>ERZ773051.1293-NODE-1293-length-14000-cov-4.432628_pt1 | contig 14000 bp, 13 predicted proteins | sample MGYA00580631_ERZ773051 | MGnify/ENA primary metagenome ERZ773051 (study PRJEB29015, sample SAMEA2738137) | human oral metagenome | biome: human oral; feature: human-associated habitat; material: saliva | place: China | collected 2204 ...
TCTTATGAGCTATCACCATTTTACCATAGACGAGCGTGAAAGTATTCTGATTACCGTACAAAGGGACTAAATTTTTCTCAAATTGGAAAATTATTTCATCGTCATCCTTCCAGCATTAGTCGGGAGTGGAAGCGACATTCAAAATCAGGAAGTTATTTTCCCAACAAAGCACAGGCCTCTTATAAACTTGCAAAATCACACTGTGGGCGAAAGAGAAAGCTTGAAATAGATCATCATTTAAGCAATACCGTCAAGCACCTTTTTCTCGATTGCCAATGGTCTCCTGAAGAAATAGACGGCCGGTTGTGCCTAGAATATGGGAAATCTGTTATTAGTTATCAAATGATTTATAGAGCCATCTATCGCGGTCATTTTGGCGACAAGCTTTCACACGGTGCTCGTGGTGTGATTCGCAAACTTCCTCATCCTGGGAAAACACGTCATACGAAAGGTCATGTTGAAAACAGAGGGAAAATTCTTATTTTTCATACCATTCATGAAAGACCCGAAGAAGCAAACAAGCGAACTAGGGAGCGGTGATTGGGAAGCAGACACGGTTGCAGGGAAAACTGGAAAAGCTTGTTTAGTGACTCTAACCGATCGCTATTCTCGTTTTCTTAAAATCAAGAAGGTAGCGGTCAAGAAAAGCAAACTTGTCATAGAGGCTATGGTACAAATGTTGGAGCCTTTGCCGAAAGAAACCGTCATTCCAGATAGAGGAAAAGAATTCACGAATCATCAAGACTTGACCAATCAATTAAAGGTAGGGGTCTATTTTCCAGACCCTCATGCGCCATGGCAACGAGGGACTAATGAGAATACCAATGGATTATTGCGAGAATATTTTCCCAAAGGGAGCGACTTAACATTCATTGACGAGCACACCATTCAGCTGTGGGAAGACAAACTAAATAATAGACTACGAAAGTGTCTCAACTGGAAAACTCCTTATGAAGTATTTTATGGTAAAATTGTGCACTTACTTTGACAATTCAAGTCAAATAAAAAGTTAGACTGAACACTTTTGTATGTCCTTCTACGATTTCAGTGAATTATCCTTTGTATTATCTCCTTCAGCTATGCCATAGACTGCTGCTAACTGGATAATTTTCTTTGCCCATTTGCTATGCGGCTTCACTTCATTCATCCGGTTTTCTTTATATCCTTTTATTACACCAATTTGCTGCTGATTTGTATTAAGAATGGTCAGAGCATCTTGGTAGTCTTCTAAACTAACAATGTTATTCTCAGCAATAAGGCTTAGCTGAGAAGGATGGATGCAAGTTTTTCCAATGAATCCATTAAGTTTGTCTAACTCTAGCTCTTTTTTCAATCCATGAGCCCAATTCCCGTCTTGAAATTGGCTATTAAAGTATTCCCATACTGGTCCTGAACAGATATAATCTGCGGAAAAAATATTTAAGATATCTGTTAAACAGTCAGCAATAAGTTTAACATCGTAGATAGTCTGGTGGACATTACGACGAATACCGAAAATATTACTAAAATCAGTTGCACCCACACGGATATTTAAAACTTGCTCTTTATAGGGTTTTAATAACTCTGATATAAAAAGAAGTTCTTCCATTCTGGTATTCTTTTTCATGATGCTCTTGCTTTCAAGAATTGGCATTATGTAAAATGTATGATTTGTTCTTTTGCTAAAATTGTCGAAAACTTGAAGGTAGGCAGGAGCAGTAGTAGAATCAAATTTAGGAAAATTAAATCCAGAAACTAGTTTAAAGATATCAGGAGAAGAATGGTCGAGCATTTGATTAAATTGTTGGGAAGAACGGACTCGGATAAAAATTAAAGGGAGAGAATCAAAATCTAGCTGGCCAGTTTCCAAGGCTTGATTCAGTTTGTCTAAAGTCTCAAAGAGTTGTAATTCAGCTTGGTGAACAGTTCCATCTCCAATAGAATCTTCTAGATCTAGGCAGATTGAGCTACAGCAAGGATGGAGGCCAGCAATGATTTCATCAACTATCTGAGTTCGATGAGCGGGCATATAAAGAAGTCCAGATATTGCATATTGCAATAAATCTTTTGGGGAATTTTGATTAAATTGGCAACCTTCTTTAAATAGGGGTATAGAATCATAAGTAAATTTCATTCAAATCTTCCATTCAACACTTTTAAGTTTTTTGTTCAAGGACTACTGAAAGAATATCCTCAGCGCCTTCTATTCCTTGATTAACAATCGTATAGCTATCTTTATTATCGATAAGCTGGTAAACTTCACTGTTCTTTGGTATCATTTTTATATCGCCCAAAGATAAAAATCCTGCATCTAATTTTCCGTCACCCGAAGTAATAAGAAATTCTTCTTGGAGATAGTCTTTTAAAAAAGAAAGAGCCTTTTCTTTAGAAATTTCTTTAGGGATGATGTAAAGTTTAAGCCCCTGAAGAGTGAAAGTCCATTCTAAATCTTTTAAATCATTTTCAAGACTTGGCAAGATAAACTTTTGAACGATATCCTGATCTTCGGTAACTTTAGTAAAAAAGAATAAATTGTCAACCAAAGATGGAGTTCTAGTTAAGTATTTTTGATATTTAGTTAAAATATCTAAGATTTTAGGATAATCCAATGCTTGTATTTGTCGAGTTCTTTCGATGTGTTCCTGCCAGACTTTTAAAGGTTGGCCTTTATGCAGAATGATTCCACCATTAGCAACAACAGCATAAGGGCAGTCTTGTAAGGGGATAATGCGTGAGAACTGCGCTAGCGAGCGAGTTGTAATTGGAACCAAATGGATATCACAGCGAGTTTTGACTTGAGCCAGTAATTCCAATGCTTTATGACTCATATAGGAGATTTCACGTCCGTCTAGATGTTCTACACAAGACACAGTCTGATAATTTTCAACAAACTTATTAGAATAAATGATGGTTCGATCTAAATCAGTAGCAAAAAGCATAATATTCCTCTCTTTTTTGGGACTGATAGGTGTAAAATTTTAATAGAAAACAAAAATTTCTTTTTTAATTTCAAGTAGTTATATTTAAAGCTTATTAAAGTTAGATTGATTATCTTAAATTTTTGGTCAAACTAAAATGACAGAATAGTTTAATCTCAAATGTCTTAAGAGAATAAATTTTAGTTATCGAAGTGTGTAAATTCATCAAACTATACCAATCTTACTATAAAAGAGCCGATAAGTAAAGGCTGAAACACTAGTGTTTCAGCCTTTCTATAACTAACATTTATTTTGTAAGAGCTTTTCGAATGAAGTCTATTGGGATAATCAGAACAGCAATCGCAAGAGCTACAATATAGTGTTCAATATCCATAGGAACAGTGTTAAAGACCTGTCCACCAAACTGAATGATTAAAGATTGAACAATAGCAATGGAAATCATGACAATTGAGAATTTTTTGTTTTCCGAAATATGTTCAAAAACATTAAGACCAGTACTGCGAGTATTGAGGGAATTGAAGATAATCGCATAGATAAACACAGTAAAGGTGAAGGTAGTCACCATTTCAAAGTTTCCAGTTCCATTAGTGATGAAATCTTGAATACCAGCTACATTTTTAAGAATAGCTAGACAGACAAGAGTAATGAAGATACTAGCAACTCCAATAGCAGACTTCATATATTTTGTCAGAATATTAGCTTTTTTAGCTACTGGCTTTTCATTCATATACCGTTTTAAGGTAGGTTCTTCACCAAATGCCAGAGCAGCTAGAGTATCCATGATGAGGTTAATCCAAAGAATTTGAATAATTGTAAATGGTTCTTTCAGACCAAAAAGAGGAGAGAGAAGAGACATAGCAATAGTAGTTACATTAACTGTCAGCTGGAAAATAATGAATTTGCCAACTGATTTGCTCATTGTCCGACCGTAAAGTACAGCTTTTTCTATAGAAGTCAAACTATTGTTTAAAATAACTATATCAGAAGCTTCACGGGCAACCTCAGTTCCATCCCCCATAGAGAAACCAACATCAGCAGCTTTAAGAGCAGGAGAGTCATTGACACCATCACCGGTCATACCACAAACCATATCAAGATCTTGTGCTGCTTCAATTAAGCGCTTCTTATCCATTGGTAAGGCACGACTTACAACTTTCATATTAGGGAGTTGCGCTTTTAATTCTTCGTCAGAGAGGTTCTCTAGCTCATCATGGGTTAGGACTAAGTCTGTATCACTGGTAACAATTCCGGCTTCTTTAGCAATAGCGACAGCTGTTTCTTTACGGTCCCCTGTAACCATAACTACTTGAACTCCAGCCTTATTCATCGTTTCAACAGTCTGTTTAATGGAATCTCGTACATTGTCTCGAATACATACAACAGAAATCAAGATTTTGTCTGCTCCCTCTTTCTTAAGGATAGCGAGAAGGCGCATAGAACGATTAGCCTGTTCCAAAGAGATAGCAGAGAATTTATCTTTATCAGGAGTAGTAAAAGCAGTCTTATTTCCGTTTTTATCAAGATAGAAATGACAGTCATCTAAAATAAATTCTGGTGCTCCTTTGATGTAAATTTCACCTGATTTAGTTGTAACACTAGCATATTTTTTAGCAGAATTAAACTGTTCTTTTTCAGCAATAGTGTTTGTATCGAAATCTAAGAGATTACGTTTGATTAGAAAATCTAAAAGTGCACGGTCAGTTGCGTTACTTCCAACAGCTATACCGTCTGCAACATTAGCGTCATTATTCAAACCAATACCATGAATAACTTGCTTGAGTAACTTTTCAGACATACTAGAGAAATCAGCAGCAGAACTCTCATCGGTTGTCTCATAAAGAGTTCCATCGCCAAGGAAGAAATCAACAACAGATAGTTTCCCTTCTGTAATTGTTCCAGTTTTATCGCTAAAAAGGATATTCATATAACCAGCTGTTTCAATAGTATCAGGATGACGAACTAGAATATTCTGAGCTAACAAGCGGCCTGAGTTCATAGAAGATACAAGAGCCAGCATCATTGGCAATCCTTCTGGAACAGCCATGATAATGATAGTTACTGCAAAGAGGATTGTTTCAATTACTAATAAGAAAATAGATGAGAGATTTAAATTATTTGCGGCATTTAAAGCGAGTAAACCAAGAATAAGATTGATGACAGAGTAAGCAGCACCAGCACTGTATCCAAGAACACCAATATTTTCTGCTAGTTTATTCAATTTCTCTTTTGATGGAGAATCTTTTCCATCCTCTTGGAGAGAGGTATTGATGCTTCCAAGAACAGTATGGTCACCAATATCAGTTGCTTTCATAACAGCTTCACCAGATGTTACGACAGTTCCACGGAAAATTTTTAATTCTGTAAAGAGGTCCTGACTATCTGGTTCTACATGATCACCCAAAGCAATTTTTGTAGCGTCTTCACTTTCTCCATTCAAGACAGCTTGATTTACCTTTAATTCCCCAGAAAGAATAATACCATCAACAGGAATTTTATCACCAGTTTGAAGTAGAATTTGGTCTCCTTTGACAATATCATCTACTAAAATTTCTTTAAGTTTACCGTCACGATAGACTTTAGCATTAGTTTTGCTAGCTTCTTCTTGTAATGTATTGAACTTTTGCTCATTTTGATATTGTGAGATGGCAGAAAATCCTGTTGACAGGAGAATGGCGAAAATTAAGGAAATTGCTTCGTACCAATTTGCCTCGCCAATACCTGGAAAAATCATACCGATAAAATTGAAAATAATTTTGAGACCTAAGGCTGCAAGTAGAATCAAAATCCACTGGTCTTTAAATGATTCAATAAAAATGGAGAGAAGTGAATTGGCTTCTTTACTGGAAAGTTTATTGTCACCATGAGCTGATTTACTTGCTGCAACCTCAGCTGAGCTTAGCCCTTTAAAGTTATTCATTTGGTTTATTTGTCCTTTCTAAAAATAAAGAGGCTGAGACAATAGTGTTCAGTCTCTTTTTCGCATGTCAATAAAACTTGATATGGCTACTGTTTGTCTTTAGCTAAAGAGTGCAGCTATACCATTTAAATCAGCCTGTTTTCCTTCACCGATGGTGTGGAAAGCCCAAGTTGAACCATCTCTTACGAGTTCTGCAAAGACAACAGCTGTATCGGTCGAATAATCATCTTTCAGCTGGAATTTACAAAGATCAGAATTGTTCTCGACATTAACTAAGCGAACATAGGAATTATTAACCATGCCGAAAGTTTGGCGGCGGGCGATAGCCTGATCGATGGTAATAGCACAAATGATTTTATGGATACTTGGTGAGAGAGTAGCTAAATCCAAACTGATAACTTCATCATCACCATCTCCTGCACCCGTACGGTTATCACCATTTAAGTAAATCCCAGGAGCAGTTTTGTTATTATAAAAAATGACATCACTAGCAGAAGTAATTTTACCTGCTTCATTTAATAGGAAAGCAGAAATATCAAGGTCAAAATCGGCACCACCGGCAGAGATATCCCAACCAGCGCACAAGTCAACTTTTGTAAGGCCCGGAGCAGCTTTCGCTAAATTTAGGATAGTATTTTTTTCTAAATCAAGAGATACACCTCCCGTTGCAGGAGCAACTTCAGTGGGGCTTGGAGTAGGGTTGGCAGGTCCGCCAAGTGAGGTGAAATTAATAGCCATGAGAGACTCCTTTCTGATTAACGGTAAGATTTTTCAATGTCTTGGATTGAAGCGTTTAGGTATTCTCCAACTGCTTTGAAAGTCCAACCATTGACAGTGCGTGTAAGTTCAGCAAATTTAACGGCCGTCGCTTTACCACCATCTTCTGATAAATTGAAGCGAGCGATTTCTTTTTCAGGACGTTGTGCCTGATCAACTAAACGAACGTAGGCATTCTTTACTTGGCCAAAATATTGTTTGCGATTTTTACCAGAATAGATAACAACTGCTACAACGATTTGAGCCACGTCTGGATGAATATTATTGAAATTCACAAACATGTTTTCATCATCACCGTCACCAGCACCAGTAAGGTTATCATGATCTAACTGAATACCTTGAGATTTCTTTTTACCGAAATAGACAAGGCCATTAACTGAACGGGTCAAATGACCAGAAGCATCAAGAAGGAAGGCGCAAAGATCAAGGTCGAAGTCGGAGCCAAAGAAACTTGTCTTAACATCCCATCCTGCTGATACGCGAATATTTTCTAAAGAGAAATCTGTTTTAGAAAGATTAAGGAAGTCATTTTTTGCAAGGTTAAGCATGCCTCCTTTATTTAAATCAAGTGTAACTTCGCGCCCTTCCGTACTAGCAGTTTGAATAGGTGTGTTAGCAGCAGGAGCTTGAGTTTGTTGCTCATCTCCACCAAATAATTTACCAAAAAGTCCCATAATATTTTCCTTTCTATTTTCTTAATTACATATAGCGAGACAAGAGTTGGTTGAGGTCAGCGATAGCTCCCTCACCGATTGCTTCAAAAGCCCAGCCATTAGCTGTCCGACTAAGGGAACAAGCTGTTACAGAAGTATCAGCAGAATAACTGTCACTCAATTCATAGCGGCAGATTTCCTGCTCGTTATTATCGGCATCTAGAAGTCGGACAAAAGCATTTTTAATCATGCCAAAAGTCTGACGTTTAGTGACTGCATCAAAAATAGTAATGAAGAAGACAATTTTCTTAATTCGAGGTTCAATTGCATCAAGATTAATTTGGATTCGTTCATCGTCGCCTTCGCCTTCTCCAGTACGGTTATCACCTTCAAGACGAATTCCAGCTGCAGACATATTATTGAAGAAAATAACATCATTTGGTACTTGTGCAACGCGGCCGTTTTCTTCAACTAAGAAGGCAGCTAAGTCAAGGTCAGCAGTGGGTCCAGCAACAGCCATATCCCATCCGCCACCTAGAATACAATTTTTTAATGCAGGAGCCTGCTTTGTTAAATCTAAAACGCTCCCTTTAGAGAGGTTAAGAGGAGCAGCAGAGCTGCCAGAGTTTAAATGAGTGAAATCCATATAGATATTCCTTTCTGAATCATAATATTTTTAAAACTCTTTAGCTTAAGGGAAGCCAAGTAAGAGTTTTTGCTACCATATCTTAAGTGATATCAATGACCGCTTATAAAACCTTTTTCAGCCATGTCAGATTTCATATGTTCTAACTCAATAGAATCACTTTTTCGTTTTTCAGCAATTTGATTATTGATCTGCTTGGTTTCTTCAATTCCTTTTTTGATTGTCTCATAAGTTGTACGAAGAGTCTCCATTTGAATAGAGCTTCCACCAGCCATACGAGCAATATTAACAGATTGATTAGCAGTATTTTGTGCATTACGAATTAGAAGTTCATTGGTTTTTTCATCCAATTGTTTGATAGACTTAGCTTGAATTTCCTGTCTTTTTAATTGAATAGCTTGAACCAAACATTGCTTGAAGATTGGCAATGTGATAATAAAGGAAGAATTGATTTTCCGCATCAGATTAAAGTTAGACATTTGCATGGTCTGAATCATAGGACAGGTTTGCATGGCCACGTTTTCAGCAATTTGCAAGTCATAAGTTCGTTGAGCGAGCATGTCTTTAATCATGCTCAGTTTTTGCTGTTGAGTTTGTTTTTCTTGTTCTGTCATATCCGTGCGAGCTAAGACCTGCTTACTGTACGCTTCAATTTCTTCTTGAGCGATCTCACCAGCAACAATATATTTTTCTAATTCTTCATAGTAGGCCACATTCGTTTTATATTGTTTTTCCAAATTTTCTTGGGTTTGGTGAATCTGAACTTCATATTGCTTCAATATGGTATAAATCTGATCAACTTCTTTACCCATATCTTCATATTTAGCAAAAAGTTTATCAATATTATTCCTTATTTTACCAAATAATTTTTGCAGAGCAGATGCTTTTTCTGGATTTTCAATTTCTTTAATATCGAATTTATCCATGATTTTAGTGAGTTGGACGAGCATTCGAGAAGCTTCCTCTGCATCTACTCTCCGCATAGAAGATAGTAGAGCATCAGATATTTGAGAAATCCCTTCACTCGGTTTTTGACCGAAAGCCATAATTGAGTTGACATTAGTAATATCAATCTCATTGGTGAGGTTCTGAACCTCAGGCAGTGATCTCAGCTTCTGCTTATAGGCTAAATTGTCAGCTAGGACTTCTGGTTTAGCAAGTTCAAGTTCAGTTGATTCAATCTCTTGGGGAGTCGAATCAAAACTTCCTGTGTTGATAGGCATATTGTTTTCCTTTCTTTAATTAAAAAGTTTACTGAAGAAATTTTGTTTTTTCTGCTTTCGTTGAATAGCTTGAAAACTTTGCTCATAGTTTATAACATCTAATCTGATAGTGTTAAAGTACTCTGCATTAATATAAGAATTCAGGTCAGATAAGCCGGCAGGTGAAAAAATGATGATGTCAAAACCAATTTTTCCAAGATAGGCAAGGACATAGCAAGTATTTTTTGATAACTGAGTTTCGCCTTCCAAGAAAAATACAATCTTGGGTATAAAGCCAGTAAAATCAAAGCTATCTATGAGTCGAATTACTCTTTTATCCAACTGTAGAATCAACAATGCAAAGTTTAATATTTCTTCTTTGGATACTGTCAATGGTTGTTTGAATAGTCGAGTATCAGCAATGGTTTCGTTAATCTTATTGAGAAGGAATTTTTCTGTTTCATCGTTATAAGGAGCATAGCGATAGAATGGGAGCTTCATAATCTCCTCAATATCAAAACTTCCATTACTGAGTTGACAAAACATAAGCTGATACTTATCGGAATCATTAATTTCGTGAGTAATCAGTTCATCACCATTGGATGTTAAAACGAGCGTATTGTCAGACGAAGAGCAGATATTGACCAAGCGGGCATACTTGTCAATTGGATTATATTCTCCCTCTATTTCAAAAAAGAAATGTGGGACATAGACTGTTTTCTCAACGGTCCTAAATCCATTCCGAACTTTTGCAGGTGCGTTCCAATTTTGTTCTACATCAATTAAAGTTGAATTGAAAAAAATGGGGCTTGTCGTTCCATTTCGGAACTGCCAAGGCCTATAAATGCCAGAATTTGTAAATAACTGTTCTTCAATTTGTGTTTCTATATCTAGTGTAATTGAACGATTTTCCTCTATAATTTGTCCATTTTTAGCTCTTTCTGCCCAACTTTGGATAGGTAGGATTTGAGTGTTTTTATGGACAGTACTGATTTGCTCAGAGTCAACTAGAGCAAAATTTTCATCATCTTTTAGTGGATTGATATAAATGACATCAAATCCAAAGCGATTTAGTAACAGCAAGAAATATATATCGTGTTTTGAAATACTACCATAGTAGATGCACTTGTTTGTAAGGTAATCTCTATCTTGATAGGATAAGCTAAAAATATGTAAGTATGCATAGAGAAGCATTTTGCATATAAAATTATTTCTTACGCTGTTATTCAAGAAATTTTCCTGACGGATAGCAAGGTTTGTTATATATTCTAGAGCAATCAGAAATTGGTGATTGAGCTCTGCATCTTCAAAGAGTGTAATATCCTGACTGGCTATTTGACTAACTTCCATTGAAGCAAGCTCGCTTTTTATGCTGTTAATGAAATCAAAATCTGCATCCATTGGGATTTGGCCGTCAAAGTAAATAGTGTGAGTTGAATCCTCTTGAGCTTTTACCAAAATAGTTTTTAATACACTATCATATTTACTTTGATTTTCAACCCCGATATATCGTGTAAAAACAGGAGCGAAAGTGGCTTGTATTCCTTTTCGTTCTGTGATTGAACGCCAAAGTTCAAAGGGCAGATTTTGCAGACTGGTCGACATGAAATATACCTGCTTTCTACGATTATAATGTCACATCTTTTGTCTTCTTTGTATAAAAGTTAAACGAAGAGTGCAGATGGTTTGCTTTGTACCTCCTAAATCACTGGAGATAGCTTATTAAAGTCTGCTCTCCCCTGCTTTATAGATACCATTGTATATTTATAAAATGGTCTTTGTCAAGAGATAAACTATAAATCAGCGACTTCCTTTATAATGCCACAAACATTATATTTCTGTAAGTTGACATATTCGATTGGGATCTTCTTTTCTTCACATAATTGAAGGATATGTTTAAGGTATTTTTGATTAGCCTTTTCTCGAATTAATACCCTGTCTGGAAGGCGCCTAAGCAGAACTCTAGTTGTCTCACCAACTCCTGGTTTTATTTTATTGATATCACTAATGTTGTAGGATTGGGCGATTTTCTTAACTTCGTCCAATCCTTTGAAATCCTCATTGAGCTCTTCTTGTGAAGGATTGAAATAATCTAATTGAACTTGGTCAAAATAGGATTGCACTTTATCTAAGAATTCCAATGAATGGTCGTAAGCTTCGTTTTCTGCATAATAAACGGCTCCGTGAAGCTCGTCGTCACTCATTTCTTTTAATTTGACCGTCCTGCTGACGAGGCCGCTGACAGTAGCATTTAAGCAAGCGCTAGGGATTAAAAAGTCCTGACGAGTACCATAAAGCGGTGTTACCGAAGCTGGATCACTGAGTACAGCTAGAGTAGGATCAAGTTCGGAAAAGAGTTTATTTTCCTCTGCTAACCTCTGGCAGGCTTCTTCTAGGACAGTATTTATTGCTCCTTTTCCAACCCAACCATCCACGAATTGAATATCTTTAGGATGGTGCTTGTTGGCTATAATATTCATGGCAGCTATGTCAATCCCTTTACCTCTAATGATAGAAATACTATAATGTGGCACATCAAGCTGATACTTATAGTGAAGGTACCTTTTTATTAGAATACCTATAGGAGTCCCTGCCCTTGCTAAGGAAACTAAAACAAGATTTTCTCCTTTTTTCTTGAAAATCTTTTCAGAAAGACTTGCTATAGCGTTAGCAGTCTCAAAAGAAAGAGTTGCGAGGCTTTCTTGATAGATTTTCATATAGCGCTCTGTTGGGGCATATTCTAGAGGTAGCATTTCGGAATAGTGAACGCCCTGTTGATTTAACTTTTCTCTTTCAGCAGTGTCTAATACAGGAACCTTTCCACGCACATCTTGTAAGAGGATGGTTACATCGGATTCAGGGTAACTAGTTTTTACTAAATTCATAAAAGCCTTTCTTATTGTTTAACAAAAATTAATGTTTGCTTACTAAAGGGCTGCAGTTTATTTTGAAGAGCTGTTCGAAATGCATCAGTCATAACCTCATAGACGATGATAATTTGGTCATAATGACGTTCAATATCATAAAGGAAAGTCATTCTATTCGTTTCGTAAGCACTGGCCAAAGCTATGCCGTTATGGAAAAGATAGTTGTCTTCACTGGAGAGGGAAATAGGACTTCTTGTGGTGGAGCGAACCTCTGCATCAAGTTCTTGGGCTAGTCTAATTGGTAACCACATGTTTTCCTCAGTTCCAATGACGGCTATTGTTTCTTCTTTAGATTTCCGAGAGACTTGAGAAGTCAATCGTTTTAGAGCAGTTTCTTGGAAGACTAAAAACTCTTCTTTAGTGAGACCTGTTCGAGGATTGAGGTTGTCAGATAAATGATAGTGAACGTCTGAAGTTAGTCTTGGTTTTTCCAGTGTTGTTTCTTTCAGTTCTATGAGAGGAGTATTATCTCTCATTTGTCCACTGACTAGGTATATCCTTTTGATTTCTTTTTCTTGAAAAATCTTACGATTCTTTGTATTTTGCCAGTTTAATATAGAAGCGGCTGCAAAAGAAATACCGTCTTTAACTTTTTGAAATTTTTCAATAAAGTTAACAATTGTATTTCCTGTTGTTATTTCATCTTCGATAAACAAGACAGTATCGTAGTCAGGAATATCTGAGCGATAATATAATTTTTGTGTACTTGCATGTGAATGTTCTTCTTCGAAAGAGATATTTTGGATATCTGTGTTAATGCTTTCTCGAGTAGTCTGTAAATAAAAGACAGTTTTCAGATCTTTATTTTCCAAGGCCATATGCATGATTGCCTGGGCGATCCCAGTAGCCGTCTCTGAAAAACCAACAACCAAAATACGCTTGTCAGAAGGAATTTGCCTTTTTATTTCTTGATAGAGTTCGTAAAATAGCTGCAGCGTGTTATGGGCTTTAACAGGATAATGCTTAGCTTGATATTTATTAACAAATAAATAGTCTCGATTGGGATTATTATTTCGCTTGCAAATAGCAACCATATCATTGATAACGAAGGAACTCTTATTTTCTTCTATATTAGCAAAATCTTCTACTTTTAAAAGATAGGTCATTATTATTCCTTTCAAAGTTTGCAATTAATTAACCTTTATTGTCTTAGTATATCACTAATTATTTCAACTGTCATTTTTATACTTCAGACAAATCTTGACAATCATATTGAGGATATTGTGATATAATAATAAAAACATTTCAAAAGAATTTTCCCTATGTTTGAACATCTACAGCAGCAGTTAGCTTTTACAAATGAGCTGGAAAAGCTGAAAGCCACTCATCGCAACAATCGAACCTTGGACGCCTATCGTTTTGAGAATTCTGCAGAGCATAGTTGGCAGGGAGCGCCTATGGCGCTAGTCTTTCGATACTATATCCCCTAAGAAGTCAATCTGGAAAAAGTCTTGTCTATGTTATTGATTCATGATTTGGGAGAAATATATGTTGGCGATACCTTTATCTTTGACGACGTGGGCAAGAGCGATTCTTACGATAGAGAGCTGGACTCCTTGAAAATCAGTTTGGACAAGCTGCCGTCAGATCATCAGGATTCCTTTTTAGAGCTTTGGCAGGAATTTGAAACCGGGCATTAGCATAGAGGCTAAATATGCCCGAGTGATGGATGCTTTGGTCCCCCTACTCAATCACTTGGAAGTCGCACAGCCCCATGACAATCCTCATGGCCTGACCAAGTCGCAGGTCATCGCTAACAAATCCTTTATCAAAGAAACCTCTGAAACTCTTTGGGAATTGGCCCAGGAAGTTATTGATAAAAGCGTTGCTAAGGGACTGTACTTAGATGAGTGAGGCTGATAGCCTTGCTTGAAGATAAGAAGTTTGAGACTGGTTGAACCAGTCTTTTCATGTTATAATATTCAGACAAGATTGAACGGAGAAAGTGTTTCACTTATCA
>ERZ773051.1297-NODE-1297-length-13957-cov-2.326788_pt1 | contig 13957 bp, 12 predicted proteins | sample MGYA00580631_ERZ773051 | MGnify/ENA primary metagenome ERZ773051 (study PRJEB29015, sample SAMEA2738137) | human oral metagenome | biome: human oral; feature: human-associated habitat; material: saliva | place: China | collected 2204 ...
ACTCGTAAAAACAGTATCTTTGCAAGTAAATTAAAACGATGTAACCATGAATTTGAAAGTACGCCTTGCCCTGATGAACTTCCTTCAGTTTGGAGTATGGGGAGCATATCTCACCTGTATGGGAATTTATCTGAGCAATATTAGCATGGCTTCGCATATTGGACCCTTTTTTGCCATGCAGGGTATTGTGTCAATTTTTATGCCTGCCCTCATGGGCATTGTTGCTGACCGCTGGATTCCTGCGCAGCGTTTGCTGGGATTCTGTCATCTTCTTGCCGGCATGTTTATGTTTGCAGCTGCATGGTATGGCCATACACAAGGCTCTGCCACACAGTTTTCCATCCTGTTTACGCTTTATTCGCTTAGCGTTGCTTTCTACATGCCTACGTTGGCATTAAGCAATTCGGTTGCATACAACGCCCTGTCGTGTGCCGGTTTAGACACGGTTAAAGACTTTCCGCCTATTCGTGTCTTTGGTACCATAGGCTTTATATGTGCCATGTGGCTTGTTGATATTATGGGCTTTAAGGCCAATGAAATACAGTTTGTTACAAGCGGAGCAATTAGTTTGATTCTGTTTTTCTACACATTCACGTTGCCCGAATGCCCGGTTTCTAAAAAGAAAGAGCACAAATCGTTCGTCGATGCGCTCGGTTTGCAGGCCTTTTCACTTTTCAAACAGAAAAAAATGGCTGTGTTTTTCCTCTTCTCCATGCTCCTTGGCGTGAGCCTTCAAATTACTAATGGTTTTGCCACACCGTTTATAGAGAGCTTTGCAAAAATGCCGGAGTATGCCGAAACATTCGGTGTTAAGCACAGTGTTATTCTCTATTCTATCTCACAAATCAGCGAAACGCTCTGTATTCTGCTTATCCCTTTCTTCATGAAAAGGTATGGCATTAAGAACGTTATGCTCATAGCCATGTTTGCATGGGTAGGTCGTTTTGCGTTCCTTGGGGCAGGCAATCCGGGCAGTGGTGTATGGCTTTTTGTTGCCTCGATGGTTATTTATGGAGTGGCTTTCGACTTTTTCAACATCTCAGGCTCCCTGTTTGTTGATCAGTCTACCGACCCAAGCCTGCGCTCTTCAGCGCAAGGACTGTTCATGTTAATGACTAACGGACTGGGGGCAACAATAGGATCGTTTGCCGCTCAGGCCGTTGTCGACCTGCATACCAATGCTGAAGGTGTCGTAGCATGGCAGTCGTGCTGGTATATTTTTGCCGCTTATGCCCTGGGTGTAGGTCTTTCATTTGCTGTTGTTTTCAGACCAAAGCATTTAAATAGTACACATAAGCAGGCATAAGGAATGTTATGTTGGCTTGTCAGTTCAGCGTATGAAAGAAACAAGATACTTTTATGTTCCCGACGCTTGCAGCCAACAGGAACTGCCTGAAGAGGAGGCTCTGCATGCCATAAAAGTGCTGCGCCTGTCAGAAGGTGATGAAATGTTTCTTATGGATGGCTGTGGAACGTTTTATCGCGCAACGGTAAGCCTGGTTTCAAAAAGGCATTGCATGTATGCAATAGCCGATACTTTGCCACAGGATAAGGCATGGCGGGGACGTATTCACCTTGCCATTGCTCCTACAAAAATGATGGAACGCATGGAGTGGCTTGCAGAGAAGGCTACTGAAATAGGGTTTGATGAATTATCATTCCTGAATTGCAAGTTCTCCGAACGTCACCAGATAAGGGTAGACCGTATCGATAAAATTGTTGTTGCGGCCACAAAACAGAGCAGAAAGCCGTGGAAATCGCAGGTAAATGACATACAAAACTTTGCCGATTTCATCAGGCAACCCCGTCAGGGATACAAGTATATTGCCCACTGTTACAATGAAATAGAGCGCACTGATTTTCTAAATGACCTACAAGCACTGCCGGCAGACGAGCATGTTACCGTGCTTGTAGGTCCTGAAGGCGACTTTTCTATTGATGAAGTAAGGCTTGCAATAGAGAACGGTTAAGCCCATAACGCTTGGAAACAGCAGGCTTCGCACCGAAACAGCAGGTCTGATGGGTGTAGCTATGGCTCAAATTACAAAACGTAGATAACAAATTGATAATATGCTAAAGACCGTCAGTAAATGTTATAAGGCTGTCGCAGTGATGGTATTATTTTCTTTTGCCTTACTGTTCAGTTCATGTTCGGGCGATGATTATATCAATGCCATACCTCAATCAAGCACATTGCTCATGTCGACAAACCCTGCAAAGCTTACAGGTACAGGCAGTCAGCATCTGCTTAAATCGTTGCTTAAGGTTAGTGATATTGATAAAAGCGGAATTGATTTTTCAGCTAACGTTTATTTTTTTGAAGATGCACGCTATAACATTGGCCTTTGTGCTAAAGTAAGCGATGATGATAAGCTTGCTTATATACTTCAGCAAGCTGGCTGCCGTGTGGAAAAACGACGCGGTTTTCGCTTTGCATTGCTACCGGGAAACTGGATAATTGGGTTTTCTGACGTGTCGGTACTGATGATGGGTCCCGTAGTTCCTGCGGCACAAAATGACATGAAAGTACAGATGGCACAATATCTAAAGCAGGATGAAGATGAGGGTATCAAGGGCACTCCCTTAATGGAACGTCTTCAAACTATTGATGCACCCATGGCACTTGTTTGTCAGGCACAGGCTCTTCCTGAACAGTTTGTAACGCCCTTTACGGTTGGTGCACCTCGCGATGCTGATCCTTCAGATATTATGATTGCGGCATCAATGGAGGTCAAAAACAACAGATTAATCATTAAAGGACAAACGTTTTCTTTCAAAAAACAGATAGAGGCCGCATTACAGAATGCGCAAAAAACTTACCGTCCTATAAAAGGAGACTATGTAAAAAGCATGTCGGCCAACGATGCTATGGGGCTGTTTATGAATGTTGACGGCAAGAATTTCCACAAGCTTATCAGGCAGAACAAGGGAATTTCGGGCATGCTTACGGGTATCAATACGGCTATTGATATGGACAATATTATTAAAAGTATTGACGGTGACATGGCTTTGACCGCCTCAGGCTTTGGTAAAGGCAGCCTTCAGATGACGATGGCAGCCAAACTTGGCAACGCTAACTGGCTGAAAGATGTATCTTATTGGAAACAGAGTGTGCCACAGGGAGGACATATTGGCGACTGGGGTAAGAACTGTTTCTATTATACAGGCAACCAAACTGCATATTATTTTGGAGTAACCGGCGATATGCAATATATGAGTGGAGGCTCACGTGAGGCTGCCTTAAGGAGCATTTGTCCAAGCAAACATCCTCTAAGCTCTGATATTCAGCAGCTTATTACAGGGGAAAAACTGGTCATGCTCATCAACTTTGGTTCTTTAAAAGACGAAAAGGCTCAGGCTGTAACAGCCATGTTAAAACCACTGTTTGGTAATCTTAACACCATCATTTATATGATGAAATAAAATAAAGGTTTTCATATTTTTATGGACAGGATACAATTTTGTTCTGTAATTCCTGAGGTTTTCTCACATCAGGAGAATCTTAATTCAGAAATTTGGAATACTGATGTTTGCTTTGAAAAGGGACATTTATATCTTATTGAAGCAGACTCGGGGAAAGGAAAAAGCACCTTTTGCAGCTATATTGTAGGGTATCGTCACGATTATAGTGGACAGGTTCTGTTTGACACTCAGGATACAAAGGCTTTTAAGGTTAAACAATGGGTTAATATCCGTAAAGAGCATATCAGCCATTTGTTCCAGGAATTAAGGCTTTTTCCTGAACTTACAGCCCTGGAGAATGTGCAGATAAAAAATAAATTGACAAATTTTAAAACCGAAAAGCAAATAGCCGAATGGTTTGAAGCACTGGGAATTGCTGATAAACTAAATGAAAAAATAGGGCACATGTCGTTCGGACAACAGCAGCGTGTAGCCATGATTCGGGCATTGGTGCAACCTTTCGACTTTATTATTGTTGACGAACCCATATCGCATCTTGACGATACAAATGCTGAAATTATGGGACATATCATGATGAACGAGGCCAAAGCTCAGGGTGCCGGTGTTATTGTTACAAGCATAGGAAAGCACATGAACCTCAATTACGAACGAACCTTTAAGTTATAAAATGGTCTGGAAATTATTAAGACAACATATTAGCATTCCACAATTTATCGGCTTTTTCTTTGCCAACCTTTTTGGAATGCTTATTGTTCTGTTAGGCTTTCAATTTTACAAGGATATAGCTCCTGTATTTACTTCGGAAGATTCATTTATGAAATCCGACTATCTTATTATCAACAAGGAGATTGGAACCGGCAGTACCATATCGGGACGCTCAAATACTTTCACGCAGAATGAGTTTGAAAATATAGCTCAACAGCCTTTTACCAACAAGGTTGGCAAGTTTACTTCAACCGAATATCAGGTTGATGCGCACATGGGTATAGCCGGTACGAACGTATTAAACTCGGAGCTTTTCTTTGAGAGTATTCCGGACGAATTTGTAGATGCCTCCAGAAACGATTGGAAATTTAAGCCCGGTGATCACGTGGTTCCCATTATTCTGCCACGTACTTACATCGCTATGTATAACTTTGGATTTGCACAAAGCCATTCGTTACCGAAGATTAGTGACGGGCTTGTCGGTATGATCGATTTTGAAATCTTTATCCAAGGCAATGGACATAAGGAATCTTTTAAGGGGAAGGTCATCGGTTTTTCAAACAGAATAAGTACTATTCTTGTTCCCCAGTCGTTTATGGACTGGAGCAATAATTATTTTGCGCCTGGAGAAAAAGGCGAGCCAACTCGCCTGATTATTGATGTAAACAACTCGGCCGACGGCAAATTATCGAAATATATTGACAAGAAAGGCTATGAGGTTGAGGACAATAAGATGCAGGCTGAGAAAACAACCTACTTCCTTCGACTATTGGTTTCGATGGTGATAACCGTGGGATTGGTCATATCTTTGCTCAGCTTCTACATCCTGATGCTAAGTATTTATTTATTGGTACAAAAGAATTCGGCAAAGCTTGAAAACCTTCTGCTTATAGGATACGGACCTGGACATGTAGCCAAACCGTACCAGATACTCACCGTTTGTTTAAATATTGGTGTTCTTTTTATTGCCTGGGGCATCTTGTTCTTTGTGCGAAGGTATTATATGAACATCGTTGAGACCCTGTTTCCAGATATTGATGACAGCAGCATGCTGCCGGCAATAGGCTTAGGAATAATCCTTTTCCTGGTAGTTAGCATCTGTAATATGATGGTCGTTAAACATAAAATAGTGTGTATTTGGAAAAGAAAAGAATAGCCTTATGCAAATTAACACACAGAAACAATATAATTATTACGTAGTAAATGAGCCGGCAGAACTTCTCAACTGGCTTATAACCCATCTGCCTGATAGCCGCTCGAAAATTAAGGCTATATTGGCAGGGCAGGGCATTAAGGTCGATGGGAAGATTGTTACACAATTTGATTATCCTCTCAAAAAGGGTACAAAGATTGCCGTTAGCAAAACAAAGCAGAATAATTTATTTAAGAATCACTACGTAAAATTAGTGTACGAGGACCGCCATTTGGTTGTAATCGAGAAGAAACCAGGCATTCTTTCAATGGCTGCAGGGCACAGTTCGCTGAACATTAAAACCGTTCTTGATAATTATTTTAAACAAAGCAGGCAGAAGTGTCAGGCACATGTCGTACATCGTCTCGACAGAGAGACCAGTGGTTTAATGATATATGCCAAGGATAAACAAACAGAACTGGCTCTCGAAGCCGACTGGCACAATATTGTTTTTGACCGCCGATATGTTGCAGTTCTTTCGGGAGAAGTTATTGATAACGAAGGAACTATTACCAGTTGGCTTAAGGATAACAAGGCCTATATTACATACAGCAGCCCTGTTGACAATGGCGGCAAGTATGCTATCACACATTTTCGTGTGTTGAAAAGGAGCTACGAGTACAGCCTTGTTGAGTTTAAACTGGAAACCGGACGTAAAAATCAGATTCGCGTTCATGCAGCAGACATGGGACATCCTGTTTGTGGCGACATGAAATATGGAAATGGTGACGATCCAATCGGACGCTTATGCCTGCATGCTTATATGCTTTGTTTCTACCATCCAGTTAATCATCGTCCCATGGAATTTACGACAGATATTCCACAAACTTTCCGTAAGCTTTTCTAAGTAAATTATTTTTTCGTACTCTTAACGCTATTGATATTTACCAATATGGACAATAACTTTGTATATTATCTATTTGTACTGATTGCTCTTGTTGCAGGAATCATTGTTGTTAAAAAAGTAACAAGCTGCCTAATCAAAACCATTGCCTTGCTGGTTATTATAGGCATGCTGGTACTTTTGTATTGTAAATATATGGCTTAGGTCTTTATTCAAGAGTTGATAAAAGCCTCTAAATTCTTATATTTGCGTTTCATCATGCGACGGTAAATATTATTAAGCCACAACTTATGCGTGACAATAAATATAACACCTGTCGTAAACATGGTGCCCCATGCAATGTATTTGCCGGCAATAATTTCCAATGGTTGTATAATGGCCAATGGCAAGAAGAGGGCAATAGCCTCAGTAAGAATCTGCATATAGCTATTTTCGATACCTCCTTTACCCACAATCTTTTCGTTTAATGCTATTTTTTGCTTGTTATATACTGCCATTTGCATAATCAGACAGTATTGACTGCCTGCCGTAAACACACCATATGCTATCAGCATTGCGATGTTCCATTTACCCATAAAAACCATGGGAAGCATCAAAACAAAGGGTATCAGCAGGAGCATACAGAAAAAATAATACTTTGCTCTAAGCAGTTTCAGGATGTTTTCCTTGTGTATAAACAGCGTTTCTATATAATTAGCCTCATACGACATTGCTTTTATCAGCAGCATTCCACCAAAGATAGCGAAGCAATAAAAACACCAGAAGTTGGTCATAAACTGGCTGTCATATACTGAGGTAAATGCGATAATCATACTGATTAACAACACAAGAACAATAGCAAATAAGAATGTTTTGCGGGGATTTTTGTTGCGCATCAACAGCTTTATTTCCAATTTCAGGTATTCGCCAACCTCATAAAAACGGTTGAAAAGGGAAAATTCACTTACCCTTTTCAATTTCGTTACTTTCTGTTTACCCAGTTCCTGCCATACACTGGCATACTGGAGCCTGCGATTTATAATTATCAACACGGCTAAAACAGCCAGTATTCCCAAATGGGGTATGATGTTACCGTGTTCAATTCCCGTCGCTACCGGAGCATAAAAACGCAAGAATGCAGTATACCCTCTCAATATCCACGGGAGGAAAATAGCCAGAAATGTACCTATGGGAAGCGTCCACCAGATGATATTATTGTTGAATAAAGTGCGACAAATTAAATAAAACTGACTGCTGCATAATATAATGAGGTAAGCCAGAATAAGGAATGAAACAGAAGTAAGCAAACCATAACTGAAACATACCGACATCAGAACAAAGGGCACAAACATAATAAACCACAGCAGGTTACCCCAGCTAAGAAGCGAGGTTAAGATAAAACTGTCAATACAGACATATCGTGAAACAGGAAGAAGTATGTAAGGTTTGACAAGCTGTGACGGTGTTTGCTGAAACATGAGACGCGCTAAAAAGTCGGCTATCAGAACTAAAGGCATCTGCGCTACCATATATTCCATAGCCGTAAACCTGTGGGAAGCATTGGCATCCAATGCAAAAACAATGGCAAACATAACCAGATAAATCACAACAGTAGAGGACATAATGCCCACCATCCATTTGGCAGCCTTGTTCGATTCAAATATAGGCGACCGCTTTTCTGATAGATTTCTGTGATGCTTTAATATCCGAAAAAGTTGTAGAAAGGTCAGGTTTGTCATAGTTAATGGCTATAATGCGGCTTATTATCTTAAGTCAATCACGTCTGCTTTGGGAAAATCTCTGACATTAAAACTAAATTCACTATCAGGCATATCCCTGGCCTTGAAGTTTGAAACCGAAATATTCGTCCACTCATTACCCTGTCGCATCCTGATCAAACTTGGCGTATAGCTGCTTTTATCAATCGTAATATACACCTCCTGTACGCTTCGTTTTGTGTTCTCTGCCGTCATATGAACCACATAATTCTTGCCTTTTCTGTTTACACCGAGGTTGTACCCGTTCTTGTACATGGTAATAAACGTGTAGGGGTTCATGCTCATTCGCTTGGCTTCTGTGGGGGTAGATATGTTTACTTCGTTCGTTAATTTCAGATAACTCCATTGTGTTTTACCATCAAACCAGACGATAGCCTTGGGCGTACGCGCATGAAACTTTGTGCCTTTAATGGCTATTGTACCGGCCTTGGAACCAATTTTGGCATTTGATATGCTAAATGAGGCTGAAGCTCCGCCAGCTCTTCCAACCACAGCTGCGGTTTTATCTAATATTTTACGGGCCAGAACCGCATCCTGAGCAGACAGGCAAAGGGTGCTGATTAGCATTAAACTTAACAGAAATAACTTTTTCATATCCTTGAATTTAGATTCATTTTCAATTATCAATCTGACGATTCATCCGTCAGGCTGCACCGCCATGAATTTGCATTAATGTTACATTCAGGCTGTTTTCGTCCTGAATAAGCACATCGCGTGGCTTGGAACCCTGAGCAGGTCCTACAATACCTGCAGCCTCTAACTGGTCCATTAGTCGGCCGGCACGGTTGTATCCAATCGAGAATCTGCGCTGAATCATACTGGTTGAACCCTGCTGGGATATAACAACAGCGTGGGCAGCCTCATCAAAATACGGGTCGAGGTTCCGGGCATCTGTGGCTATTGCGCCATCCGTTCCCCCAGTGTTTTCATCTGGTTCCGGCAGTTCCACAGGGTCAACAGGTCCTGGTTGATTAGCAATATAATCGTTCACCCCTTCAATTTCGGGCGTATCGATAAAGGCACACTGTACACGAACCGGCTCACCTCCCGACAGGAAGAGCATGTCGCCACGGCCTACAAGCTGGTCAGCTCCGGTACGATCGAGGATAGTTCGCGAGTCAATCTGTGAAGCTACACGAAATGCCATCCTGCCCGGGAAATTGGCTTTTATGTTACCTGTAATAATTTTCGTCGTGGGTCGCTGGGTTGCAATAATCATGTGTATGCCCACAGCGCGCGCAAGTTGTGCAATACGGGCTATGGGAAGCTCTATTTCTTTACCTGCCGTCATGATTAAGTCGCCAAACTCGTCAATAATAACCACAATGTAAGGCATATATTCATGACCGTCGGTAAGCCTTAATTTGTGATGAATATACTTGTCATTGTATTCGTCAATCTTCTTAACCTGTGCGCGCTTTAACAGGTCATAGCGATGGTCCATCAGCTTACACAACGAATTTAACGTGCGTACAACCTTCTGAACATCGGTGATAATGGGTTCGTCTTCGTTCTCAGGGAGGGCTGCCATATAGTGTGGAGCAATCTTGTTATAGATGCTGAACTCAACCTTTTTCGGGTCAACGAGTACGAATTTCAGCTCATTAGGATGCTTCTTATAAAGCAAAGAGGTGATGATTGCGTTCAGTCCCACCGACTTTCCCTGACCTGTTGCACCTGCTACAAGCAAGTGAGGCAGCTTGGCTAAGTCAACCATGAACACTTCATTAGTAATGGTTTTACCCAGTGCCATAGGCAAAGCCATCTTCGTCGACTGGAATTTCTTTGTATTCAAAGCGCTTTCCATCGACACAATTTGAGGCTTTTGGTTCGGCACTTCTATACCAATAGTTCCCTTTCCTGGTATAGGAGCAATGATACGAATGCCCAAAGCCGACAAGCTTAAGGCAATATCGGCCTCCAAACCACGTATTCTACTAATTCTCACACCTTCGGCAGGAGTAATTTCATACAATGTGATCGTTGGACCTACCGTGGCATTTATCTTGCTTATTCTTACGCCGAAACTATTCAACACTTCAACGATACGGGCATTATTGGCTTTAATTTCTTCCATATCGATGACGGGCTTCGAATCGTATTTCTTCAGCAAATCGAACGAAGGAAAACGGTATTTCTCGAATGGTGTCCAGGGATTGAACGGGACATTGAGATTGATGTTGCCCGAAGATATATTTGAAGTAGCCGGTTCTTCTGTTTTTTGTGTTTCTACTTTCAGCTTATTTTCATCATCGGCAATGGCCACAGGTGCTACAATATCAGGCTGTATACTGGCCGGCTGCTGTTTTTTCCCGGAGATTTGACCTTGTGAGAAATCAGTCAAATCAACGACAGCAGGTTCTTCATCAGCCTTATCCTCATCCTGTTCATCCTCCTGTGGCGTTACCTCGTCCGCCAAACCGTCGTCAATGCTCTGTGAAATATCGTCACCAATATCTTCTTTACAGGTGCCTTCTGCCTGCTGATCCGTCACCGTAAACTTCACCTTGCCCGTAATATACTTTACCGGATTCAGGGCTTTCCTTATCAGTTCTATGGTTTCTACCCCCAGAAACGTTAAAAAGGCAATGGCCGAAAGCAGCAGAATTGCGGTTAATCCGGGAGGCCCTATCACGTTTTCGATATGTTGAACACAAAATAATCCGTGTTCGCCACCAGGGTTAAAGATGAGGGCACCCATCACAGGTGTGAGAAATTTAGCAAAGGTAATTGACGACCATACCATGATAACGGCTAACCCGAAAAACCATTTCAGCAGATTAACTGAATAGGCTTTCATCAGCTTAAGCGAAACAAGCGTAATGAAAAACGGAACTATGAATGCCGGAATACCAAAATTCTGCGTAATAAGATAATAGGAGAGTAGCGCACCTGCCGAGCCACAATAGTTGGTAAACTCATGGTTTGTGTTAAGTATTTCGCCGGGACGCATATTCTCCAACGTGCTTTGGTCGGCCTGTCCGGTAGTTAAATAGCTCACCATGGCTATTATAAAGTAAACGGCTACCGCCAAAAGAAAAAAGCCTAAGAAGAAGTCTGTGGTATCGCTGTGGTATTTATTTCGGAAACCTACCGCCTCACTGAATGATTTTGTGCTGCGTCCAGTTTTTTTTCTTGCCATATTATCATGTTTATACTTCTGCAAAAGTACGTGATTTCATCGTAAATGCAAAGTAAAATTTATATCTTTTCATATTACGCATTACATTTAAAATAATTTAGTAAAACCATGGTCGAACACTTCCTGAATATTGATAAATATCAATGCAAACAGCCTTCTTATTTTCTTATTGTATGGTAATGAATAGTAGTTTACATCATAACGCTTACCCCATTACTATGCAAAGCCCGACACATTATGTAGGCCACGTTGTTGTACGGCGGCCGCCAGCAACGCGTGCGGCGGTCGTCATACACGTTGTTCGGCGGTCGGCGTACGCGTTGCTGACGGTCGCCGTACAATGAACTTAAAAGTGTAATACAAAACGGGTTGTGCCATATAACGGCATACATAACGCCCTTATTGATGTAAAACTATTATTTATTGTTTGTGCGAAGAAAATAAGTTATGCCTCCTCATATATCATAACTTTTTTATACTTTTGCATATAACAATACATTGATAATGTACGATACAATTTATAGTAAGTTCAACAAAAAAGATATAAAAGCCCTTCCGACGGTAACGTTTCCAGGGCGCATTATCACCATTATGACTGAAGGCGAAGCCGAGAGGGCCGTAAACTATCTGCTTGCAAGTGATATTGTAGGCGTTGATACTGAAACAAAGCCTTCGTTTCGCCGTGGCGAACAACACAAAGTAGCCTTGTTACAGGCATCGAACAGAGACACTTGTTTCCTCTTCAGGCTCAATTTGACAGGAATAACACCTGCTATCAAACGGTTCCTTGAAGACCGGACGGTAAAGAAAATAGGCCTTTCGTGGCACGATGATTTACGCGGATTGAAGAGCCGTACGGAATTTACGCCGGGATGGTTCATCGAATTGCAGGATATGGTACCACAAATTGGTATCGAGGACATGAGCTTACAAAAGCTATACGCCAACCTTTTTCACCAGAAAATAAGCAAGCGTCAGCGCCTCTCCAACTGGGAATCGCCCATTCTTGACGACAAACAGAAACAGTATGCCTCAATAGATGCCTGGGCCTGTATTAGGATATACGAGAAAATAGAGGAGCTTAGGCAAACAGGTAACTATAAGTTAATTGCAGCTTCTGACGATGAAATGCCATCACAACCAGCCGCTGAACAGCAGCTGGCAGCGACACGAAAGTCTGACAAAAAGGGTGAAGATGGCAGTATGCAGCAGGGTTAAGATAACCATGAAAAGAACTAATTTATGTACAAAAATATTTATCTCAAACACCGGAAAGACGAGTCACTGAAACGCTTTCACCCGTGGATATTTTCAGGTGCCGTCCATCATATGGACAAAGGCATTGCTGAAGGCGATACCGTAAGGGTAATAACGGCCGAAGGTAATTGCATTGCCGTCGGACATTATCAGATAGGGACCATTACGGTAAGGGTGTTAAGTTTCGAGGATACAACCATCGATGAGGGCTTTTGGAAAGGCCGTATAGAGAAGGCTCTGGCAGTTAGGGAGAGCATTGGCATAGCAAACAGCGCAGATAACAATACGTACAGGCTGGTACATGGCGAAGGCGACAACCTTCCTGGATTGGTTATTGACTGCTACGGATCGACGGCAGTTATGCAGGCTCACAGCGTAGGCATGCACGTTTGCCGCGGGCAAATATGCAAGGCTCTTGTGGACGTGATGGGCAATCGCATCCAAAACGTTTATTATAAAAGCGAAACCACACTACCGTTTAAAGCCGAATTGGGACAGGAGAACGGCTTTATTTATGGAAGTACTGACAATAATACAGCTGTCGAAAACGGCCTGAAGTTTCATGTCGACTGGCTTAAAGGGCAGAAAACCGGCTTTTTTGTTGACCAGCGTGAGAACAGATCGTTGCTCGAACACTATGCAAAAGGTAAAAGTATACTGAATATGTTTTGCTACACCGGCGGCTTTTCGGTATACGCTATGCGCGGTGGAGCAAAGATGGTACACTCAGTTGACAGCAGTGCAAAGGCAATAGAGCTGACCGACCTCAATGTAAACATGAACTTTCCCGGCGATAATCGTCATGAATCGTTTTGCGACGACGCCTTTAAATACCTTGATGAGAACGATAAAAAATATGATTTAATTGTTCTCGATCCGCCAGCTTTTGCCAAACACCGTATGGCATTGCACAATGCCCTAAAGGGTTACACAAGGCTGAATACAAAGGGTATGCAACGCATTAAGCCCGGTGGTATACTGTTTACGTTCAGTTGTTCGCAAGCTGTTAGCAAGGATAACTTCCGCAATGCTGTGTTTACCGCTGCTGCACAAGCGGGCAGAAACGTACGCATTTTACACCAACTTCATCAGCCTGCCGACCATCCTGTCAATATTTATCACCCCGAAGGCGAATACCTTAAGGGGCTGGTGCTATATGTTGAATAAGCCAACGCCGGGGAAACACCACTTTTTTGAATAATCTATGCAGAATATCGTCTGTTGCATCGAAGAGTATATTCGCAAGCATAACTTGATGAACAAACGGGAAACCTATCTGACAGGTCTCTCCGGTGGGGCGGATAGTATAGCACTTACCTGCATTTTACAACAACTTGGCTATCATATTCAGGCGGCCCATTGCAACTTTCAGTTACGCGATTCTGAAAGTAACCGCGATGAAGACTTTTGCAGGCAGTTTGCAGAGAAGCTGAATATTCCTATACATATTATTCGCTTTGATACAGCTAATTATGCCTTATCACATAAAGTTTCAATAGAAATGGCTGCCAGAGACTTGCGCTATCGTTTTTTTGAACAGATGCGTAAGGAAATAAATGCCGGTGGCATTTGTGTGGCACACCATGAGGATGACCAGGTTGAAACGATTTTATTACATCTTGCCAGAGGCACGGGAT
>ERZ773051.1298-NODE-1298-length-13953-cov-4.752770_pt1 | contig 13953 bp, 12 predicted proteins | sample MGYA00580631_ERZ773051 | MGnify/ENA primary metagenome ERZ773051 (study PRJEB29015, sample SAMEA2738137) | human oral metagenome | biome: human oral; feature: human-associated habitat; material: saliva | place: China | collected 2204 ...
ATTTGGAAGCCAAGCTGCGCAATGAGCAGATTATTGACTTCGTTCGGGCGGTCAGCCCAGCGATTTATCGGATTTTCATGCGCCTGATCAAGCTGGAAATTCCTGATATTGAGCACTTTATCCATAATTCTCGTGAAGCCAGCTATGACCGCTGGAAGTTTGAACGGATGCGGGAGTCAGATTATGCTGTCTTACAAGCCTTTCATGCAGAAAGCACGGTAAATTCATCCAGTTTGACAGAGTTGATTTTGCATTTGGATCTGCCGGAGTCTGTCAAGGAAGAGGTCAGACAGTTGCGGGAATTGGAAAAGTCAGTGCGAAATCCGCTGGCTCATCTGATTAAGCCCTTTGATGAAGCGGAATTATATCGGACAACGGGCTTTTCATCCCAGCATTTTATGGAGATTTTGGTGGATTTGGCGCGCTTTACAGGGATTGTCTACGATCGGGAATATTTTTATTTTGATGAGGCAAACCGCTTGGTTAGAGCTTTATTGACAGGAGAGGAAAATGGATAAAATACAGCAGTTGCAAGACATGATTGACCAAAGTCAGAATATCGTCTTTTTCGGTGGTGCGGGTGTTTCGACTGAGTCCAATATTCCAGACTTCCGCAGTTCAGATGGGATATACAGTGTCAAGCTAGGACGGCATTTTACAGCAGAGCAGCTGGTTTCACATACTATGTTTGAGCGCTATCCGCAGGAGTTTTTCGATTTTTATAAGAAATACCTGCTCTATCCAGATGCTAAACCCAATGCGGCTCACGCCTATCTGGCTCATCTGGAGAAGACCGGCAAGCTCAAGACTGTAGTGACGCAAAATATTGACAGCCTGCACGAAATGGCTGGTTCAAAAAATGTCCTCAAGTTGCACGGCAGTGCGGATAGAAATTTCTGTCTAGATTGTCAGCGATTTTACGATTTGGAGGCATTTCTAGCTCTGCCTGGAACGGTGCCCTACTGCCCTGACTGCGGCGGCATGATCAAGCCTGATGTCACCCTCTATGAAGAGTCTTTGGATATGGAGACTTTCCAGCAAGCTGCGCAGGCCATTCATCAAGCCGACCTGCTAATCATCGGGGGCACCTCCTTGGTGGTCTATCCCGCAGCCAGTCTCATCCAGTACTTTGCTGGCAAGCATCTGGTCGTTATCAACAAGACCAGCATTCCACAGGATAAGCAAGCTGACCTCGTCATCGAAGGTAAGATTGGAGAAGTTTTTGCGCAGTTGAGACAGGGAGACTAAAAGAGTTTTTTAATGGGAAAGTTTATTTGTGAGAGATATTTAGGATTTTATGGCTGATTTATATATTCAACATTCGTCTTGTAGCTTGTCGGTGAGGGAGCAGCGTGTGCTTGTGCGAAATGAGGAGCACATCTTACTGAAAGAGATTTCCTTCAATCTGATTGACAATATCTTGGTCTTTGGCAATGCACAGCTGTCTACTCAGCTACTGAAAGCCTTGGCCACTAGAGATATTTTTGTGTTCTATTTCTCGAGCAAGGGCGAGTTTCTATTTTCCTTTGATTCCTTTAGGAAGGAAGATTTTGAAAAGCAGCGAAGTCAGGCTCGGGCTTCTTTCGATGCGGACTTTTGCTTGGGCATCGCTCGGAAAATCGCTGCCGCTAAGATAGGCAATCAGCTCAATCTGCTCCAGGCTTTTGACGAAAATGACCTGCTGGATGAGGAGGATTTCAAACGCTTTAGTGATGGGATGGTACATCTCGAGCAAGCGAGAAGCATCGCAGAGATTATGGGAATCGAAGGGCGACTAGCAAAATCCTACTTTTACCTCTTGAACTTACTGGTCATTGATGGCTTTCATTTTTCTGGTCGGAGCCGCAGGCCAGCTCTGGACAAGTTTAATACCTTGCTAAACTTTGGTTACTCCATTCTTTATTCTTGCTTTATGGGCTTGATTCGCAAGAATGGTTTGAGTTTGGGCTTTGGTGTGATGCATCAGCCGCATGGCCATCATGCTGTCTTGGCGAGTGATTTGATGGAGGAATGGCGGCCGGTAATCGTAGATGATACGGTGCTGGGGCTGGTCAATCGTCAGGAAATTCTTGAAGAGCATTTCATTGAGAAGGAGGATGGTATCTTTTTGACACCTGAGGGGATCGAAATCTTTTCTCGGGCTATGAGGGAGAGGATCTTGGAGATTCATCACTATGTCGAGCTGGATAAGAATCGCTACACTTTTCTATATGCGGCGGATCAGCAAATCAAATCCTTGATCCGAAGCTTTGAAGCCTTGGATCCAGCTGAGTATGTGTCTAGCTATACTGGAGGAGGGAAAGATGGTCTTCTTTAATCTTAATGATGATGAAAAAGAGTTTGCCAGAAAGAAAACAAAATTTTGTCTGGTTATTTACGATATTGTCAGCAATAAGCGGCGCTTGAAGCTGGCAAAGCTTTTGGAAGGCTATGGCGTGAGGGTTCAGCGCTCCTGCTTTGAACTGGCCCTTGAGAAGCTGGACTTTGACTGCCTGGTGAGAGGGTTGAGAGCCTTTTATCAAGCAGAAGAAGGGGACAATATCATTATCTATCTGGGGCATAAGGAAGATGAGGCTGGGACAAAAGTCCTAGACTCGCTACGACAGAAGGTCAATACTACTGCAAGGATGTTTTGTTCTTTTAAGCTGTTATTTCTGGGCTAGACATGGTATAATGGAGTTAGATTTTAGCTAGTTTCTAAGGGGCACTAGATGTGGTAGGGGTCTTCTGAGGCTTTATACAAGATATGCCGTTAGACCCCCAAAAATCCTCGGGAGGGGACGGAAACGCTTGAGCCATGTTTTCAAATGTAGACCAGTTTATGTTAGAACCCCCACAATCCTCGAGAGGGTACGGAAACCGAGCTACACGATTGAGTCTAAAGAAAGTCTTGTTGTGTTAGACCCCCCCTAATCCTCGCGAGGGGACGGAAACGGAAAAATAGCTGCACGATGTTCTGACCCAAGACCGTTAGCCCCCAAAAATCCTCGGGAGGGGACGGAAACTTTTCACGTTGGTATTTTGGCTTATCTACTTTTTCGTTAGAGCCCCCTAATCCTCGCGAGGGGACGGAAACAAAGTCTTTAACGACTTCTATGATTGCCCAAATTCCGTTAGCTCCCCCCCAATCCTTGAGAGGGTACGGAAACATAGCGCAATTCCCACCAAGCTCAACGTAGCTTTCGGTTAGAATCCCCCAAATCCTCGCGAGGGTACGGAAACGATCATCCATATAAATGTACCTCCTGAATATAGAATGTTAGAGCCCCCCATAATCCTCGCGAGGGGACGGAAACTTATAGGCGTATGGACTATCTTCACTATCCCATGGTGTTAGATCCCCCAATCCTCGCGAGGGTACGGAAACCGCTGGATATCAGACCAACCTCTCTCTGCGTTAAAGTTAGAACCCCCAAAATCCTCGAGAAGGGACGGAAACACATTGTTTTATCACCCTTTCTAAGCATTACGAAAAAGTTAGCCCCCTAAAAATCCTTGCGAGGGGACGGAAACGGATTGATGAGGGTTTCGTAGTAGCTTGCAAGTGCGTTAGAACCCCCCTAATCCTCGCGAGGGGACGGAAACTTTCGCACGATGTCGCTTATGTGGTTGATGTGTTCGTTAGAGCTCCCCAATCCTCGAGAGGGGACGGAAACCTTAATTGCTTCAATCGGTAAGAAAATTACAGTCTGGGTTAGACCCCCCCTAATCCTCGCGAGGGGACGGAAACGTAATGGCTTCTGACACTCGATCTATATCCATTTCGTTAGACCCCCCCTAATCCTCGAGAGGGGACGGAAACTGGACAGCAGACTTCACATAGCCACCATCCGCCGGAACGTTAGCCCCCCTAAACCTCGCGAGGGGACGGAAACAATCATTTTTTACACCCTCCTAAAAATATGGTTATACCGTTAGCCCCCCCCTAATCCTCGAGAGGGTACGGAAACTGACCAAGCCCAAAACCGAAAGTCACAAACGGTGTTTGTTAGATCCCCCCTAAACCTCGAGAGGGAACGGAAACTTGCGATTCCCATGTTTTAAAACAAACATTTTTTTTAGTTAGAATCTCCCAAATCCTCGAGAGGGAACGGAAACCTATCATGTTAAACAAAAGAGTTCTAAAACTCGGTTAGATCCCCCTAAACCTCGCGAGGGGACGGAAACGCCACAAATCCAGTGATAAAAATTTTCATATTTGTTAGTCCCACCTAAATCCTCGCGAGGGTACGGAAACTTGGTTAGTTTAATTGATACTAGCGCCATTTTGGTTAGAACCCCCAAAATCCTCGCGAGGGGACGGAAACGGAAAAATAGCTGCACGATGTTCTGACCCAAGACCGTTAGCCCCCAAAAATCCTCGGGAGGGGACGGAAACAAAAAGTTCTTTTTGCGAAGAAGCCCCATTGGTTGGTTAGAACCCCCTATATCCTCGAGAGGGGACGGAAACTCAGCTGGTACAGTTTCTGCTTTACTTGGATCAAAGTTAGACCCCCAAAAATCCTCGCGAGGGTACGGAAACTCGTCGATACGACTCTGAATGTCCATATCAAGATTTTGTTAGAACCCCCCAATCCTCGCGAGGGAACGGAAACGTATAGCTGATCTCAAAATAAGAATCGAGCATCTCAAACGTTAGCCCCCCTAATCCTCGCGAGGGTACGGAAACGGAGAAGCATATTTCATTGAGGGTTCCTTAAATATCGTTAGCCCCCCCTAATCCTCGAGAGGGGACGGAAACGATGATTGTTGGCTTTCGATTTTGCAATACGCTCAGGTTAGAACCCCCTAATCCTCGCGAGGGTACGGAAACCTGTTTTTGTAGATATTACCTAGCCGCCAATTGTCGGTTAGCTCCCTCCTAATCCTCGCGAGGGGACAGAGTGGATGGGGGCTTTTTTACTTTCCCTCAGCTTCTTGCTTTGCCAAGACAGAAGGATATTGACTGCTTAAGCTCGTTTTTCCAAACACTTCAGAAAATATTGACAACGCTTTCAAAACTTGATATAATAACCTCAGTAAATAATAATCGTTCTAAAGGGACGCCATGAAATCGGTGAAAGATTCTTTTGCCTTTTTCGGGCGCTTTTGCAGTATAGAGAGGAGACCGTGTGAAGAAAGTAGAGTTACATCTATCAAAGACAAGACTAAAAGATGAAGAATTGATCAGTAAGCTTCAGGGCTTTTTGATGGCAAGCATTTCGCCAGACTTTGCGACCTTTCTCCATGAGCAGGAGACCAATCCCTACTCGATGAATCTGAGTTCCACGCGCGATGAGTCGGTGTGGGTTGTCAATTTGCTTTCAGAAGAGGCGGAACAGCAAATGCTAGCTCCTTTATTAAATTTGGAAACCATCAAGCTAGAGAGCTATGCTGAGGAAATCCTTGTCAAAAAAGTGGAAATCCACTCTTTATCCCAAAAGGCCTTGCTGGATATTTACCAAGATGATGATGCTTCCCACCTGATACGGGTGCATTTTTATACGCCAACGACCTTTAAGCGACAGGGGCAGTTTGTGCTATTTCCAGGCACGCGCCTGATCTTTCAAAGTTTGATGCAAAAATACAGTCGACTGGTGGAAGGAAGAGTGGAAATCGAAGAGGAGACCCTGCAGTTTTTAGCAGACCATAGCCAAATCACCAGCTATCATCTAAAAAGTCATTATTTTCCAATTCATGGACGAAAATACCCCGCCTTTGAAGGCAGGGTGACGATACAGGTAAAGGGAGCATCCACACTAAAAGCTTATGCCCAGATGCTCCTGAGATTCGGTGAATATGCCGGAGTCGGCACAAAGTGTAGCCTAGGAATGGGAGGAATGAGAATTGAAGAAAGAAAAGATTGATTTGATTTACTGTGCCTTGTTTCACAATCTTGGCCGTATTGTCAGTCGCTCACTTGGCCAGTCTGATGATATAGGCTTAGGAAAAGCATGGTTAAAGAAACAACTTCCTCAGCTGAATTTGTATGAAGATAGCAGAGCAGGAAAGATCGTTAGCTTAGCAGATCGTATTGCAAGTGGTTTACCAGATGATAGAAAGGTTATGTCAGATAAACTTTTCTACCCTCAAGCAGATATTTTTAATGCTTTCAAAGAGGACAAGGGTTCTCGTTATCAGAAATTTGAAGTTCTGACAGATGATAGTGAACTCAATATTGCCAGCCACGAAGCAGATGATATTAGTCAGGATTGCTATGAGGAACTGCTGAATATTTTGAAAGAAAAACTGCAACAACTTCCCTTAAGGGAAGAAAGCTTGCCATCCTTTTTCAATCTTTGGCGGATTTTGTTTTCGAAAGTACCTCTACTTCCTGGCGACAAGGAGCTGGGAGATCTCTCTCTGGCAGAGCATAGTAGATTAACAGTTGCTTTTGCTACTGCGATTTTCGATTATCTGGAAAATCCAGGTCAAGATTCTCTGCTGGATGATGCATCGAATCTCTATACAGAATCTGCTTTCTTACTAGCTAGTTTTGATTTGTCTGGCATCCAGGACTTTATTTACAATATCGCCAGCAAAGGGGCTGCTAAGCAACTCAAGGCTCGAAGTCTTTATCTGGAATTTATGAGTGAGAATATTGTGGATAGCCTCTTGGAGAAGTTGGCGCTATCACTCGCCAATGCCCTTTATGTCGGTGGAGGCCATGCCTATTTCGTTCTACCCAATACAGAAGCTATAGTGGTAGCTTTGGAGCAATTTGAAATAGAATTTAACAGTTTCCTCCTGAAGCATTTTCAGACAGGTCTTTATGTTGCTTTTGGTTGGGCACCATTTGCAGCAGAGCAGATTATGAAATACCGTTGTGGCTCGGTTGCTAGCTATCTACAACACTATCGCGAGATTTACCAAGAAACTAGTCGGATGATTTCTGAAAAGAAAATCTCTCGCTACGATGCAAATACCCTGCGAGATCTCAATAAGGGCGGTAAGCAGTCTGAACGAGAGTGTGAGATTTGCCATGCAGTTGGGGAGATTGAGATGCTGCGGATAGATGGTGAGGATGTACAAAATCTCTGTCCTATTTGTCGTGAGCTTAGAGGCTTTGCTGCTAAAATTCATACTTTTGACGATACTGAAAATCCTGAAAGGGAAGACTATTACTATTTTCAAATTGTAGAGGGAGAAGAAGGACTGCCGATTGGCCCTGGAGCTGTATTGCTGGCTGTGGATGAAGCAAATATTTCCACCTCAGGTCGTTTATATGTGAAAAATAAATTTTCTACGAACAAGGCTGGTATTCACGTCTTTATAGGAGACCGTCAGGCAGCGAATATTGAAGATTATGCAGGTCTGTCTCAAAAAGAAATCGAAGGAACTGAGGGAGTAGCTAAGGGAATTAAGCGGCTGGCCGTTTTGCGTTTGGATGTAGACAATCTAGGTGCAGCTTTCATGGCTGGATTTTCTAAGCAGGAAGGTGGAAGCTATAATACTCTTGCTCGCTCTGCTGTATTTTCTCAGCAGATGAGTCTTTTCTTTAAGTTTCACATTAACCAATTTGCAAAGGATAAGAATTTGACGATTATCTATGCAGGTGGTGATGATGTGTTTGCGATTGGCAGCTGGCAGGATGTTATAGATTTTGCGGTTGATATTAGGCAGAAATTTATTGCTTTTACAAATGGGAAGCTGACCTTATCTGCAGGTGTTGGGCTTTATCCAGACAAAACTCCGATTCATCTGATGGCTCTGGATGCTGGACAACTTGAAGAGGCCGCTAAGGACAATGGTAAAGATAGTATTTCTCTTTTCAATGAACGGTACACTTTCAAGTTTGATGACTTTATTAATGAGATTTACAAAGGGAAATTGAAGGATATTCGGAAATATTTCTCTGGTCAGAAGGATAGGGGGATCAATTTTCTCTATCGCTTGGTTGAACTTTTGCAACTTAATGATAAAGAAATGTACAAGTCACACGGTTCTTCTGATGATAGAAGGATGAATGTTGCCCGCTTAGCCTACCTACTGGCGCGAATGGAAGATGAAGCCAGCAAAGATGAGAAGGAACATTTCAGAGAATTCAAAAATGCTTTTTGGAATTGGTATAAGAGTAGCAGTAAAACACAGAGAGAAGCAGAGTTAGCTCTCATCTACTATCTATATGAGATTAGAAAGGTATAAAAAGATGGCACCGTACGAAAAAAATAAAAACAACCGAACTGACGGAAGAAATCAATGTCAAAACAATCGTAGTAAAGGTAGTTATAGTAGTCAAAATAATGAACAAAAAATTTTCAAGCTGGACCCGCCTATTTTGACCGATGCTTATGTTGATAAAGCTGACTTGGTTATTCATAACTTGAAAAATTCAGGGACATACACAGAAGGTCCAAACAAAGACAAGATAAAATTCAAATTAACCAGTACACAAATTCGTAATTTAGCAGCCTTGACCAGTAATCTTTTTGACGAAAGTAAAACCAAAAATGATATTGAAGAATTAAGAGAAAAAATCTCCTATTTGAGGATTCAGTTTGTTTACCAATCTGGAAGAGAACCAGCTGTAGAAGATTTTGTTAAAAAAGCAGCTTTGTTAGCAGCATTGAAAGAAATTCAAGATATACCGAGTTTGCAGCGCTTCTGTCGGTATATGGAAGCTTTGATTGCATATTTTAAATTCAACGGAGGAAGAGATCAATGACTTATTCAAAAGTAAAAATTTCAGGAATTATTGAGCTGAAAAGCGGCCTTCATATTGGAACCAGTAATGCTTTCGCAGCTATTGGTGCTACCAATAATCCTATTATCAAAGATCCCCTTACGAATCTTCCTTATATTCCAGGCTCCACTTTAAAGGGAAAAATGCGCAGCTTACTTTATCGGACAGACTATAATAAAAATACAACCGATGAATTAAGCAATGATAGTGAGGAAATTAGCCGTCTCTTCGGGAATGCAAAAAAATGTAAAATTGGCCGTTTAGTTTTTCGAGATGCCTTTTTAAACAACAAAGAAGAGCTAGGTAAAAGAGTATCTACTTACACAGAAGTTAAGTTTGAAAATACGATCAATCGCATTACCGCTGAAGCAACTCCTCGACAAGTTGAGAGAGCGATCCGTGAAAGTCAATTTGCTTTTGAGATTATCTATTCTATTCAGGAGAAAGAACTCACTGAGGTTGAAAAGGATATGGAAATTCTCAAAGCTGGTTTTGAATTGTTGGAATGGGATTACTTAGGCGGTTCTGGTAGTCGTGGCTATGGTAAAGTGTGTTTTAAAGACTTTGAGGTTAAGACTGTCTTTGGTGAATTTAATGAGGATAGGATTAAAAAAGATCTGAAGCCATATACTAAGGATGAGTCCGATGGGGGAGAAAGTGCAGAGACCCCAGAGTCAGAAATTAAGTAAGGAGGTCTGCTATGGCCTATCAACTCTATAAATTAGATTTTAAGTCTGCACATTTTGGCGAAGGTCATTTGGATGATTCGGTCATGACTTTCACGGCAGCCCGTCTTTACTCCGCCTTAGTGCTTGAAGCTATCAAGGTGGGGGTCTTAGATAAGTTTGAAGCTTTATCTCAACAAGAGGATTTTGTGCTGACTGATGCTTTCCCCTATAATGAAGTTCCCTATCTCCCCAAGCCTATCGGCTATCCATTATTAGATAAAGTCAACCGAAATGAAGATATTATCAAACAGCGGGAAGAAGCAAAAAAAGCAAAAAAATTAGCTTTTATTAAGCTGGAGGATTTTGACTGCTTTCTATCTGGAAATAGTATCATCGGTGAATATCTGGCTACAAAATCAGTTAACACAAAAAACCAGCCCTTCCAAGATGGAAATCTTTATCAAGTTGCTTCAGTTCACTTTGACAAAAGCAGTCTGTATTTCATCGCCAATCAATCTGATTTGTTGGATCGTTTATTGGAAAGTCTTCAGTTTAGTGGTATCGGAGGAAAGCGCAGCAGTGGTTACGGTGGTTTTACTCTGGATAAAACAGTTCAACAACCGCTTGCTTTTTTTAAAAGATTAACTGTTAAATATACAGGGAAAGTAATGGCTTTGACGACTTCTTTGCCGGTAGATAGTGAATTGAAAGTCGCAATGAATGAGGGAAGATACTTACTGAAAAAGTCAAGTGGCTTTGCATTTAGTGAGAAAATAGAGTCTAATTATCGTAAGCAGAATCTTTACACTTTTAAGGCAGGTTCAACCTTTTCCAAAACGTATAACGGTCAAATCTGTGATGTCAGGCCAAGTAATGAGTTTCCTCACCCAGTCTGGCATTATGCTAAACCCTTATTCTATATATTGGAGGAATCCAAATGAAGACAAAATATAGGAAATTTAAGTTGACCCTGTGTACATTGGGACCAGTGCATATTGGGAGTGGTCAGCTTCGTACCGCTCGTGAGTATATCCTTGAAGGGGACGAATATTATTTTCCAGATATGACTCTGCTTTATGACGAACTTATCAAACGAGGTATTGATGAAAAATTCCAAAAGTTCTTAATTGATTCGGATAATAAAACCAATCGAATAAGTGATTTTCTAGCTGAGCATGGCATAACAAAACGTGATTTTGGGGGTTATAGACTTAAAGCAACAGGACTTGAAAAGCCTAAAGGAGACTATACAACCCGAAATCAGGAAACGACAGATCCAGGAGAAATTAATGGTGTTCATCAATTTATGAGAGATTGTTACGGTAACCCTTATATCCCGGGCAGCTCTCTTAAAGGTGCTATTCGCACTATTTTGATGAATACGCATTGGCACTCAACGAATTTTAAGCAGGAAAATAAAAAAGGCAAAATCGTTGAAAATAAGAAAGCGATTCCTTGGGGACCAACTAGACGACAGAGACATGAAAAAATAAAACCTTTTGATGATATTTTTAATGAAATTCGTGTCTCAGACAGTCAGCCTCTGACAAATGATGATTTAATTCTTGTTCAAAAGTGGGATTTTACTCCAGATGATACAAAGCCGCATTCACTGAGTATATATCGTGAAGCTCTGAGACCTGGAACTAAGATGGAATTTGAAATCATTACCGCTTCAGGTTTTAAAGGTGGAAGAGCCGGTGAGCTCGTTGCTTCTCTTGGAGAATATGCACAAAAATTTTACTTTGGAGTGACAGAAGATGAAGCCTATGAAGGCTACGAAGATTTCTTTCTAAAGAAATTTCCTAATCATTTAATTCAGAACAATGAACCCTATCCCCTCTATCTAGGTGGTGGAAGTGGTGCTTGGACCAAAACAGTTTTTAGGCAGGCGGATGGCGAAGTTCAACAACGACATGAGAAAATGTCTGGACGAGGGGCTCTAAAATTGACAAAGGCACCTTTTTTAACCGTTGACGGTGAAAGAGAATTAATTAATAATGTAGAGAATTTCTATGAAATGGGCAAAACCTGTTTTACGATTATGGAGGTAGGTACAAGATGAAGACGTTGATTACATTTATCAGTCAGTATGATCCGATTGGTGTTGAATTTGTGGATACAAAACAAGATAATGCAGATGGTCGTCAAAAAAGATTTAGACCCAACTTTGGACAGGACTTGACTGTAGCTTCAGTAAAAAACTATGAAAATGATGACTATAAACTAAGGATATCAGACGGTGCTGCTCTTTTTATTGTAAAAAATGAATTACCTGACAAAATTATTGTGATATATAGTGATGAGATGAAGGTAAAACAGGAAAACTTTGAAGCAGCTGTTAAAGCCGTTTACGATGGAAAAAAAGTTCCTGATATACAGAATAAATATGTAAAAGAAGGAGTTCATGAGTTCGACACAATGTATAAATTCGTGGAAGAAATCCTTGATGAAGAGGATATGTTACATGGAGATTATATTTTAAATGTGACGAGTGGAACTCCCCAGTGTCAGGCTGCTATGTATGCTATCAATTTTGTCAAGGATTATGACACAAGGCTTGCTCGGGTGAATTCTCCAAGAAGTGAGAAGACAAATCAATCAAACCAAGGAGCTCCTTGGTTTGAAACAGATACTTTTAAATATTTTTTGGAAAAACAAGCCTTAGATAGTAAAGACAATCGTCAGTTGGGGATTGAAAAAGGAGAGAAGTTCAAAAATAATTTACTACAGCGGACTTATAAAGATCTCATTTTGAAGTATGAATATAAAGCGGCGTTAGATATATTAAAGGCAAATCCCGATATCATTTCTAATAAACAAGATCAAGAAAATTCAAAACATATATTAGAAAACATGATTAGTGTTTTTCAAAAACAGAGAGTTCTTGAAGAGCTTGCAGCTGATGCTAAATTGAAATATAATGACACAGACGAGTTTCAAAAAGTGTTAAACTATTATCTGATGATTGATATTCTAAACCGTAGAGGTCAAGTGACTGATGTGCTTGTCAAGGCAAAATCCTTTGCGGAGTTTATCTTGAAATCTGTAATTGAGAGAAGGCATCCGGATTTAAAAGTAATTAAAAAAATTAAGAAAATTAATCTCTTTGATATGATTAAAATTCTTAACCATTATCATGAATATTCTGAATTTGAAACTCCAATTTCTAAAGTTCAGGATGTAAATCCTCAAAGAAACCAAGTTGCTCATGGTCTGGCTGAAATCTCAGTGGAGCAAGAGGAATTGGATGAATTAGTGAAAGGATTGAAAGAGTTGGTCATAGCCGTATATTCTGATATAGATGCCTCTTTATATCAGAAATATCTTAATTATTATGATATAAAGAATCGAGAGTTAATCAGCTGTATTAAACAGACCCCCAACCTTCCCTAACGCTTTCCCCTATCTGATAGACCTGAAGGGAAACCAAGTCTGAAAAATAGAAAAAAACACCTGAAAAAGGTTTTTCGGGTGTTTTTTGCAGTTTACTTATCAAACTTCACTTCCTCAATCAGATACTCGATAAAGCGCTCGCCCATCTTGGACAGGCTAGCTTTTTCGTGCTGGATATAGACCAGCTCGATCGGGTCATCGATATCCAGAGGGATGGAGACGATATTGTCTCCGTTGAGGTTGCTGTTGAGAATACCGGTCGCAATCGTGTAGCCGTCCAGACCGATCAAAAGATTAAAGAGGGTTGCACGGTCGCTGACTACGATAGATTTTTTATGGTGCTCCTGTGAGAGAATTTCCTCAGAAAAGTAGAAGGAGTTGTGAGTACCTTGGTCATAGCTGAGATAAGGGAAATCTTCCAAGTCTGACAGTTGTACCAGCTTTTTCTTGGCCAACGGATTGGACTTGCTGACAAAGATATGGGGCTGTGCTGTGAAGAGGTGGGTCGCAATCAGATGGCTATCATCCAGCATTTTAGAGAGAACATCACGGTTGTAGCTATTGAGAAAGAGGACACCGATTTCGCTGCGGAAGTTTTTTACGTCGTCAATAATTTCCCAAGTCCGAGTCTCCCGCAGGAAGAGCTCGTATTTCTCCATATCGCTTTTTTTAAGCAGGGAAACAAAGGCATTGACTACAAAGGCATAGTGCTGAGCAGAGACGCTAAAAAGCTCGCGGTGGGCGACAGGATTTTTGTATCGCTCTTCTAAAAGCTGAGTCTGCTCCACCACTTGGCGGGCATAGGAAAGAAACTCCATGCCGTCCTTGGTCAAGGTAATTCCTTTGGGATTGCGAATGAAAATCTCGATGCCCATTTCATTTTCCAAATCCCGCACAGCGTTGGACAAGCTAGGCTGGGTGATGAAAAGTTGCTTGGCAGCCTCATTCATGCTACCTGTCTCGACGATTTTGATAATGTAGTGTAATTGTTGAATTCTCATAGGTCTATTTTATCACAAACTGGGGATTTTTTCCTGATAAATCAGAAGTTTAGAAAATGTTTACTTGCTAAAGTTTCCTATGCTAAAATGAAGGAAATAAGGGGGGCGATATGGCCAAAGATGATGACTATAAAAATCGTTCGGTAGGACTACCCATCACTATTTTTATAGTATTTTTGACAATTTGCTTAATGATTCCACTTGGGAAGGTGATGATCATGTGGGG
>ERZ773051.1299-NODE-1299-length-13943-cov-5.167915_pt1 | contig 13943 bp, 10 predicted proteins | sample MGYA00580631_ERZ773051 | MGnify/ENA primary metagenome ERZ773051 (study PRJEB29015, sample SAMEA2738137) | human oral metagenome | biome: human oral; feature: human-associated habitat; material: saliva | place: China | collected 2204 ...
TTTCAACTGCAAAAGCAAAGTGGTTCAAGATAGCTGGTTCAAATTCTTCATTAGCGGTTGTAAATGGTACGTGAAGAAGTGAGCAAGAGGTTGTCAAAACAACATTTTCAGCTGGAACTTGTTCAAGAATTGCAAGGCTCTTCTCGTAGTTGTTACGCCAGATGTTTTTACCATTGACGATACCGGCATAGAGAATCTTATCAGCTGGGAAACCACCTTTAACGAGTTCAAGAGTTTTCTTACCTTCAACAAAGTCAAGACCAATACCATCAACTGGCAAGTTCACAAGGTCATTGTAGATATCACGAACATCACCAAAGTAAGTTTGAATCAAAACTTCAAGGCCTTTCTTATCAGCCAAGAGCTTGTTGTAGAGGTTCAAGAAGAGAGCTTTTTCTTCAGATGTCAAATCTTTAACAAGAGCTGGCTCATCGAGTTGAATACGAGTAGCACCAAGCTCTGCCAATTTTGCAAAGACATCTTGGTATGCAGAAACAAAGCTATCTACGAAGTCTTCAGCTTTTACACCATCTTCAAAATCAGACAATTGAAGGAAGGTGAATGGTCCAACCACAACTGGACGTGTATTAAGACCCAATTCTTTTGCTTCTTGGTACTCATCAAAAATCTTGTGACCAGCAAGTTTAACTTCTGTTGTTTTTTCAAATTTAGGAACGATGTAATGGTAGTTAGTGTTAAACCATTTTTTCATTGGAAGGGCACGTACATCCCCTTTTTCACCTTGGTAACCACGCGCCAAAGCAAAGTAACGTTCAAGATCTGTCAAATCCAAGTTTTGAACAGATTCAGGTACGACGTTGAAAAGGAAAGCTGCATCAAGGAAGTTATCGTAATGTGAAAAATCATTTGAAGGAATTTCAGTAATACCTTTTTCTTTAACAATATTCCAGTGTTTTGCACGCAAATCTTTAGCAGCTGCTAAAAGTTCGTCTGCAGTAATTTCATTTCTAAAATATTTTTCTGTAGTAAATTTTAATTCTCGGAATTCACCCAAACGTGGGAAACCAATGATAGTAGTTGACATCTTGTGTCCTCCTCTTTGTTGTTGAACTTATCTTACCAAAGAAATGGGTAGCTGTATAATTGCTATTAGTTTTCTCTATATATAGTTTTAGACTATACCCTATAAAATAAAGGGTTACCGACTTCTGTTATCTCCTTTTGCTTAGATATAGTTATAACTAATAACTATATATTGACTTACTAAATCCCTTTTTATATCAAAAAATCCCTAGACTTTTGTCTAGAGACTCTATTATTTACTAGGATTAGTATACTAAGCTCTATAGGTGCTCAGTACTTTCTCTTGAAGCCAAGATGATGTATAAGACATATTCTCACTATTGTAACTATTCCAGATAAAATAACCAAAAACTACCAATACTAATAAGAAACAAATTCCCAAGACGGCTAACCATATGATTTGTTTCTTTAAGCTATCATACTCACTCATATAGCCATTATGAAGTTTAATGAGTTCATTTCTTTTTTTGTTACTTGACTCTTTAGCAATGGCAATTTCTAGCTCATACATTTGATGCTTCCATGAATTCTTAGAAGTGCCTTTTTTCATTTTATGGTTTGAAAGACTGCTGTTGCCTTTCTCAAAGTTATTTTTTTCAGTCATATTTCCCTCTAAAATCTTCTTTTAGTCCCTATCATTATAACATATGTAAAACTATCTGAAAAGTTCATTTTTGGTTAAAATTTTGAGAAAGATAATTAAAACATGAAAAAGAACCAGAGGGAAACTTCTTATGTTATACTCTAAGTATGCATAAGAAAACTGTTATTGATTTTAAAGAACTTGGTGTCAGACAAATCTTTACAGACGCCATTAAAGAACTAAAAACAAAGGACATTAAGGAAGTCAAACCCCTTTTAGATGAACTCGAAGCCTATCAAAATGAAGGTTATTATGCAGTAGGTTATGTTTCCTATGAAGCAGCCCCTGCCTTCGAGACAAAATTTCAAGTTATTGATGGTCCATTAATGTCTGAGTATCTCCTCTACTTCACTGTTCATGAAACTGTTCAAACAGAGCCTATTCCACTTACTTATGACCCTATTACCTTACCAAAGTCTTGGCAAGAGCTAACTTCTGCTGAGGAATACAAGGCTGCTATTGAGCATATACACCACCATATTCGACAAGGTGATACTTATCAGGTCAATTATACTGTTCAACTTCAACAGAACCTGACAGCTGATCCCTTTGCCATCTACAATCGATTGGTTGTTGAGCAAAATGCCCATTACAATGCCTTTATTCAGCACGATGATGTTTCTATCATTTCTATAAGTCCAGAACTCTTCTTTAAAAAAGATGGCGATAAGTTGACTACTCGTCCTATGAAAGGTACTACCAATCGAGGTTTAACAAGTGAAACTGACCTTGCACAAGCAAGATGGCTAGCTCAGGACCAGAAAAATTGCTCTGAAAATATGATGATTGTCGATCTTCTTAGAAATGACATGAATCGTATTTCAAAAATAGGAAGTGAAGATGTCAAGAGTCTTTGCCAAGTTGAACAATACTCTACGGTTTGGCAAATGACTTCGACTATTGAGACGCAACTCCTACCAAATAGTAGTTTAAGCGATGTCTTCCAAGCCCTTTTTCCATGCGGATCGATTACAGGTGCCCCCAAAATAGCAACCATGGAGATTATTAAGAAGGTTGAAAAACAGCCTCGAGGTGTTTATTGTGGGGCTATTGGAATCTTGGTGCCACAGGGACCTAGTATTTTCAACGTAGCCATTCGGACACTACAAATGGAAGAAACCAAGGCTATCTATGGCGTAGGTGGTGGTATCACTTGGGACAGCAACTGGGAAGACGAATACGAAGAAACCAAGCAAAAAGCTGCTGTTCTATACCGTCAGAACCCAAAATTCGATCTCATTTCTACCGGTCGTATTCATCAAGGAAAACTTCTCTTTCTGGAGGAGCATATAAAACGTTTACAAGAAAGTAGCCGATACTTTGACTATCCTTTCAATGCAGAAAAAGCGCACTATCAAGTCGAAGCTCTGTGTCAATCACTAGACCTTAACACAGACTACCGTCTTAAAATGTCCCTTGCAAAAGATGGTGAACTGAAGTTTGAACATAGCCAATTATCAAACTTATCTGATGACTTTTGCCAAGCAAGGTTAGTTGAGCAAAGACATCCGTTGGATAGCCCCTATACCTTCTTTAAAACAAGTTACCGTCCTCACCTTAGTATCGAACCTCACGAACAAATCTATTATAATCACGAGGGACAACTCCTAGAAACCTCTATCGGTAACATCGTTCTTAAAATCGAAGACCAACTCTACACACCACTAGTTCACCTCGGCCTCTTAAATGGCATCTACAGACAAAGTCTTATAGCTGAAAATAAGCTGAAAGAAAAAGTCCTGACTGTAAAAGATCTGAAACAGGCTCAGGCCATCTACGGATGTAATGCGGTGAGAGGGTTGTATGAATTGAAGGTGGAGAAATAAATCAAAAAAACTGTACAATTTTTACTATTCTATATGTAAACTAATGAACCATTACATAGAAAGGTATTGATATGACCTATCAATTCAAACTAAATGATTTTGTAAATATAATCGAAAATAAATCAAGCTTTAATCCAGATGATCTGATTCATATCTGTAAACGATACAAGAATCCTAAAAGAGACTATCTCTTTGTTAATAAATATCAAGCTAAACATTATCCTAGCCAAGCCAATACAACAATTCAGCTTTTTAAAGAACTTTACGAACAAATTAAAGATCATTTAAGTTCACAAGAACGCATACTCATCATCGCCTTTGCCGAGACTGCTACTGCCATCGGTCAAGCCATCATGCATTTTTGTTTGGAAAATGATGACCTAAACGCCGTTTTCTACCTACAAACAACTCGAGAAGATTTGGATACAACTATCCAAACACTTTCATTTGAAGAAGAACATTCTCACGCAACAAATCAGAAATTGTATTACCGTGAGGTCATTCCTGAGTATGACACTATTTTGTTTATTGAAGATGAAATTACGACAGGAAATACTATTCTTAACTTCATTACTGAATTTAAAAAATTGAATAAAAGAACTAAGTATGCAGTGGCTTCCATCCTTAACTGGCAAAATATGGCTCATGCTTCTACTTATAAAGAAGAAAATATCGACACTATCTACTTGATTAAGGGACACCTTAAGGATGATGTTCCAACCATTTCTATCGATTATCAGAGTCTTCCCGAGAACAACTTGGATCAAAATGAAAAGGTTACCTTATCTTCTAAAAATAATCCACGTCTTGGATTAACTCAAACTGAATTCAGAAATTACAGCAAGTCTCTTGAGACTCTCATTTCTAAGTTAGATGACTCCCCACTAGATCGAGACTCGTATGAAGTAAGAGTAATCGGAACTGAAGAAAATATGTGGCTTCCAATTCTCCTTGCACAAGAAATTGGTGCGAAGGTTCGTTCAACGACACGAAGTCCTATAGCTATCTCAACTGAGGATAATTACCTCATCAAAAATGCTATTCATCTCCCTAGCGCATATGATAGCCAACGATCAACATACCTTTACAATGTAACTGAGGAAGTTGACCGCTACATCGTCGTCTACGAAGAAATGACAAAGGCTTTCGAAGATTCCATCAAGGAACAATTACAGCCATACTCAAGACAAGAAATTATTTTTATCCAACAATAAAACAAATATAAATAGGAGGAAACGCATGCGTTTTGTTCGCACCAGTTACCCAGCAGAAAGTGTAACTTTCTTACTACAAGATGTTAAAGGAAGAGTCCCCATCTTAGATACTGCAGAACGTGAAAAATTAAACCAGCAAGGTATCCATTATTCTGAAATGCTTCCTTTAGAATACGCACCTACAAAAACTTACATGGACCTTTACTTTAATAGCTTAGACCAACTCTCTTTTGAAACAGCATCTGCCACAGTCGCTCTTGCTGAAAAATTATGGAGTTCAAAAGGACCTGAACTTGTTCTAGTTTCACTTGCCAGAGCAGGAACACCTATCGGCATTCTCGTTCAACGTTATCTCAAAGCTAGATACGGGGTAACGCCACCGCACTACAGTATCTCAATTATACGTGGGAAGGGGATTGACTCAGCAGCTATGCATTATATCGTTGACCGTCATGCTGCTGAAAATATTCAATTTATAGACGGTTGGGTCGGTAAAGGAGCCATTAATACTGTTTTAGATGAAGCCTGTCAAAAACTTCGAGCTCAAAAGAATTTTCAAAAACTTGATAGTGAACTTGCAGTATTGAGTGATCCAGCATCAGTAACAAAGCTTTATGGAACTAGACAAGATTTCCTTATCCCAAGTGCATGTCTTAATGCAACAGTTAGCGGTCTTGTTAGTCGAACAGTTAAATTACCAACTATGACTGAGGACGAATTTCATGGTGCTATTTTTTATGAAGAAAACTTAGCTATTGATCAGTCAAACGCGTTTTTAGAAACCGTTGAAAAGCACTTTAATGATTGTGACCCCAACTATTTCTCTCCTTCCTCAGAAGAGTTAAATGAAGACTTTAAGGGTATAGATGAGGTAAAACGTATCGCAAAAGACTTTAAAATTAAAGATATCAATAAAATCAAGCCTGGTGTTGGTGAAACAACTCGTGTTCTACTTAGACGCATACCTGATCGGATTCTCATTCGTAAAGATGCTAATCCCAAATATCTCCAACATATTTTACAACTCGCAGAAGAAAAACAAGTTCCTGTTGAATATTATCCACTTGAAAAGTACAATGTTTGTGGCATCATTAAAGAGCTAGCAGATCTATAATCCATCAACAATTATGAAAATCATTATAGTTCGTGTTTTATCTTGACACCGCTTTAATGAATACATAGAATAGTAGTATCTTGAATAAGTTCTATATAAAGATATAGCTTATTTTGGAAAAGACTCATTGTGCCGGAAGGGGGTGACTAAATGAGTCTAAGCCTCCAACAGATTCCATTTGAACTTTGGAGAAGAAAATCGGAAAGAAAGGGCATTCGTCCACAATTTAACCCCGTTTTCACTTCCTACATCGGTGTGGAAAATCAAGGGAAATATAACGATGTCCTTGCAACGATTTATTCAAAAATTCAGGCTGATCCTCACCATACTATCTTTTTTGATGGTGAGATTCTCCTAGATGTAGATTTCGACTTCATTAATGCTATAAAAAATGAACTTGCCAATATGGATGTGACACAACTCTCAAAGCAAGATATCACTCTTTTTGAGAACTCTGATTTGAATCATGTTTTTTTAAATGCTTTTGAATATGTCGTCAATCTTGCCATAAGACAAGAAAAATTTTTAAACGATAGTGTTAAAAACAACTTTATCTGTAAACTATTACTTTATGCTCACTTATATATACAGAACTTAGATTATTCTGAATTAGATTTTCATGCAAACCATTGCTTCTACTATGGTGATATTTCGCGTCATGATATTTATTTTCTAATGCTCCTCTTTATAATGGGGTTTGATGTTGTTTATATTAATCCATTGCGAGAGTGCGAGTACTGGAAAGAAATCGACTCAGATAAGCTCTGTAGAAAGCATAAGAACTCACAAATATTACCCATTCAAAGTTTTCTTCAACGAGCCTCTGAAGGTCATATCATTGAAGAAAATCGCTCAATTACTTTAGAATTGGAAGAGCAAATTGAAAAAAAGCTATTCTCAAATTCAGGTATCTATCGTCCTTGGCAATTTCGTAATGGTACGACTTCTCCAATTTTTTTCAATGGTACCTTAATCGATCTTGAACAAAACTGGAAAGCCCCAGCAAAAGTCAGACAAGGCTTTAAAACACAAGGGAAAACCGTCTATGTTCCTACTTTCTTCTTTGAAATTGAAGGTGAATATAAGAATTCAGACGAATATGCAAACCTCATTAAAACCTGCATAGAGCATCCAAATAGTCTATTTCTATCCTCAACAGCTAACTTCAATCTCATTAGTCCAGGTGTTGAAGAATCCGATAAGTTTCAATTGACATTTTGTCAACTAAGCAATGGTAAATTTGATATAGAAGAAATCATGAAGTTGCCTTTCTATCGTTATTCATCATATAATGATGAAACTGAAAAATTCATCCTTTCAAAAATCAATGAGACTATTGATGACCATCGTTTCTTTAAAAAACCGATTTCTTCCAAAGAAGAAATTTTGGACTTTGCTATGATGATATTGATGTTAGATAAAAAAATCATCAGAACTATTGACAGTTTCGATTTTACCAACGATATTCCCAAACTAGTTATTTTTCTAGAAGAGGAAGAACAAATTTCAAAACGTCAGGCTTATTTAATTGCTTACCTTAATAAAATTGGATTTGATATTGTCATCTTTTCACCAGCTGGTTTATCTAACTTAAATAGTTATATTCAAAGTGATTACTTTAATTCCATCCGTTTAGATAAAATAAACTATGAGCGTCGACTATCAGATTTAAAATACAAACAGAGGAAGCAGAACTTTTTTAGTAAATTTTTTAGTTAAGGAGACTATCAATGGCTATTAATACCGGAGAACTCGGTGCTACTACGACCGGATCACCTACAAATGAGATGCAGATGACACAACCAGAAGTCTTAACAGACAATGTTGCTTATAAGAAACGTCTGCGAGCTCTTCCAGAGGTTCAAAATCTAACCAATGAAATAGATATCACAAATGTTAATTCCATCCTTGCATTTGGTCAAAAACCTAGCGAGGGAATCTCTCAAACTTCAGATATGCTACTGTCTTCGATGCAACGCGTTAATACTGAAGAAGCATCTCGTATGCTGACACAACTTACAAAGATTATGGATAAGTTCGACATCAAAGAGCTCGAAAATCCAGAAAACGCATCTATGCTTCAAAAGTTATTTGGCAAGATTAAAAATTCCATTGATAAATTGTTTGCCAAATATGAAGATATGGGAAAAGAAGTTGACAAGATTTATGTGATTTTAAAACAATATGAATCTCAAATTCATCAAACACAAGAAGATCTTGAAAAACAATATCGTACTAATGTTGCATATTATGAAGAACTCGAGAAGTATATCGTAGCTGGAGAGCTCGCTCAAGAAGAAATCGAAGCTTATCAAGCACAAATGATGCAACGAACCGATCTTACTGAACAAGAAAAGCAGACTCAACAACAGAAACTACAAATGATTAAGGATATGCTAAACCAGCGTACTTATGACTTGCAGATTGCTGAAAATGTTGCAATGCAAACTTGTCCCATGATACAGACGATGCAGATGGCCAACTTTAATCTTATGCGTAAGATTAATTCATCATTTATTATCACCTTGCCAATTTTCAAACAATGTTTAGTACAGGCTATTCAACTAAAACGACAAGAAATCCAAGCGAAATCAATCAGTCAATTAGATGAAAAAACGAATGAGCTTCTACTACGTAATGCTCAAAATACAGCAACTCAGTCTGTAAATATTGCTCGAATGGCTGGTGGTAGTGCGGTGCAGATTGAAACCCTACGCTCAACCTATGAAACAATCAAAAAAGGTATCGATGAAACCAAACAAATTAGTCAACAAATTGCTGAAAAACGCAAGACTGATTCCGTTGAGTTGGAAAATATGAAGGCGGATATGGCTGAAAAAGGGTTTATTAGCGCGCATTAATTATATGGAGGGAAATTATTATGGATTTCACAAGACTTAATAATGGTTCGCAACCATCACTTAATTTATCAAAAGGTAATGTGCTTGACCTTACTAAACAAGCACCAGCACTCAAGAACTGTGTTCTAGGTGGTGGTTGGGATATGGCCGTTGCTGGACCCACTGCAGACCTTGATTTGGCAGCTTTTCTTATTGAAGATAGTGGACGTGTGACACAAGTTCCACAAGACGTCATCTTCTTTAACAATATGTCTGCTCCTGGAATTCGACTCGAAGGAGATAACCGTACTGGTGAAGGGGATGGTGATGATGAACGTATCCAAATTAATTTAGATGCCATCGAACCACGAATCACTCGTATTATCTTCTTCATGACAATTTTTGAAGCCGTTAGCAAAAAGCAAACTTTTGGTATGATCAAAAATGCTTTTGTTCGTTTGCTTGATGCAGATAATAATGATGCTGAAATTTGCCGTTATCAGTTAACCGATAACTATTCTGCAGATACTGCTGTTACAGCCTGTTCCTTAAACCGTGGACCAAACGGTTGGCAATTTGAAGCTATTGGTGAGGGAACAATTGCTGACCTCAATGGACTTTTGTCTCGCTATATGTAATACACTTAGGAAAGGAAACTATTATGGGACTTTTTGATAAACTACTTGGAAACAATTCAAACACACCAACAAACAATGGGCCTGAAGCGCCAGCACCGACTTTTGAGACTCTTTCTCAATCTTCACAAAGTCAAGGACGTGAAGTAAGCCTTGACCTTAATAAGCCAGGTATCCTTAATCTCCAAAAGAACGATTTCTTGAATCTTTCTAAGACACAGTCTACTTTAGAGAATATTCGAGTTTCTGCTGGTTGGGATGTACAAACAAAATTATTTGGTTCAGATTTTGACCTTGACCTTGTAGCTTTTCTCTTAGATGATTCAGGTCGTCTAACTCAAAAAGCTACAAATGTTGTCTATTATGGCGACAAATCCTCTCAAGGTATCCACTTGGATCACGATAACCTTACTGGAGCAGGTGATGGTGACGACGAAAATATGTTCGTAAACTTTAATCAAGTCTCATCAGATGTCAAACAAATTGTTGTTGCGGTTGTCATTTACTCTGGTAAAGAACGTAAACAAAACTTTGGTCAAGTACGTAATGCATATGTTCGTTTAGTTGATGAATCACAACGTCCAGAACGTGAATTGGTTCGTTTCAACCTTACAGAAGACGGTGGTAATGCAACTGCAGTTAAATTTGCTGAGTTGAACCGTACTGATAACGGTTGGACATTTAAAGCCGTAGGTGATTATTTCAAAGCATCTATTGGTGAACTCGCAAAAGCATATCAATAATTTAATGTAAAGGAAGAAGAAAAATGGCTATTAATTTTACAAGTTTGGGTGGAGAAGTTTCAACACCAACTGAAGTCACACCTACACAATCTGGAATCTCACTAAACCTCGAAAAAAATACGGTCCTAGACCTTGCCAAAGCTGCACCTAGCCTCAATAATGTTGATTTATGTGCTGGTTGGGATATTGCTGTAAGTGGTGTCGACTTCGATTTAGACATCTCTGTTTTCTTATTAAATGAGGCAGGCAAGATTACTTCTGCTTCTGACGTTGTCTTCTACAATAATCCAGTAGCAAATGGTATTCAATTAAACGGGGATAATCGTACCGGTGCAGGCGAAGGTGATGACGAAACCATCACTCTAAATCTTCAAGCTGTCTCACCAACAGTTAATAAGATTGTCTGTGCTGTAACCATTGACCAAGCACTCGCACGTCGTCAAACATTTGGTATGGTAAACAACTCATACGTACGACTTGTGAATAAGGATACTGGTTCTGAACTATGTAAATTCCAATTAAAAGATGACTACTCTACTGATACAGCTGTTGTATTTGCCGAATTAGTCCGTAATGGTGCTAGCTGGGCATTTCACGCTATTGGTCAAGGAAAACAAGCTGACCTTAATGGAATCGCAGCTCTCTTCAGTTAATAATAGAATTCTTTAGTTATCAAGATACTTATTTTTACTAAAAAACACCTCAGAAAGTATTAATTCTCTAAAGAATATTTCTAGAAAGGATACAAACCTTAAATGAAAAAATTTAAAGGCTTGACTTCTGCTGAAGTTCAAGCAAGTAAAAATGCCCATGGCGATAATAGGCTATCTAGTAAAGAGGCTAACTCGCTCCTCTCAATCTTTGTCGAAGCCTTCCAAGATCAATGGATTCTTATCCTCTTGGCTGCCTTAGGATTAAAAATCATTTTCAACTTTGTTGGAATGATTTTCCCTGCTATTGGTGAAGCTAATTGGTATGAGGCTATCTCACTAATTTTCGCCATTTTGATGTCTACAGGATTCTCAGCAGTCTCACAATACCGAAATGAGCAAAAATTCAACACTCTTCAAGAAGAGGCTTCAAAAACTAACGCTAAGGTTTATCGTGATGGTAAACTTAAAGAGGTTCTCGTTGATGATATTGTAAAAGGTGATCAGATTCTCCTTCAATCAGGGGACAAGATTCCAGTTGATGGTATCATCTTGGAAGGTGAGTTAAAAGTAAACCAAGCTGTCCTTAATGGTGAAAGTGAAGATGCTAAAAAACTTCCTCTTAGCGATCAAGCAGAGCCAGACTCTTCAGACCTCTTTACAGAACTCAAAGTCTTCCGTGGTACAGTTGTTACTTCAGGTGAAGCCGTTATGGAAGCTACACAAATTGGTGATAATACCGTTCTAGGAAGCATCAATACTTCTCTTCAAGAAGATAGTAAAGATTCACCATCTAAAGAGAAACTTAACAAGCTTGCTGCTAATATCGGTGTCCTCGGTTATAGTGCAGGTGCTGCATACTCAGTAATCAACCTTGTCTTAGGCTTTATTGCCCTTAATAAGGCTAATAACCTCAATGGTGGTTCAATCTTCCTTCTTATCATTGAAACGATTCTCTTTGCAGTTACAATCATCATCATGGCTGTTCCAGAAGGTCTCCCAATGATGTTGGCACTCGTTTCTTCAATGAACTCAGGTCGACTTTTAGCACAAAATATCTTGGTTCGCCATCCTGATACCATTGAAACGGCCGGATACATGAATATCCTCTTTAGTGATAAGACTGGTACCATCACAGAAGGTAAACTATCTGTAGTTGACTTCTTCCTTGCTGATGGAACACTTTATGCGGCTACTGGTGAAACTGATGCACCTGATTTTGACACAATGTCAGATAGCCTTAAAGCTGAAATGATTAATGGTATCGGTCTTAACAACGATGCCATGGTAGCTGATGGCAGTGCTGTTGGTAGTAACGCCACTGACCGTGCACTTCTTGATTTCCTTATTGGTCGTTCTCAACTTGATTTTGATACAAATACAATTACTGAGAAGCAACAATTCAACTCAGCAACAAAATTCGCAAGTGTAACGACTAAGGACGGAAAAACTTACATCAAAGGTGCTCCAGAATTCATCCTAAATGACTGCTACTACTATCTTGATAAAGATGGTAATAAACAAAACTTTACAGATGATATTAAAGCTCGTTTCCAAGAATTGTCATTGGAACAAGCTAACCGTTCAATGCGTTTGCTTGCTATCCTAAATACAGATGGAAATGATAAAGTCTTGATTGGTATCGTATGTATCCGTGATAACGTTCGTTCTTCAATTAAACAAACTGTTGAAACAATGAACCGTGCGGGTGTTCAAGTAGTTATGGTAACTGGTGACCGTAAAGAAACCGCTGTTGCTATCGCTAAAGAAGCCGGTATCGTTACTGGAGAAAATGACCTTGTCCTTACTCACGATGAACTCTCTGCCCTCTCAGATCAAAAGCTTAAACAACAATTGCCTCACTTAAAAGTGGTAAGTCGTGCCCTTCCAATGGATAAAAAACGTCTTATTGAGGCAGCTCAAGACCTTGATATGGTCGCTGGTATGACAGGTGATGGGGTCAATGACTCGCCAGCCCTTAAATCAGCTGATGTTGGTTTCTCAATGGGTGATGGTACTGAAGTTGCTCGTGAAGCTTCAGATATCGTTATCTTAAATAACTCATTGACTTCTATTGAAAAAGCCGTCCTCTATGGACGTACTATGAGTAAATCAGTAAGTAAATTCATTATCTTCCAGTTAACCGTAAACGTGACGACTATTGCCATGTCACTTCTCTCACCACTTTTGGGCCTCAAAGAGCCATTCACAATCATCCAAATTCTTTGGATTAACCTTATCATGGACACACTTGCTGCCCTTGCCTTTGGTGAAGAGCCTACGCTAGATCGTTATATGAACGAAAAACCAGTTGCTAAGAAGGCAAACATTCTTACTGGCTATATGAAATCTGCTATCGGTGTAGCTAGTATCTTCATTACTGTCGTATGTTTGGCCATTCTCAAAAATGTTGTAGGTATCCAAGACTTTATCACAAATGGAACTGGTAACTTTGAAATGGTAACAACCTTTACATTTACCGTATTTATCTATGCTGTTATTTTCAACTCACTTAATACACGTAGTAATAGCTTCAATATTTTTGAACATATCGGTGAAAACAAGAAATTTTCAATCGTTATGATTTCTATTGCTGTTGTTCAAACGCTTATTATTCAATTTGGTGGAAAAGTATTTAGTACTGTTCCAATGAACATTCAACACTATATCATTGCTCTTCTTATTGCTGTATTGATTATACCAGCAGATTTCATTCGAAAAGCTCTAACTAAAAACAAATAAGATCTGTTTAAAGTATTGCAAATCTTCAAGGTAATAAAAAGGATTGGGTCTTACTCCCAATTCTTTTTCTCAATTTCTAAAGGTAACCTATGAAAAAATTATAAGAGTAATATTATTCTCTTATGACTCCATAACAAAAAAAGGCTTTCGAAAGCCTTTTTTGTGTGTTACTTAAACTGACTAGGAGTTCCTGTATATCCTGCCCAGTCCTTACTATAAAAGCGATCATTCAATTTATAGCTAGGCGCAGGTGTTGGGTTACTAACGAAAGGATCAACGGCCTTGTCAAAGGCTACCCAACCTTTCCAGCCCATATGTATGGTATCTTGCATAAAGTAAGGTTGATCGCCATCTTTTGAGAAGTCTGCAATATTGGTAAATCCTTGACTTTCCAATTGATAACGGATTTTAGAAACCGTAGCATCATACATTTCCTGATTAAGTCCAGTATAAGCCATCCACTTGCTATTAACAGGTGGAATAACAAAAATG
>ERZ773051.1300-NODE-1300-length-13941-cov-3.675717_pt1 | contig 13941 bp, 15 predicted proteins | sample MGYA00580631_ERZ773051 | MGnify/ENA primary metagenome ERZ773051 (study PRJEB29015, sample SAMEA2738137) | human oral metagenome | biome: human oral; feature: human-associated habitat; material: saliva | place: China | collected 2204 ...
GTCGACGCGGGCGCCCTTCAACGCAAGAAAGGCGCCTCCCTGCTCGACCGCACGGGAATCCCATGTGATCGAAGAGACGCGCGAAAGCGGGGACGAAGGCTCGACGACGATGCGCGCGCCGATCCTCCTCACCGCTGTTTCGATTGAAAAATCCATTGACACCTCACTGGTCGACCTGGCCTTCGGGCGTGCGCTGCGTTTACTCGACGACCCGGTACCGGTCGATGGCGAACGACATTATATCGTGGAACAGCGGCGTGGCCGGCGAATCGTCGTAAACGTGGTCGACCTCCACGAAGCACACCAAAGGCGAGCTGGAGTCGGGAAGAAAGCCGCAGAAGTCCTTGTTCGCGGCGTACTTCTCGTAGCCTCCGCCCTCGACGGCGTATTCCGCCGTGCCCGTCTTGCCCGCGACCGAGAAGCCGTCTATGGCGGCGTCGACGCCGGTTCCCTCCTCGACGACGGTCTTGAGCATGCTCACCATATCGGGAATCGCGGCGATGTTCTCGATGATGCGCGCGCTCGCGTAGGCGGGCGTTTCGTCGGTCTGGGGTTTCGCGATCAGGAAGTGGGGCGTGCAGGCGACGCCGCCGTTGCGCAAAGCGCCGTAGAAGCGCGTGATCTGCAAGGGGGTCACGGTGATGCCCTGCCCGAACGTCACGTTGTACGCCTGGATCTTCGACCACTCCGACGAGGCGGTATGATACCCTGCCGCTTCTCCGGGATAATCCGCTCCCGTCGCTTCGGTCATGCCGTACGCCTTGATCTTCTCGTACAGCCTGTCGAAGCCCAGGTAATCCTCCACGGAGCGCGATATGCCGACGTTGGAGGAATTCTGGATGATCTGGCGCAACGTCATATCGGTCTCCGGGCGATCATGCATATCCGAGACGCGGTACTCGTCCGCCGCGATGCTCGTCGGGCAGTAGACCACGGTATCGGGCGTCATCGTGCCCGCTTCGAGGATGGCGGTGGCGGACACGGTCTTGAACACCGACCCAGGCTCGAAGGCGTTCGTGATCGATTTCACCGACGTTGCGCCCTCCTCCACCTTCGAGGTATCCGAAGGATTGAAGTACGGCGTGGAGGCGACGGCGATGATCTCGCCGTTCGACGAATCGAGCAGAATCGCGTTTCCGTCGGTGCCGCCCTGGTTCCTGACCTGGCCGTGCAGCTTCTCCTCGACGAAAGCCTGCATATCGATATCTATCGATATGATGATGTCCTCGCCGTCGACGGCCTCGTTCTCAACCTTGCTGCCGTCGGGAATCGACGTGCCGTCGGCTCCGATCTCGTAGGACATGCGTCCGTTCTCTCCGCGCAGGATGTCGTCGTAGAAAAGCTCGAGTCCCGACACGCCTTCGCCGTCGATGTTCGTGAAACCGACGACCTGGCCGGCCGTCGAGCCGTACGGGTAGATGCGCTTGGTGTCTCCGATGAAGTGAACGCCGGAAAGCCCCTGGCTCCGCAAAGCCTTCGCCGCATCGGCGTCGGCTTTGCGCTTGACGTAGACGAAGGTGGAATCCTGCGTCACAAGCTCGCGATAATCGTCCTGCGTGCCGTCGAAGGCATCGGCGAGCGCCGCAGCGACGCCTTGGGGATCGGAAACCTCGCGGGGATTCACGTAGACGGTGGTCGCGTCGACGCTCGTCGCGAGCACATTGCCGTTGCGGTCGTAGATCGTTCCGCGACGGGCGGGCACGTCGTAGGATACCGTGCGCGACGCCTCCGCCATCCGGGAATACTCATCCGCTTTCGCGACTTGGAGATACAAAAGGCGTCCCGACCACAACGCCGCGATGCCGCCGAAAGCGGCGAGCACGAAGTTTCGGCGCGACAGGGACGGCGCGCCGTCGTCGAAAAGCAATTCCAGGCCCATAGAGGCTACCCCCGGGCTGCGATGGCTTCGATGCTTCCGGAAAGGGAGAGATTGCCGTCGGAATCGGTGGAGACGACATCGTCGTCGAGCGTCACGACGCTCGTGGCGGCGGGAGCGGCCATGCCGAGGCGCGATGCCTGCGAACGGATGATGGTCGCGTTGGCAAGCCGGCTCTGCTGGACCTCGAGGTCGTTGCCGAGCGTGCGCGCGGAATCGATCTGCGCGGCGACGGAATCCGCTTCCATGGACATGCTGACGCTTTCCGCGGTGAGCGTCACGCGCACCATGGCGAACGCCGCGACGATCGCGGCGGCGACGAGGACGATGACCACGGAGGCAATGACGCTCGAGGGGAGCGTGACGATATCGGGCCGCATGCGGCGGCCGGGCACGACGTCGACACGGGGATGGTATGCGCGATCGAAGTCCGGGGCCTCGGCGCCGTGCGTGTAATACCCGCGCGCATACGAGACCGCGCGGCCATACGGCCGGCCGCCCATGCGTGCGTATTCCCTTTCGCCCATGCTCGAACCCTCCTTCCCTGATTCATCGCCCCGCGTACGCTTCTACTTCCTGCACGCGATCCGCAGCTTCGCGCTGCGCGCTCGCGGATTGCTCTCTATCTCCCCTTCTGCAGGAAGAAGGGGCTTGCGCGTCATGACCTTGAGCACCGGATCGGCACCGCATACGCAGACCGGCAGGTCGGGCGGGCAGATGCACGCCCGAGACAGGTCCGCGAACAGATTCTTGACGATGCGGTCCTCGAGCGAGTGATAGCTGATGACCGCGATGCGGCCTTGGGGGTTCAACCACCTGACTGCTGCCTCGAGTCCCCTCTTGAGCGCATCGAGCTCGGAGTTGACTTCGATGCGAAGCGCCTGGAACGTCCGTTTCGCCGGATGTCCCCCGCGCCGACGCGCCGAAGCGGGGATCGCCGCTTTGATGATCTCGACGAGCTGTCCTGTCGTCTCGATAGGAGCATCCTCTCGCGCCGCCACGATGAATTGCGCGATTCTGCGTGCCCATTTCTCGTCGGAATTCTCGAAGATGATCCGAGCGAGCTCTGATTCGGTTGCGCTGTTGACGAGCTCTGCTGCGTTTCGGGTTTGTCTGCCCGGATCCATTCTCATGTCGAGAGGAGCATCCTCCCTGAAGGAGAACCCCCTGGAGGCGACGTCAAGCTGCGGGGAGGAGACGCCGAGGTCGAAGAGAATCCCATCGATCCCCGGCACCTGGGCCCGTACCAACAGCTCGTCGAGATCACCAAAGTTGCCTTTGAGAAGCTTGATGCGCGGACGCTCTTTCTCAAGGAGCGCACGGAGGCGCTCGCCTGCGGCCGCGAGCGCCGCGTCGTCCTGATCGATGCCGATCAGGAGGCCGTCTGCGCCCAAGCGTCCAGCCGCTTCGCAAGAATGTCCTGCGCCGCCGAGCGTTGCGTCCACGAAGATGTGCCGTGGTTTGAGTGCGAGTCCTTCGAGGCACTCGGCGAGCAGGACCGGTGTGTGCCGGTATTCGTCTGTCATGCCGCTCACGCCAGGGACTTATGAGAAGAGCAGCGCATCGAGATCGATGCTGCTCTGGAACTCGTCCCAACGCTTCGCATCCCAGATTTCGAAGTGGTCGGTGTTGCCGATGAGCACGACGTCCTTGTCAAGGCCGGCAAGCTCGCGCTGCTTGGGCGCGAGGTTGATGCGACCGACGCTGTCCATGGAGCTCGACACGGCGCTGGCATTCAGCTTCGTGCGCGCGAGGACATGCATCCTGTCGCTCGGATTGAAGCCGCCGCGCTTTTCGAACAGGGCGTCAACCCATGTCTCGAAGCCTTCGGCGGTGTAGACCGACAAGAACTCGTTCTTGGTGCTGGGAACCACGACGAGCTGGGTTTCCTCGGTCAATGCCTTGCGAAACGGCGATGGAAGCGTCAGACGGCCCTTGGCATCGACTTTGTGGCGGTATTCGCCGAACAAAGCGGTCATGGGACCCTGCCTCCTTCTCTCTGTCGAATGCATTCAATCGAGTGGTCACATTTTATCCCACTTTCTCCCACATCGCAAAGAAAATCCCCCACCTTGATGTCATACCCTCCCCTTTTCAATCCACACCGACCTGCGCGAAGACATGCCGAGCCAAGCCCCGGGAAGATATAGGGGGTCGAAGGAAGATAGGACCTAGATATGGTCCGTGAGAGGAAGCGGAGCCCGCGATGAAGAATGTGTGGCGCGCACGCCGCCGAACCCGAAGGCGCGACGGCGTGCCGTCACCGACGCAGGTCTGCCGATCGCCGCGGATGGATGGACGGGATCAGAACGCGGCCTTGGCGCGGGGGTGAGCGCTCAGGTATTCCTCGCGCACGTGCGTGCGGTCGACATGCGTGTAGATCTGCGTCGTGGAAATATCTGAATGCCCGAGCATCTCCTGGATCGCACGGAGATCGGCGCCTCCTTCGAGCAGATGCGTGGCGAACGAGTGGCGCAAGGTATGGGGGTGCAGATCCTTGATGCCGATGACGTGCCCCGCCTCATGCACGATCGAGTGGACGGACTGGCGCGAAAGCCGTCCGCCGCGGGCGTTGAGCATGACCGCAGGCGTCAGGCGTCGCGGCGAGCGCAAAAGAGGCCGGGCATCCTCGAGATACGATGCGAGGCAGCGCGCCGCGCTGCCGCCGATGGGCACGATGCGCTCGCGCGATCCCTTGCCCACGATGCGCAGTATTCCCTCGTCCAAGAACACGTCGCCCGCATCGAGATTGGAAAGCTCGCTTGCGCGCAAGCCGCAGCCGTAGAGGAGCTCGAGGGCGCACGCATTCCGCACGCCGAGCGGACCTTCACGGAATTCCTGATCGAGCAGCGTATTCACCTGGTCGATCGAAAGCACGTCGGGAAGTCGGGCGGGAACGCCGGGCAGAGGAAGCGCGCACGCGGGATCGGACGCGACCAGGCCGTCGCGCACGAGGAACGCATGGAACCCCTTCAAGGCCGAGACATGCCGCTCGATGCTCGCCGCAGCATATCCGCGCCCCGACAGGTCGGCGACGTAGGATGAGAGCGCATCGCGCGTCACGTCGCGCGCGACATGCACGCCTTCGGAATCGAGAAAGGCGACGTAATCCTCGAGATCGGCGGCGTACGACCGAACCGTGAGATCCGACGATCCCTTCTCTATCGAGAGAAACGACAGGAAATCGCGCACTGACGAAAGAAGAGGGGCGCACAGAGCGCTCCCCTCTTCGTCGACAATCCTTCTTTTCACATCGCGCGGCATATCGGGCCTAGCGAGCCTCGCGGTACGCGAGGGAAGCCGCCACGAACGAGGCGAAGAGCGGATGGGGGCGGGTCGGACGGCTCTTGAACTCCGGATGGGCCTGGCTGGCGACGAACCACGGATGGTCGGGCAGCTCGATCATCTCGACGAGGCGATCGTCGGGCGACACGCCCGAGATGACGAGGCCCGCATCCTTCAGGCGGTCGCGATACGCGTTCGACACCTCGAAGCGATGGCGGTGGCGCTCGTAGACGATCTCGGAGCCGTAGGCCTCGCGCGCACGCGTGCCTTCGACGAGCTTGCACGGATAGGCGCCCAGGCGCATCGTCGCACCCTTGTCCACAACGTCAAGCTGATCGGGCATGATGGAAATGACCTGATGGGCGGCCGACGTGTCGAACTCGGACGACGTCGCTCCCGCAAGACCCGCGACATTGCGCGCGAATTCGCAGACCGCAGCCTGCAGGCCCAGGCAGATGCCGAAGAAGGGAACGTCGTGCTCGCGCGCATACGTGATGGCCGCGATCTTTCCCTCGAACGCGCGGTGGCCGAAGCCGCCGGGAACGAGGATGCCGTCGCAATCGGACAGAAGGCGGTCAGCCGAATCGCCATCGACCTGCTCGGCGTCCACGAAACGCACGTCGACCCTGGTGCCGTCGGCCACGCCCGCATGCTTGAGCGCCTCCGTGATGGAAAGATAGGCATCCGGAAGGCTCACGTACTTGCCCACCACGGCGATGGCAACGTCCTTCTCGCAGCTCCGCTGCGCCTCGAGGAACAAGGAAAGCGGCGTCAGATCGATGGCGTGGGCCTCAAGGCCCAGCCGGGCGAGCACGCGCACATCGAATTCCTGGTCATGCAGCGCGAGAGGAACCGCATAGATGCTCGATGCATCGATGCATGAGAACACATCGGTGGGCGCCACGTCGCAGAACAGAGCGATCTTGTCACGCACATCGCTTGGAATGTCATGATCGGAACGGCAGACGATGAAGTCGGGCTGGACGCCGAGCGAGCGGAGCTCCTTGACGCTGTGCTGCGTCGGCTTGGTCTTCACCTCGTGGGCGGCCGCGATGTAGGGCACGAGCGTGACATGCGCGAAGACGACGTCTCCCGTCGGCATTTCCTTCTTGAACTGACGCGCGGCCTCGATGAACGGCTGACTTTCGATATCGCCTATCGTGCCGCCGATCTCGGAGATGACGATGTCGGCGCCCGACTGGTCGGCAATGCGGCGCAAACGCTCCTTGATGGCGTTCGTGACATGGGGGATGACCTGAACCGTGCCGCCGAGGAAATCGCCGCGACGTTCCTTGGCGATCAGGCTCTGATAGATGGAACCTTGGGTGAAATTGGAATCACGGGTCAGGCTCTCGTCGATGAAGCGCTCGTAATGCCCAAGATCGAGATCCGTCTCCTGGCCGTCGTCGGTGACGAACACCTCGCCATGCTGGAACGGGCTCATCGTGCCCGGATCGACATTCAGGTAGGGATCCATCTTCTGCATGGTCACGCGATACCCGCGCGCCTTGAGAAGGTGGCCGAGAGATGCGGCCGTGATGCCTTTGCCGAGCGACGAGACGACGCCGCCGGTCACGAAGATGTGCTTTGCCATGGATCCTTGCCTATCCCCTCTGGTCTTTCGTGCCGAAGAATGTGCCGGCGATTTCGCGATAGAAGTTCTCGCGCTTGTAGCGAAGGAGCACCGTCGGCGTCGGCGTGCGGCGGACGGTCGCGTGTTCGATCGGCTCATCGGGCGTGATGAGCTCCCCATCGACGAAAAGGCTCGCCTCGCGGCTTTCCGGGTTGCGCGTCAGGTCGATATGCACCACGTCGTCCGGATCGGTCACGACCGTACGGGACTGGAGCGTATGCGGGACGAGAGGCACCACGATCAGCCCGCGGAAGTCGGGCGCCACGAGAGGCCCGCCTGCCGAGAGGGCATAGCCGGTCGAGCCGGTGGCCGTCGACACGATGAGGCCGTCGCCGCGCAGCTCCATGAGATGCGTGCCCGAGATCGCTACATCGAAGCTGATGACGCGTCCGAGAGCTCCACGCGTGACCGCGAGCTCGTTCAGGGCGAATCGGGGGGCGAGACGCACCCCTTCGGCGGTCGTGAGCTCGATGGTCAGGCTCGCGCGCTCCTCGCGCTCGACGTCTCCCGCGATCGCGGCAGCGACGATGGCCTCGACCCCGTCGGCCGGGGAATCGACGAGAAAGCCGAGATGACCGAAGTTGATGCCGAGGATCGGAACCTTGGATTCGCCGACCAGGCGCGCGGAATGAAGCATCGTGCCGTCGCCGCCGAGAGACACCACCATGTCGAAGGCGGGCACCGAAAGCGCGCGGCGCTCTTCGGAGAGCGACTCGATGGAAAGAGGAAGGCTTTCGGTCTCGGCATGCGCGATGCCGCGAGAGTCCAGGTATCGGCAGAGCGCGTCGGACGCGGCGAAGGCATCGGGATTCGCGCTATTGCGGATAATCAGGATGTTCATTTCGCCTCGTTTCCATGCGGCGCTCCAGAAGCTATCATGCACATAACTTTCGCATTATACCCAATACGGAAAGCGCGATATGCCCCCCATGCGTAATTCCATACGGCGCGAAGGCGCGCCCTCCGACGAGCCTTCGGCGGCATCCGTCAACATCGGCGGCGCTGCAGCGCTCATCAGCTTCTTCGTCATCATCTCCCGTATCACGGGCTTCCTGCGCACATGGGCCATGGCCTTCGCGCTCGGTTCGACGATGCTCGCGAGCTCCTATCAGGTGGCCAACAACCTGCCGGAGATGCTCTACGAGATGGTCATCGGCGGCATGCTGGTGACCGCGTTTCTGCCCGTGTACGTATCGGTCAAAGAACGCCTCGGGGAGAAGGGCGGCAACGATTACGCGAGCAATCTGCTGAGCATCACGTCCGTCGTCCTCGGCATCGTAGCGCTCGTCTGCACCTTCCTGGCGCCTCAGCTCATCTACACGCAGAGCTTCCTGAACGACCAGTCGACCATGGGCGATGCGATCTTCTTCTTCCGGTTCTTTTCGATGCAGATCCTGTTCTACGGCCTGTCCTCCATCGTAAGCGGCCTTCTAAACGCATCCCGCGACTATCTCTGGAGCAGCGCGGCGCCCATCTTCAACAACGTCATCGTGACGACGACGTTCGTGCTGTACGCCTTTTTCGCGCAGAGCGATCCCGAAGCCGCGAAGCTTATCATCGCCATCGGCAATCCGCTGGGCATCTTCGTGCAGATGGCCATCCAGATCCCAGCGCTCAGGCGCAACGGCGTCCGCATCCGCCCGCATATCGATCTCAAGGACCCCGCGCTCATCGAGACGCTGTCCATCGGCGTGCCCGCCACCATCGTGATGGTCATGGGGCTCGCCATCGTATCGGTCAAGAACGCCGCCTCGTACAACGCCTTCGACAACGGCCCATCCATCATCGCCTACGCGCGCCTGTGGTACACGCTTCCCTACTCGTTTCTGACCGTTCCCATCACGACGGCCATGTTCACGGAGATCGCCGAGATGTTCTCGCATGACGATCTGGAAGGATTCAAACGCGGCATCGTCTCGGGCACGTCGCAGATCATCTTCTTCATGGTTCCCTTCGCCATGTATCTCGCGGTCTTCGCGGCGCCGCTCGTCACCTTGTACCACATCGGCGCGTTCTCGAGCGAGAACATCCTGCAGATTTCGAGCTACCTTGCATTCCTCGCGCTCGCGCTGCCGCTCTACGGCGTGAGCACCTATCTGCAGAAGGCGTTTTCCGCCCTGAGACGCATGGGCGTCTACGCCGCGATCATGGCAGCTTCGTCTGTCGCATCCATCGCGTTCACGCTCTTGTTCGGCTCGAGCGCGCTCATCGTCGACCCGATCATGCGCATGGCCGCCATCGCGCTGGCCGAAACGGTCCAGTACGTCGTCATCGACATCGCCTGCTTCGTCTATCTGAAGAGCACCATGGGCGGCATCGGCATCCGCAGCATGCTGGGCGCGACCGCACGTTCGCTCGTGTTCGGAGCGCTCGGATCGGCGGCTGCGCTCGGCATCATGAGCGTCCTCGAGTCGACCGTGGCACCGCTCGACAGCTCCATTCCCCATGCGCTCGTCGTCATCGCCGCGGGAGGCATCGTGGCGATTGCGGTGACGTTCGGCGGAGCGCTCGCGCTCAAGGTGCCTGAATCGGCCATGCTCTCAAGCCTCATCAATCGGCTTCTTTGCAGAATCGGGCTGGCCCGTCCTTGATTCGCGTCGCGTCCCGCAATGACGCGAGACGGTTGCTTCGAACCTCGACGCCGATGCGCGGAAACACGATCCGCGCACGCTCCCACCCCCGCGATCCGAGATCGACCGGCAGCCTGCCCGGAAGATACGGCACCGCGGAAGCGTCAGTCGTTCACGGGCCTGCGATGATCCGCTTCGACGGACACGAGGACCGGTCCGTCCTCGGTGATGGCCACGGTCTTCTCGAAATGAGCGCTCGGCCTGCCGTCCCTCGTGCAGACCAGCCATCCGTCACGCATCTGCCGGACGCGGCGGTTTCCCATGGTGATCATCGGTTCGATGGCGATGACCATGCCGGCACGCAGCTCGAGGCCGGTATGCGGCCTGCCGTAGTTCGGCACGTTCGGATCTTCGTGCATGTCCCGTCCGATGCCGTGCCCCACGTACTCGCGCACGACGCCGAAGCCGGCCTTCTCGGCCACGGTCTGCACCGCATGGCCGATATCCCCGATGCGATTGCCGGGCCGCGCCGCGTCGATGCCCGCCCACATGCTCTTCTCCGTAACCTCGAGCAGGCGTTCGACCTCAGGCGAGACCTTCCCCACCGGAAACGTCCATGCATTGTCGCCGGCCCATCCGTCCACGGTCGCACCCGTGTCGATGGAGACGATGTCGCCCTCCCTCAAGATGACGTCTTTGCTCGGAATGCCATGTACGACCTGATCGTTCACGGAAGCGCAGATGCTCGCGGGAAAGCCGCCGTATCCTTTGAACGTCGGCGTGCCGCCATGGGAGCGGATGAAGTCCTCGACGAAGCGATCGAGCTCCCATGTTGATATGCCGGGACGAACGAGTGCTCCGACCTCGCGAAGGACGCGTGCGGAAAGCGCGCCCGAACGCTTCATGGCTTCGATATGCGCGGGCTTCTTCAGATAGATGGTCATGATGCACATCCTTCGTTCACAATGCCCGTCCTTCGTTCGACGGAAGCATGCTATGAAAAAAGCCCGTCTCGAGCGAGACGGGCTTTTCACGGAAAGGTTACGCGTGCTATTCGGCAGCAACGGCGAAGCCGCGCGAGACCGAAGGATCGATCTTGATGCCAGGGCCCATGGTGGAGCTCACGGTGATGGACTTGAGGTACCGGCCCTTGGCGGCGGACGGCTTCATGCGAACGATCTCGTCATAGACGGCGCCGTAATTCTCGGCGAGCTTTTCAGCATCGAAGCTGACCTTGCCGAGGATGACGTGCGCGATGCCGAAGCGGTCGGCGCGGTACTCGACCTTGCCGCCCTTGAGATCGGCGATAGCGGTGGCGACATCCATCGTGACGGTGCCGAGCTTCGGGTTCGGCATAAGGCCGCGGGGGCCGAGGATGCGGCCGAGACGGCCGACCTTGGCCATCATGTTCGGCGTTGCGACGGCGGCATCGAAATCGATGGTGCCGGCCTGGATGTCGGCGACGAGGTCGTCGGAACCGACGATGTCGGCACCGGCTTCGCGGGCAGCATCGGCCTGCGCGCCTTCGGCGAACACGGCCACGCGGACCTGCTTGCCGGAGCCGTTGGGCAGAGCGACCATGCCGCGAAGCTGCTGATTGGCCTGACGGGTGTCGATACCGAGACGGAAGTGGGCTTCGACGGTCTCGTCGAACTTGACGGAAGAAACCTCCTTGACGATCTTGAAGGCCTCGAGGGGGGCGTACAGCGTAGCGGCGTCGAACTTCTCGGCAGCGGCGCGCTGGCTCTTGGTGAGTTTCATCGTTCAGAATCCTTTCGTGGTGATGGCGGGCTTATGCGAACCCTTCCACATACCCCAGGCGGGGTTGAAGACGAATTTACGCGTTCAGCATTTCGGCGAGCTTGCGGGAAGGCACATAGATCTTCTTCATCTCGCGGCCTTCGATGCGCACGCCCATGGAACGGGCGGTGCCGGCCACGACCTCCATGGCGGCTTCGATGTCGTTCGCATTCAGGTCGGGCATCTTGATCTCGGCGATCTCGCGCAGCTGATCGAGCGAGAGCGTGCCGACGGTCTTGAGCTGCGGGATGCCGCTGCCTTTCTGGATACCGAGCTTTTCTTTGATCAGAACGGCCGCGGGAGGGGTCTTGAGTACGAACGTGAACGACTTGTCCTCGTAGATTGTGATCTCGACCGGGATGATGGTACCGGACTGAGCCTGCGTGGCGGCGTTGAACGCCTGGCAGAACTGCATGATGTTGACGCCCTGCGCACCGAGTGCCGGGCCGACCGGAGGAGCCGGATTGGCCGCGCCAGCAGGAATCTGCAGCTTGACGAAGCCAGTGACTTTCTTTTCAGCCATTGCTTGGTTTTCCTTACCTTGTACCGTAACCTATGTCGTCCAGCGCATCGCGCGAGAAGCCCTGTCCACTAAGGCGCACGAAACGCGAAGAGCCATTATAAACGCCGAAAGGCGGCTTCCTAGATGGAAGCCACCTGATCGAAGGAAAGTTCCACGGGAGTTTCGCGTCCGAAGATGGACACGAGGACCTTGACTTTGCCCGCTTCCGGAGAGACCTCGGAGACGATGCCGTCGAATTCGGCGAGAGGGCCGCTCGTGACCTTCACGGTCTGGCCGACCTCAAGGGACGTCGAGGTCTTCTTCTGAACCGCAACGCCGGCGGATGCGTCGTTGCGATGCATGATCTTGTTGAACTCGGCGCGCGTCAGGGGCGACGGCGTGCTGCTCTCCGGGCCGACGAACCCGGTGACGCCCGGCGTGTTGCGCACGACCGCCCAGTTGCGGTCGTTCATTTCCATGCGGACGAGCACGTAGCTCGGCAGGACCTTCTTCTCGCTTTCCACCCTGCGACCGCCCTCTTTGATCTCGGTCACGGTCTCGGTGGGAATCTGTATGTCAACGATGCTGTCCTCAAGGCCATACATCTCGATGCGGGTCTCAAGGGTCTGCTTCACTTTGTTTTCATAGCCGGAATAGGTATGGACGACGTACCACTTCTTAGACATGTTCCTTACGCCCCCAAACCGGAAATGGCGATCACGATGGGCTGGATCACCGCGTCGAGCACGGCGACGAATACGCCGAAGAAGACCAGGGCGCCGAGCACGACGCCGGTCCAGCGGATGACCTCCTGACGGGTGGGCCACGTCACGCGCTTAAGCTCGAGACGAACATCCTTCAGGAACTTGAAACGCTGTTTCTTGGGCTTTGCAGAAGCCTTCTCAGCCTTCTTAGTCTCCTCCTTGGGCTCTTCGCTCTTGATGAAGAGACCCTTGAGCTTGGAAGGAGCGGCCTGGTCGGCGGCAGAAGCATCGACGACTTCGGGCGCGTTGTCCCGTGCGGCCTTGCGGGCCTGGCGGGCGGCCGATGCCTTAGCTTTCTGCGTTTTGGACTTGTTCGCCATTCTTTAATCCTCATGCTCGTAAAATCGGAATCGATGCATATCGAGCTAAATCTCTCATAACCCAAAACAAGCAGCTCATCTAAGCTGCTTGAACAAGCTGGCAGGCCAGGTAGGACTCGAACCCACAACATGCGGTTTTGGAGACCGCCGCTCTACCAATTGGAGCTACTGGCCTATTATGCCGTTCCTCTTAACGAGTCTCCCTATGCAGGGTGTGATGTCCACACCATTTGCAATACTTCTTAAACTCGATACGATCGGGGTTGTTCCGCTTGTTCTTCTTGGTCGTGTAGTTACGGCGCTTGCATTCAGTGCAGGCCAGAGTGACCAATGTACGCATACTTAAGCTCCTTATAGCCAATAATCGTCGAACTCGAAATCGCACATATTCGTCAAGCAAAGGGATGGACGCCCAAAAGACGCCCATCCCCTCAAGCAATTACCCAGTGAAGGAGCTACTTGATGATTTCGGTTACACGGCCGGAACCAACCGTACGACCACCCTCGCGGATGGCGAACTTGAGGCCTTCCTCCATGGCGACCGGGTGAATAAGTTCGCCCTTGATCTCCACGTTGTCGCCAGGCATAACCATCTCGGTGCCCTCGGGCAGATGAACCACACCAGTGATGTCGGTGGTGCGGAAGTAGAACTGCGGACGATAACCGTCAAAGAACGGAGTATGGCGGCCGCCTTCTTCCTTGGTCAGAACGTAAATCTGACCCTTGAACTCAGTGTGCGGAGTAACGCTACCAGGCTTGCAAAGAACCTGACCGCGTACTACTTCTTCGCGCTTGATGCCACGCAACAGAGCGCCGATGTTGTCGCCAGCCTCAGCTTCGTCGAGCAGCTTACGGAACATCTCAACGCCGGTGCAGGTGGTCTTCTGCGTTTCGCGAATACCCAGAATCTCGAGTTCATCGCCTACATGCAGAACGCCGCGCTCGACACGACCCGTTACAACCACGACCAGGGATGGTCATAACATCCTCGATAGCCATCAGGAAGGGCTTTTCGGTGTCGCGGGTCGGAGTGGGGATCCACTCGTCAACGGCATCCATAAGCTCCCAGATCTTATCCTGCCATTCTTTTTCGCCCTCAAGAGCCTTCAGGGCAGAACCGCGGATGATCGGAGTTTCGTCTCCGGGGAAGTCATATGAGCTAAGCAGATCACGAACTTCCATTTCAACAAG
>ERZ773051.1310-NODE-1310-length-13838-cov-3.366901_pt1 | contig 13838 bp, 10 predicted proteins | sample MGYA00580631_ERZ773051 | MGnify/ENA primary metagenome ERZ773051 (study PRJEB29015, sample SAMEA2738137) | human oral metagenome | biome: human oral; feature: human-associated habitat; material: saliva | place: China | collected 2204 ...
CGATGGCCGGCTGTCGGGAACCGTCGTCGCTACGGCGTCGGCCCGCCCCCGCCTCCAGACCGATCGCCGGCGGGACCGCCGTCCATCATGCCGCCGCCCATGCCGGACGACACCGTCGTCGACGTCGAAGCCGCGACGTCCGTCGCCGTGCCGCCTGAAAGAACCCCGCCCGACGTGACGGCGGCCGCAAGGCTTGACAACGATGATGCGCCGCTCGCCTCGCCTCCGACGACGATGCGGGCCTCGGAGCCTTCATCCAGCCTGTCGGATGCGACGATGACGGACTGGAACGCCTTATCGGAGACAAGCGATGCCAGAACGTTCCCCTCCGCGTCGACGAGAGAGACCGCGTCTCCCGCGTCGCCGTCGACATCGGCTGCAGCCCAGGCGCCCGAAGCGCCGGAGAACCCCTGCGCCATGCCCGAACTGCCGACTGCGAGCACGGTTCCGCCTTCATACGTGCCTTCGAGCGAGTAATCGAGCGCTCCGTTGCCGCCGTCCTCGGGACCGGACACGACCGTCGTCCCGCCGCCGATGGAGAGATCGCCGTTGCTGTCGAGGCCGTCGCCCGCGGCGTTCACGTAGAGGAAGCCGTCCGAAATGTCGATCAGGCAGGATGCATCGGAATCCTCCATGCCGCCCGGAAAACCTCCTGCCGACGGCATGCCTCCTCCGCCAGGATGGATCTCTTCGGCATCGGAGGGCGAGGCCGGATCATAGGCGGCCGTGCGCGAGGATCCATCCTTCTCAGCCTCGGGCGTCGAAGCGTTCAGGCCGTCATCGCTCGATGTGACGGCCGTCTCCCCGCCATGCACGTAGATGGCCTGGGCTTCAAGCCCTTCTTCGCTTCGATCCACATCGTTTCGGCCTGCGGCGACTTCGAGCACGTATTCGCCATGCACGCCGTCATCGCCTGCGGAAATCGTGAGCGTGCTTCCCGCGAGGGCGACGTCCCCGTCGCTATGGATGCCGTCGTCTTCGGCCGTGACGGACACGGATCCCCCGCCGAGGCGAACGTAGCGCGCGGCCTGGATGCCGTCGTCTGCAGCGTCTATCGACAGCGTTCCGCCGTCGATGCTTACGAACCCGCGCCCTTCGTCCTCATCGTTGCTGGATTTGATGCCGTCGGCGCCGGCTTCGATTGTCAGATCGCCATCGGCTATCTTGACGCAATCCTTGCCTGAAAGGCCGTCGTCCGCCGCGGCCACGGCATACGTGCCGCCCGTTACGACAAGGCCGTCGGTCGAATGGATGCCCTTGCCGTAAGGCGCGCTCACGTCGAGCGCGCCCGTTCCGTTCAAGGTGAGGTCGGCCGTGCTGTACAGGGCGGCGTCGGCCTCGTCTTCCGCGCTCGCTCCGGAGGCCACGACGTTCGAGGTTCCTTCGGCAAGCGTGATGACGCATTGTTCGGCTGATTCGACGGAGATCGCCGGCGCCGCTTCGTTTTCAATGCGCGCGCCCGCAAGCACGATCCGGACCTTCGCCGCATCGGCGTCGGCGGCCACGACGATCTGGGCATCGGACGCAGAGCCCGACACGATATAGGTTCCTTCGCCGGATATGGTCACGACCGATCCGTCCGCCGTCGCCGATTCCTCGGAGAACGCGATCTTCGTCGACGACGCCTCATCGTATGAAGCATCCAGGTCGCGATCGGAATACTCGAGATCGTACGGGCTTTGGTCCACATATTCGACCGCAGCGGCCGCCGTCGCCTGGAACGCGACGTCATCCGTCGAGGTCGAGGCGGCTCCTGAAACCTCCTGCGGACTTCCCGAGGTCGTGCATCCTGCAAGCATGCCCGCGCATGCGACGGTCGCGACGGCCGATGCGAAGCGCGAAGAGAGCACATAGGCGGCATGCGCGCCGCTCATCCTGCGCGCGAACGTCTCAACGAGCGGAAATCGATTCGTCATGGCTAGAGCGCCTCCCTCTGGGTCGCCGCGGCTCCGAGCGTGATCTTGAGGTTGCCGTTCAGGCACCGCAGCTCGTCTATGAGCTTCTTCTCAAGGCCGCGTTCGCGCAACGTGATGTCGTAGCGCAGCTGGAACAGGCTGCCCATGTTCGTGGTCTGGATGGATGAAAGCTCGAAGCTCGACGCATACCTCTCGATGGGCTCGTCGAAGACGCCGTCGAATTCGAGGTCCTCGGGAACGCTGATCGTGAGCGTCTTGCGGGAAGCCGGCGTCGCGCCGAATCCGGAGCGTACGTATACGATGTTCACGATGCCGACGATCACGGCGAACAGCACGGCAAGTCCGATGAAGCCCATGCCCGTCGCCAGCCCGACCGCCATCGCAAGGAACACGCTTCCGATCTCCTTGGCCGTGCCGGGAATGGAGCGGAACCTCACGAGGTTGAACACGCCCATGACCGCGACGCCGACGCCCAGATTGCCGTTGACGAGCATGATGACCATCTGCACGATCAAGGGCAGCAAAGCGAGCGTGACCACGAAGCTTTTCGAGTAATTCGTCTTGTACCGGTAGATGAGGGCGCCGGCGAGCCCGAGGATCACGGATGTCGCGCAGCACGCGAGAAACGAGGCCGCCGTCACGCTCGCGGCGGTCGATTCGGCGGTGCCGAGGATCGAGGAGAATACGAGATCTTGCACGAGAGGTCCTTTCAACAGAACGGTTCACCGAGCACGATGCAGGTTCCGCGTCGCGCGGCCGGCGGGTCATGCGGCAGGTGCATTCGACGGAAGGCGCCCTTCCGCTCCCATGCCCTTGATGCGCCGATAGGCTTCCCCGTACTTCGAAAACGAGGTCGGATAGGCCTCGACGGCGTCGAGCGCGCGCACGAGCCAAAGCGGATACGATCCTGTGACCTTGATCTCCATGATCGCTTCGCCGAGGTTCAGAAGCTCGGTCCAACCTGCATCGAGCATCCTTGGATCGCGGTAGAAGACGGAACGGTCGAACGTGATGCGGACCGCCGGTTCCTCATCCGTCTCCGCCGAGGCCAGGGCGATGCGGTCGACGGCGATGTCCATCGAGGGCGTCAGGGCGTCCCATCGATCCATGAACGCCTCTATCTCGTGCGCGATCTGCGTCGATCGGATCGTGGGTTCGATATCCTGCGCGCTTTCGTCGCCACGGGCGCACGCTAACGCCTCGTCGTACGGTAAGCCGCCGAGAAAGCGTTCGGCCGAACGGGGCGTCATCGCGATGCGCCGCTTGTAGACGATGCCCTTGAACTTCTTCTTGAGCTCGACGAACGCGCGATCGGCATCGGTTCCGTACGTCCGGACCCGCAGCTTCTCCTTGTACAAGGGCTTTTCAAGGGAACGTGCGATGAGGCTTCTTTCCTCGGTATCGAAATACCTGCTCGTCACCAAGGAGCGTCCGAAGGAATCCTCCTGCATGCGCTCGCCGAAGGCTGCACGCAGCATGCGGTACTGACGGCGCGAGATACGATACTTGACTTCCTTGCGTTCGAAGACATCGGCAAACGCGTTCATGGCATCCTCCTGGTTCTCGTGATGGACGCATCGTACGAACGCAGCCTGAAAGGCATCTGAAAGTCTTTCAAGGCTTTTCAGATTCGCTTCAGCGTTGCGCATACAATGGGAGCCATACGATTTCGAACCTCGTGACAAGGAGCGACACATGCAGGCATTGATCGTCGAGGACGATGTCAGGCTCGCCTCCGCCCTCGCCCGCATACTGAATGAGAACGGGTATGTCACCGATGTCGTGCACGACGGGCAGGACGGCTACGATTACGCGAGCTCCGGCATCTACGACGTCGTCATCCTCGACGTGATGCTGCCGCGCAAGAACGGATGCCGGGTGGTCGAGGAGCTTCGACGCGCGCGCATCGACACGCCCGTGCTCATGCTCACCGCCCGCAGCGAGATACCCGACAAGATCGAGGGCCTCGATTCAGGTGCCGACGACTACATGGCCAAGCCCTTCTCCCCCGCCGAGCTACTCGCCCATCTGCGTGCGCTCACGCGGCGTCAAGGCCAGGTCGTCTTCGAGCGCATCGAGGCCGGCGACCTCTCGCTCAATATCGAGAGCCGAGATCTGAGCTGCAACGGCAAGTCCATCGCGTTGAGCTTCAAGGAATTCGAGCTCGCGCGCATTCTGTTTTCGAATCCCGGCCAGATCGTGTCCAAGGACACGCTGATATCGAAGGTCTGGGGCGTCGAATCCACTGCGGTCGACAACAACGTCGAGGCGTGCGTATCGTTCCTCCGCAAGAAGATCCGCTTTCTGGGCTCGGGCGTCTCGATCGACACGATCCGCAAAGCGGGATACCGCGTGAACCTGGGAGACGACGATGCTCGATCGGCTTAGGGCTCAGTTCATCATCATCACGATGGCGCTCGTCACGACCGTCGTCATAGCCTCGTTCGCAGGAATCGTCGCGATCGAATACCAGCATGGCATCAAAGCCGTGCACGAGGCCCTCGATGCGGGAATCGGGCATGATGCCCAGGCACAGGACAAAGACGGCGAGAGAAAGCCCCCCGACGACGATCGCGACGATGCCGAGGACCGCGATGACGAGCATGGCGATCGGGACGAAGAAGGCTACCTGCCGCCTCGCATCGGCGGGCCGGCGCGCCAAGGAGGCTTCATTCCCGTCGCTGTATACGCCATCTCGAACGACGGAACCGCGACCATGGTATCGTCGCGCACGAATGCGAGCATAGACGAAAGCATCGAATCGGAGGTATGCGAGACGGTGCTGTCCTCTTCGGACGGGTACGGCTCGCTTCCCGTCGAAGGGCTGTACTACAAGAAGATGACGACGGAAGACGGCGCCCTCGTCGCGTTCGCGGACATGGCGAGCGCCTCCGGGTGGCGGCGCACCGCGGCCACCATGTCCATCATAGGCGTCGCAGCCTTGGGAGCCCTGCTCGTCATCACGGTCTTCCTTGCCCGATGGGCCCTGCGCCCGGTCGAGAAGGCCTGGCGCGCGCAGAAGCAGTTCGTCGCCGATGCATCGCATGAGCTGAAGACCCCGTTGACCGTCATGCTCGCCAACACCTCGATTCTGCTGAGGCATCCTGATCATACGATCGCCGAGGAAAGCCAGTGGCTTGAAAGCACGCGAATCGAAGGCGAGCGCATGCAAAGCCTGGTCGGCGATATGCTCACGCTCGCAAAGGTCGAGTCTTCCGGTGCCGTCCCCTTATGCGGACCCGTCGATATAAGCGAGATGACCGACGGCCTGATATTGCAGTTCGAATCGATCGCATTCGAACGTTCCATCGATCTGACGTGCGATATCGAAGGGGGTATCGTCGTTTCCGGCGATGCCGGAAAGCTCGAGAAGATGGTCGCGACGCTTTTGGAGAATGCCTGCAAGTACGCAGGCGCCGACGGGCAGGTGCATGTCGTGCTCGCCCGCTCCGCACGAAGCGGACTGGCGACGCTTGCGATCCGCAACTCGGGCGACGTCATCCCTGCGGCCGATCTCCCGCATATCTTCGACCGATTCTATCGGTCGAACGAGGCTCGCACGCACACCGACGATGACATGAGCTTCGGACTGGGGCTCGCCATCGCGCGTTCGATCGCCCGCGCGCACCACGGAGACATCAAGGCAGAAAGCACCGCGGCGGACGGCACGGTCTTCACCGTCACGCTGCCTTTGAGGAAATAGAGACCACGAAACGAAAGGCCTGTTCAAAATTTGACCGACCCTCACTCCATGGTTTTGAACGCCTCCACCATATCGATCCTTCTGATCCTGCGGCATACAAGCCAGCTGATGAAGAACGAGAACGCCATGACGCACGCAAGGGCGAGGACATAGTGGCCGGGCTCGATATACGGCACCCATTCGACGCCCTCCATGGAGACGGTTCTCACGTAGACGCGGAGAAAAGCCAGGCTCAGAGGTACGCCCAGGGCGAGCCCCGAAACCACGTTGAGCAGCGTCTCTCTCAGCACGATGCCGTCGATCTCGCGATCGAGGAACCCCAGCACCCTCATGGCGGCGTACTCGCGAACCCTTTCAATGTATGACAGGATTCCCAGGTTGTAGAGCACCACAGCGCTGAGGACGAACGATGCGAGCATGAGGATGTACATGATCGAGCGAACGCTGCCCATCATCTCGTCGACGTTGGAGCGCTGGTGCTCGACGGACACCACGTCGCGTACATAGCCGAGGCTCCCCGCTGTCTTACGTGCCTCTTCGCTTCCGAGATAGATCGTATTCGGGATGAAGTCATCCACACGGTCGGCGCTGATGAACACGCCCTGGGGAACTCTCGCATCGACGATCGCCCCGATGGTCACGTCCGTGTTTTCGAAAGCATCATCCAGGCGGTACGACACCGTATCTCCGACGATGACGCCGAGATCTTCGGCCGCCTTCCTCGACATTGCCGCCGAAACCGACGAGAGGTCCACTTCGCTGCCGTCATGCGCCGAGAAGAGGTGCAGCTGCTCTCCTTCGTCCAAGACGGTGAGAACGCCATCCATCTCCGCTTCTCCGCATGCGAGAGTCGCCGCGACCACCTGCGAGAGCTGATACGGCTCGTCCCCGAGATCTTCCGCAACCGCCTTGGAAGAGATTCCTGCGAGGTTGCCGGCGTAACGATAGCTGTACTCATGGTCGAAAACCTCGTCGTACGATGAGTTCAAAGAATCCCATACACCTATGCCGGCAACCATGAGCATCAGACTGCCCGCAACCGAGATGACAGCCATCGCGAAGCGTACCGGATGGGCCGCGACGCTCCGACGCATCCAGAGGGTCCCATACGACATCCTGGAGCGTGTGTGCTTCCGCAAGCTTGCACGCTCCTCCTCCACATGCCCCCTGATCGTCTGGGCGGGAGCATGACGGACGATTCTGCGTGCCGTCATGATGGCGGAAACGGTGCAGACTGCAAGGATGACGGCGATGAGGACCGCGGTGTCGGGACCGATGACCCTATCCCATGACGGGAGCGTCAAGGTGGATTGCTTTATTGCCATCACCAAAGGTGCGACCACGATCAACCCGAGCACGAGACCGAACGCGCTTCCCAGGAGTGCGACCAGCGTTCCGAACATTCCGTAATGAAGGTAGATGCTACCCCGCCCGTACCCCAGCGATCGCAGGGTTCCTATCTGCACGACCTGATTCCCGACAAGCCTGCTCATGGTCGTGTGCATGGAGAGCAGAGAGAGCAGCAGGAAGACCAGGGAGAACAGGGCCGCCATCTTCTGAATCTGTTCCATTTCCGAGTTCACCTGGTCGATAGTCGCTTTGTCCTCGCGCAGCTGCACGGAGCGCAGGGTATCCCCGAATATACCCTCGAGGTCTTCCCTGAGCTCATCGCGAACGAGGTTCGTCCGAGCTGTTCCGTCGACGAAGCGAAGCCGCAGCTGGTTATAGGGAACCGCCCCGTAGATGTCTTCGGCGCACCCCTCGGTCATGTACGCATAGCAATTGCCGACGTGATCCGGCACCGTATCGACGTGGGAGGTGATGAAGTACAGGTATTCGGGATCGAGCACCGTACCCTTGACCTCAAGGGTTCTTACCGCCACGCCGAAATCGAGGGTCACGAGGTCGCCAGTGGAGATGCCATGCGCGTTCGCATAGTCCTCGTCCATCCAGATACCTCCGTCCCCGCGCTCGGACGCATCTTGTCCAAGGGGCTCGCCCGAGCGCACGAGCGGGCTCATGACCTCGAGCGTGGCGTCATCGAAGGTGTTCACGTAAAAGGCGTTTTTCTCATCGGCCGCACCGCCCTCGGCACGAACGAGCAACGATCCGGCGGCCTTGCTCACGGAGGGAAGCCGTCGGACCTCTTCGATGGAATCCTCGGGAAAAGTCTCGCCTGCAGCGTAGGCATCGGCCAGATTGGTCTGTTCCGCATATGCCGCATAGGATCTGGCCATGCCGGTCCACACCGCGCTCATGCCCGAGTAGATGGTCACCGACACCGCTACCATCATGAATACCGAGAAGAACTGCGGGAGCAATGCCGCGAAGTCCCTGCGGAACTTCTTGTTCAGATACCTCATCATAGAGCGACCTCTTCCATGGGAACGGGAGCATCGTTGTCAAGGACCGAATCTATACGACCGTCCTTGAGGCGGATGAGGCGATGTGCGGCCGGAGCAACGGCCGCGTTATGGGTGACGAGGACCACCGCGCTCCCGAAACGCGATGCCATGGACGGAAGCAGCGCGAGCACCCTCTTGCTCGTCACGCTATCGAGTGCGGCAGTGGGTTCGTCGCAGAGCAGCAGCTGCGGATTCTTGACAAGCGCACGGGCGATGGACACGCGCTGCAACTCGCCGCCCGAGAGCTGCGAAGGAAGATTGTTCACGCGCGTCGAAAGACCTACCGCTTCCAGCGCCTCGTCCGCCGTCAACGGAGACTCCGTGAGCACGGACGCCATATCGACGTTCTCATATGCAGTCAACGTGGGGATGAGGTTATAGAACTGGAAGACGAAACCTATGTCGTGACGGCGATACAGGGTGAGCTCGCGCTCCGACAGATCGGATACCGCCCTCCCACCGACCCGAATCGTCCCTGCAGTCGGTCGATCCATGCCGCCGAGCAGATTGAGCAGCGTCGACTTGCCTGAACCCGAAGGCCCGAGCACCACCGTGAACGCACCCTTCTCAATATCCAGATCGACATCGTCAAGCGCCTTGATGCGGATGTTCCCGGAGCGATATTCGCGCGTGACATTCCTAAAGCTGATGTATCCCATGGTTGCTTCCTCCCGTCCATTTCCCAAGAGACGAAGCTCCCTGCGCAACCCGTCTCGCATACGTGAGTTCCAACAACATGAGTATTTACTCGTGTTTAAATCAAGGTAGCATCGTGCATATCGGCAGTCAATAAGTTTATGAGCTTTTACTCATGTTTTTTGCTGGGGTATCATGATGAAAAGAAGGCACGACGCTCGGATTGCGAAGCCGGAAAGGACAGAGAGGCAATGACCCAACCCCGCGTTCCCAGGCAAAAACGGAGCACGCAGATGAAAGAGCGGGTGGCGCAAGCCGCGCTCGAATTGTTCTCCGAATCGGGGTATTACGACGTCACCACCAACGAGATAGCCAGACATGCCGGGGTATCGATCGGAACGCTGTACAGCTATTACGAAGATAAGAGGGACATCTACAGGGATCTTGTCGATAAGCTCTACCGCAATGTGCTCGACCGCATGGTGCCCGAAGAGGTCACACCCGATAACTCGCCGTTCGATCTTATCCGCAAGTACGTGACCATAGTGCTCGAAAGCCACGCCTACATGACGGACTTCCAGAAGCAGATAACCGCCCTCTCCTATCAGGACGAGGAATTCCGCAAGCTCGAGGAGGCGGGACGCTCGTTCGCCTCCGAGAAGATAGAGGAACTCATCATGAACTACGGGGAATACCTGCAGGTGGATGACCTCGAAACCACATCGTTCATTGTGCGAACCACGCTCGAGGCCATTATTCATGAGCACATGTTCTTCCCCAACGACCTCGATACGCAGCGCGTGATAGACGAGACGACCAAGGTCATCTACCGCTATCTCTTCTGCGACGCGCCAGCATCATGACATGCACCGTCCGGAACGCTCAGCGACGCATATCATGCTCGTCGCGTAATTCGTGCGGCATCTGAAGCCTTTCCATTCTCAAAGGCAGCCGACGCCTGAGGATTCCATCATGCCGGTGAAAACCGCTGCGCGATCATCGCCCTTCAGGCCGCACCGGCGGTCGGCACGGATCGGAATCGGCGTCGTGGAACTTCCTGCGTGTCGATCTCGCGGCTGCTGATTGAGGTTTTCGAATAAAACTATAGAGCATCCCGAAACGAAGAAAGGAGCCCGAGGGCTCCTTTCTCTTGCGCCGCTTGAGAAGACGGCAATCTACTCCATATCGGCGATGGCCGCCTGCGCCGCCGCAAGGCGCGCGAGGGGCACGCGGTACGGCGAGCAAGACACGTAGTCAAGGCCGAGCGCGTGGAAGGTCTTGACGGAATCGGGGTCTCCGCCGTGCTCGCCGCAAACGCCGCAGACGAGATCGGGATTGCCCTCGTGGCCGAGCGCGACGCCCATCTCGACGAGCTTCGCCACGCCGGGATCGACGGTCGCGAACGGATTGTACGGGAGCAGCTTCTCGGACAGGTACTGCGGGACGAACTCGGCTTCGACGTCGTCACGGCTGAAGCCGAACGTCGTCTGCGTGAGGTCGTTCGTGCCGAAGCTGAAGAAGTCGGCCTGGGTGGCGATTTCATCGGCGGTGACGGCGGCGCGGGGAAGCTCGATCATCGTGCCGATGGGGATCTTGAGCGAGACGCCTTCGGCGGCCTCGACCTCGGCGATGACCTCCTCGGCGACCGCGCGGAGCTTCGCAAGCTCGTTGACGGTGGCCACGAGCGGGATCATGATCTCGGGCTTCGGGTCGAAGCCCTCCTTGACGAGCTTGGCCATGGCCGTGGCGATGGCGCGCACCTGCATGCGCGGAAGCACGGGATAGACGATGGCCAGGCGGCAGCCGCGCAGACCGAGCATCGGGTTCTGCTCGGCGAAGCCGTCGATCTTGTCCATCAGGGCGCGCTTCTCGGCAAGGGTCGCCTCGTCGGCGCCGACGGCTTCGAGCTTGGCGATCTGAACGTCGAGGGCGCGGGCGTTGTCGAGGAACTCATGCAGGGGCGGATCGAGCAGACGCACGATGACCGGCAGCCCGTCCATGGCCTTGAACATGCCGTAGAAGTCGCCGGACTGCGCTTCGAACAGCGCTTCGACGGCCTTGGTACGGACGTCTTCGTCCTCGTTCAGGATGAAGGACTGGATGATCTGCTTGCGATCGCCCAGGAACATGTGCTCGGTGCGGTCGAGCCCGATGCCCTCGGCACCGAATTCGCGGGAGAGCTGCGCATCGGCCGGATTGTCGGCGTTGGCGCGGATGCCCAGGCGACGATACTCGTCGGCCCATTCGAGCAGCGTGCCCAGATCGCCCGACATCTCAGGCTCGACCAGCTCGACGGCGCCGAGCATGACCTCGCCGGTCAGGCCGTCGATGGAAATGACGTCGCCTTCGTGCAGGACGATATCGGTGCCCGCGACGGCGACTTCCTTCTTCGCCGCATCGATCTTGAGCGCCTCAACGCCGCAGACGCAGGGGGCGCCCATGCCGCGCGCGATGACGGCTGCATGCGAGGTCTTGCCGCCATGGCTCGTGAGGATGCCCTCGGCCGCGATCATGCCGGCAAGGTCGTCGGGCGTGGTCTCCCAGCGGACGAGAACGGTCTTGCGGCCCTCTTCCGCAGCGACGACCGCCGCGTCGGCGGAAAACACGACTTCGCCGACCGCAGCGCCCGGCGAGGCGTTCAGACCGCGCGCGATGACGTTCTTCACGGCCGTCTTGGAGATCTGCGGATGGAGCAGCTGGTCGAGCTGCTCAGGAGCGACGCGCATGACCGCGGTCTTCTTATCGATCATGCCTTCGTGCACCATTTCGATGGCGATGCGCAGGGCGGCCGCGGCGGTGCGCTTGCCGACGCGCGTCTGGAGCATCCAGAGGCGGCCTTCCTCGATGGTGAATTCGATGTCCATCATGTCGCGGTAGTGGTCTTCAAGCAGATCGAAGATGCGCTCGAGCTCTTCGCCCGCCTCCTCGAGGCCCGGCGTGTGCTTGAGCTCGGCGATCGGAGATGTGTTGCGGATGCCGGCCACGACGTCTTCGCCCTGGGCGTTGACCAGGTAGTCGCCGTAGAATTCCTTCTTGCCGGTCGCGGCGTCGCGCGTGAAGGCGACGCCCGTGGCGGAGGTCTCGCCCTTGTTGCCGAAGACCATGGCCTGGACGTTCACGGCCGTGCCCAGATCGTCGGCGATCTTGTTCTGCTTGCGATAGAGCGTCGCGCGCGGGTTGTTCCACGAGCCGAAGACGGCTTCCATGGCCAGGCGCAGCTGGGTATCGGGATCCTGCGGGAACGCGACGGCGCCGTCGACGACGAGCTCGGGATGCGCTTCGGCGGAAACGTTCGTCGAGAAGATGCCCTTGAAGGTTTCCACGAGCGCCTGAAGGTCGTCGGCGGTCAGGTCGGTATCGTTGCGGATGCCGCGCTCGAGCTTCTTCGCGGTGATGGCGTTCTCGAACAGATCGCCTTCGAGGCCCATGACCACATTGGAGAACATCTGGATGAAACGGCGGTAGCTATCCCAGGAGAAACGCGGATTGCGGGTCTTTTCGATCAAGCCATGGACGGACCGGTCGTTCAAACCCAGGTTCAGGACCGTATCCATCATGCCGGGCATGGAAAGAGGCGCGCCGGAACGGACGGAGACGAGCAGCGGATCGGTCGGATCGCCGATCTTCTTGCCGATGCGGCACTCGAGGTCGAGGCGATATTCCTGGATCGTGTCGAGAGCCCCTTCGGGCCACGTGTTGCCGGCGTTCGCATATTCCATGCAGGTCTGGCAGGTGATCGTGAAGCCAGGAGGCACCGGGAGCCCGAGGACCGCCATCTCGGCGAGATTCGCGCCCTTGCCGCCCAAGACCCCCTTCATGTCTTTGTTGCCCTCGGTCACGTTGTTCCCTTGGGCGTCCTTGCCGAATGCATAGACGCGCTTTACGTCTTCAGCCACTGGTGCAACTCCTTCAATCGACTGGCTACCTTACCTGTCGCCCCATCACTCGACGATCGACTTCTGCGAGGGGTGAGCGAGTTCATAGTAACGCAATATCTCCTGGGCCGTTTCCTCGATCGCACGGTTGTCGGTATGAACCACCAGGCATCCAATCTTGCGCATGAGGGAACGCGCCTCTTCGAGATCCCGATAGACCATCTCGGGCTCGGCGTAGCTCGCAGCCACCTGCTGCGCAAGCCTGCCCGATCCGCCCAGACGCCTCTGCCGTATGCCGACGAGCACGTCGGGCGTGGTCACGAGCCCGTACACGCGCGTCGGGTCGCATTCGAAAACCTCCGGCGGACAGGGGGAGTCCAGCGCAAGCGGCACGTTCGCCACCTTGTAGCCCTGAAGCCCCAGGTAGATGGAGATGGGGGTCTTCGAAGACCGAGAGACGCCCAGAATGACGATATCGGCCTTCAGAAGATCCTGCGGGTTGCGCCCGTCATCATGCTCGACGGTGAATTCCATCGCATCGATGCGGCGGAAGTAGCTCTCGTCGGTCTGGCGATGCAGGCCGGGGTGCGTCGAAGGCAGCAGGCCCGATGCTTCCGACAGCGTATCGAGGGGGCTTCCCATGAGATCGACCCCGCGCATATCGTGCGCGTCGAGGAACTCCGCAAGACGACGGCGGGCCTCCTTGTCGACGAGCGTGTAGAAAACGACCAAACGCGCGTCGACTCCCGCTTCGACATGACGCTTCTGGTGATTGAGCAGGAAGTTCGTGATCTGGTCGTAATCGCGCGCCTTCGGCAGCGTCTCTATGTAGGGTTCCGGCACGCCGAACTGGCCGGCGGCGGCCTTGGCGATGGCTTGGGCCGTCGCACCCACCGAATCGCTGATCACATGGATGGTGGGTAGCGGAGAGTCGTTGAAGACGTTCGCGGCTTCGCTCGTGAGATTCATGGCTTCCCTTCGTACGACGCGGCAGGGCAACGCGATCGGTGCGCCGCCCTGCGGGATCGAGGCTATTTCGTCTTGGCGAGCAGGCCGAAGTCCGCGACGTCGGAAAAGACGCCGATGAACCGATTGAGCAGGCGAATGCGGTTCCTGCGCACGTCGGGATCCTCGTCCATGACCATGACGTCGGTGAAGAAGGCGTCGATCGGACGACGCAGGGCTGCAAGGCTCGTGAGCGCCCGGGCGAAATCGTCGTCGTCAAGCGCGGCGGCGACATCGGCGCGCGCGCGCGCCGTGGCGGTGAAGAGGATGCGTTCGGCATCGTTGAACGCCTCTTCGT
>ERZ773051.1314-NODE-1314-length-13798-cov-3.107691_pt1 | contig 13798 bp, 10 predicted proteins | sample MGYA00580631_ERZ773051 | MGnify/ENA primary metagenome ERZ773051 (study PRJEB29015, sample SAMEA2738137) | human oral metagenome | biome: human oral; feature: human-associated habitat; material: saliva | place: China | collected 2204 ...
GTAACGTGACCCCCGGTACTCCCGGTCAGCCTGGCACCCCCGGTCAGCCTGGTCAGCCTGGTCAGCCTGGTACCCCCGGTGAGCCCGGCCAGCCCGGCACCCCCGATCCCAGCCTCCCCGATAACAACAACGGTGGTGGCGACTGGAACATCGGTGGCGGCGGCTACTACGAAGGTGACTTCAACCTCAACGGTCACTACCAAGGTGGCTGGGACTTTGGTGCAACCGTTCCCGGCTGGGGTCAGTGGGACAACGGTGGTGACGACTGCTTCCAAGGCGGCGGTAATTTTTTTCAGGTAACTCCTGGGGAAAATAATGCCGTAACGCCCGCACCTAACGGTCACGGCGGTCTTGGTTGGGTAGGAGATAACGCTACTCCTAACACCCCAGGTAATGCTGGAAATACGCCCGCACCTAACGGTCACGGCGGTTTGGGTCAGACTGGCGATACCCCGCAGTCGGTAGCTCCTGACACCACTGGTCAGGGCGGTCTCGGTCAGGTTGGTGGCAACACCACCACCGAAACTGAACAGGCTACCGGAAGCGAAAGCCAGGGTGCACAGTTCGGTCAGCTGAGCGAGAGCTACACTCGCACTTCTGAAGGCGAAATCCTCCAGGAGCAGCAGCGTCATCAAGATCATGGCGGACTGGGCCTGACTGCTGATAACGATTCCGACAACGGTCGGGGTGGTTTGGGTCAGACCGGTGACAACCGGGCTCCCCAGCATCAGGGTACTGTGACCATCAGCAACGATGTCGATATTGACCTCAACGCTGGCGCGGTATCCCGCGGTAGCGAGGCCGTGAACACCAATGCTTCTGAAGATGTTAATGGTGGCGGCGCCGGTCTTGTTGGCAACGGTTCTGAGAATAACAATGGTGGCGGCGCTGGCCTCGTCGGCAATGCTCCCAATGTTAATGGCGGTGGCGCCGGTCTCGTTGGCGATAACGGCAACGGCGGTTCCGCACAGGTGAACGGCGGCGGCAACGCAGCTGTTAACCAGGCCACTCAGGCAGACAACGGTAGCTCCGCGAGCTCCCAGAAGTCAGGAAGCTTGGCACACACCGGTGTCAGTGGCGTTCTGTTCGCCGCTGGGCTGGGTCTGCTCTCCCTGATGACCGGACTTGTGGTTCTGTTGACTCGCCGCAACAAGGCCTAATTAACGACGAATTGTCGTTATAGAGGTTACAAATTCGGGGTGGGTATCTCTCTCATGAGGTATCCACCCCGTTTTTGTGCGTAAAGGCGGTTATTGCCTAGATGGGGGCAGCGCACATACAGCTTTCGAAGTGGCGTAGCACGTATGAGAGATGTAGTATTAGAGCTTGATTAGAAAAATTTAGGCATCATTAGAAATACTTCAGGATGCCGTAACGGCGTTTCTTCAGAGGATACGCACATAAGATCTTCCGGCTTAGATATTGAGGGAACACCAGGAGAAAGCTGATGGCTGTGTGACACCCGCATATCTGGGAAGTTTCAGAATAGAGAGAAAACAATGGCACAAACTTCACAACAGTCTTCGCCAGCATCGGATGCGAGTGATGCTGCCGCAGATACTGATCTGAAACGCGGTCTTTCGGCACGTCATATGCAGATGATCGCCATCGGCGGCGCTATCGGCACCGGTCTGTTTGTTGCATCTGGTAAAACTATCTCTACCGCCGGGCCGGGCGGCGCTATCGTTGCTTACGGGCTGATCGGTATTATGGTGCTGTTCCTCATGCAGTCTCTGGGTGAGATGGCAGCGCATCTGCCCGTCCCAGGTTCGTTTCAAACCTACGCAACACGTTACGTTTCATCATCCTTCGGGTTTGCCATGGGGTGGAACTACTGGTTTAACTGGGCAATCACCGTCGCGGCCGAGCTTGTAGCGGTCGGGGAAGTGATGAAGTATTGGCTTCCTGAAACTCCCTCATGGGTGTGGGCGGGCATCTTCTTAGTTCTCTTGACGGGGCTTAATGCTCTTTCTGCCAAAGCCTACGGTGAGGGCGAATTCTGGCTTGCCACTATTAAGGTGGTCACCGTTATCGTGTTCTTAATTGCGGGAATTGCGATGATCTTCGGGGTTCTCGGAGGCGCATCACCGGGTACTTCAAACTGGACCACGGGCGAAGCTCCTTTTGTAGGCGGGCCCGTCGCTATTTTCGCTATCTTCATGGTCGCTGGGTTCTCTTTCCAGGGTACCGAGATGATCGGTATTGCCGCCGGAGAATCCAAGAACCCCCGTCGCGATGTGCCGCGCGCACTCACCAGCGTATTCTGGCGCATCATGCTGTTCTATATCGGTGCCATGGTGGTTATAGGATTCCTTATTCCTTACACCGATCCGAATCTGCTCACCGCAGCCGAAGGCGATATTAACATTTCTCCCTTCACCCTTATCTTTGAACGCGCTGGTATTGCCTTCGCCGCTGCAGCGATGAACGCCGTGATTCTTACCGCCGTGCTCTCTGCAGGTAACTCGGGTCTCTATGTTTCGGCACGCATGTTGTTCTCACTCGCGCAGGAGGGCAAAGCCCCCAAGATTTTCACGAAGGTCAATAAGGGGGGCGTGCCGATGCCCGCTCTCATGGCAACTTCCGCCGTGGGAGCTATCGGATTTATCGCCTCCGTTATTTCGCCGGATGCGGCCTACCTGTGGCTAGTCAATGTTTCGGGTCTAGCCGGTTTCATTACCTGGGTTGGTATCGCGGTGGCACACTATAGGTTCCGCCGTGCATATATGCGGCAGGGGCATAACCTTAACGACCTTCCCTATACGGCGCCCTTCTTCCCGGTGGGGCCGATTATTGCCTTCATTATGTGTCTGCTGGTGATCGGTGGGCAGAATTACGAGGCGATCCTTGCGGGAGACTGGGTGGGCGTGATGAGCTCATATATAGGCCTGCCGGTCTTTGTGGCAGTTTGGGCTATTCACGCTATCGTAACCCGCGACCGTTTGATTCCGCTGGAACAGGTGGATGTCTCGGGTCTTGAGGTTAAAACGAGCAAGTAATTTCGGCGAACGGAATTATCAATAAAAAGACCGCCGGAGGAATATCGTGAGGTATTCCCCGGCGGGTTTTATTGCTATAAAATCACATTTTGATAAAGAGTTTCACGGTAAACTATTATGCGGTAGTACCATTTTTTAACGGTATATATGTTTCAACTCCGTGGGTAAATATAAAGATATAATAAAGTTTGCCCGAAATGCTTTACCTCCGTGTTGTGAGCAGGGTATGTTTGTAAAGACATAGAACGTTCACTATTGTGAACCTTCTCTTATGTACGATATGAAGCTTCCTGACCTTTGGTTCGTGCATGCGTAGGTTTACGATCGGTTAAGCCTCATGTGAGCGCTCTATGAGAATACCCCGTAAGGTATCGTCGGGGATGTATAGATTCGTTTGAAGCACTCACTGTTTTCAGGGGATGTGCCCTCTGGGAAAAAGCACAGACATGAATGCTCAAGCTAGGATAAGACCCCCGTAGCGTGTTTAGGGTAGAGGCACGGCGGGGGTCTAAGCCTGCCCGTGCAGGAATTGATGTGAACGCACTAAAACTGGGGATTTAGACGCGGCAGTATTTTCTTTTGATGATGAAAATTTTTATATATACTCCACAATAAAATTAGAAAATACTTTCGTCCGGAAAATATCATATATATAGAGCATGTAGTCATACATCGATAATGTACATATCCTGGCGGGCCACCTATCTTAACGTTAGGTGTACCAGACAGATTCTCCGGCGTAGGATTGGCACTATGGATATAGTTATTAAGCGCATATATGAAGAGCCTTCCCCGGATGACGGATACCGGGTACTCGTTGATAGGCTTTGGCCGCGCGGAGTCTCAAAAGATAAGGCTCATCTTGATGAATGGGCGAAGGACTTAGCTCCTTCGACGGAGGCTCGCCGAGATTTTGGGCATAAACCAGAGAATTTTGAATCCTTCAAACAACGCTATCTGAACGAGCTTGACAGTAATTCAGAGGTGCACCCCGAGCTTGAGCGTATGGTTGCGGGTGCGCAGAAGCTCCAGTCCTCTCGCGTTACGCTTTTGTACGGCGCTAAGAGCCCTACCTGCAACCACGCGGTCATTCTGCGTGATTACCTCATAGACCGGCTGAAGAGCCTCTGAAATTTTGGCTGATACGCGCTGTACATAAGCTACTGTAGAAAGATGGTTGATGAACATTCAGCAATTGATACGGCACAGAGAATTGTGCATGTTTCTGCAGTGGTAATCCGCAATCACGCCGGGCACGTACTGACCGTGCGTAAAGCCGCCTCACACGGGTTTATGATGCCCGGAGGTAAACCCGATGCGGGGGAGAGCCCCTTGTATACGGCGGTGCGTGAGGTTACTGAAGAGCTGGGATTTGCGCCGGATCCTGCCCAGATGGTGTACCTTGGCAAGTTTGACGCCCCCGCCCTGAACGAAAGCGGATTCGTGGTACGTGCCGAAACTTTTGAATATATGCCGCATCCGCAAGAGGAAAAGATACTTGAGCAGCTGAGCCCGCATGCCGAAATTGCTGAATTACGTTGGGTAGACCCCGCAGCGGACTATACCGATCAGGCACCTCTGAACACTGAGTGTATATTCCCGCTTATCTGCAGAATAAGTCCTGGCGAAACGCCATCGGTGCCGCTGTGAATCCGCTGAAAATATGCGCGATATGAGCGATAAGGCTTGCGCTCGGCTGCGCGGGGGCGGTAGGGTGCATAGGGATAAATCACCCGTAAAAATTTTACGTTGACGCACGCGTTCCGCGCACCGTCGCGTGTATGAACGCATCCGATGAAAGAAGCAGAACATGAGAGATAGTTTTAACCTTGCCGTGTATTGCGGCGCTACTATGGGCAATGACCCCGATTTTGCCGCCTGCGCCCGTGAGTTGGGAACCCTATGCGCAAAACGTGGCGTGGGGGTAGTTTATGGAGGCGGACGCACCGGTCTGATGGGAACCGTCGCGGGCGCGACCCTGGATGCGGGCGGCAAAGTCTACGGCGTGGTCACCCACCAGCTCGTGGAGTGGGAGGGTGTGTACCCCGGGCAGACAACCCTCGATATTGTCGATACCATGCATCAGCGTAAGATCGCCATGATTAATAAGGCCGACGCCTTCGTTGCGATGCCCGGTGGCCCCGGAACCTTGGAAGAATTTTTCGAGGTATTTAGCTGGCAATTCCTCAAGATTCACACGAAGCCTGTGGCGCTCCTGAATGTTAATGGGTACTGGGATAAGCTCGTTGAGGCGATGCAATATATGGCTAGCACTGAGCTTTTGCGCCCTTCATACCTGGAACGTTTGATTGTTGTTGACACTCCCGAAGAGCTTATGAAGGTGCTTGGGAAATAGCCCGGAAGCTCTGGAGAAACCAACTACTTACACGCCCGTGGCCTGAGCGCTGCGGGCGTTTTTGCATCACCCGTCGGTAGGGGGGCGTGGACGTGTCTAGTTTTTACCGCGCGCCCTGCTCAGAAGCGAAGAAAGCGGCAGAATATGCACAATAATCCATACGGGCGTGAGCGTCATCATAAGCATATAGAGAACCCGAATCAGGGACTCCATGTGAGGGTCTTCTGAGAGCATGCCCAGATAGACCGTCAACCCCAGTACCGCGCCAGTGGTGAGTGTCAAATAGAGCAATGCCCACAGCACTTCGGAGCGGCTGGCGTGCCCGCGACCGAGTGTGTAGAAGCGGTAAAACCGCCCCACCGCCTGAAGGAACGAGGCACCTTCTAACGCCTGTGCGGGTTCACGAACAGCGGCTAGCGCCTCCTGCTCATCATCAACGCCGATTTCGCGCAGGGCATCGGGGGTATCCTGGAGAAGAAAAACGGGTTCTTCTTTGTGACGGTGTGTGCGTGCCATACCTCTAGGGTACCCGACGACGTGTAAAGGACAACGATGACAAAGACCCTTCTCATCACCTATTTCGGCCCGTTTCCCGGCGTGAGCGTGAACCCGAGCGGGGTAACAGCGCGGCAGGTGGCTGATGTACTTGCCGACGAATCTGCGGTACGGGTTGTAACCCGTGAGGTTCCGGTGAGCTATGCGGGTTCTTCAGAAGCTTTAGGGGAGATGCTGACCGATATTCGCCCGGATGCGGTGCTCAGCTTGGGCGTGGCAGTCGGACGGGATAAGGTGAGCTTTGAGAGGGTTGCTATCAACCTGGACTCCGCCGATATTGAGGATAATGACGGTGTGGTGCGTGTGGATGAGGCGATTACCCCGGATGGACGCGAAGCGTATTTTTCGACCCTGCCGGTGCGGGCAAGCTATGAGCGTTTGCGCGGTGTGGGGCTACCGGTTGAGATTTCGTACACCGCCGGAACCTATGTGTGCAACCACGTATTTTATGAGGTACACCGTATTCTGGAACGCCAGGGGCGGCGGATTCCTGCGGGGTTTGTGCATATTCCCGCCACGCAAGTCGATCATGAGCCCTCTGACGCACAGACAACGTTTACTGCACATGCCGATGCTGGGGGAGTAGAGGGCGAATCGGTGCCTACTCTGCCTGAGGCGGTGGTTGCGCGCATCGTGGCGGAGCTGGTGCGCGACACCCTCAAGGTTATGTAGGCTCATTCATGCCGTAGAACTGGGAAGACGAGTGAAAGCGGCGGTTAAAACGCGGTGCCCCCGATGAGAGATTCATCGGGGGCACCGCGCATATTAGCCTAGGGCACTGCTACTTGCGGTGCTTAAGGTAGTAGTCGATCAGGGATGCGGTCGAAGAATCCTGGCGTGCCAGAACCTCGCGGTCGCCTTTGATAGCGGGCACCAGATCGAGCGCCAGCTTCTTGCCGAGTTCGACGCCCCACTGGTCGAAGGAATCGATACCCCACACGATACCCTGCACAAAGGTGATGTGCTCATAGAGGGCAATCAGCTCGCCCAGCACACGCGGGGTCAGGCGGGAGGCCATGATAGAGGTCGAAGGACGGTTGCCGCTGAAGATACGGGCGTTTACCACGTGCTCGGCGGTACCTTCGGCGCGTACCTCATCCTCGGTCTTGCCGAAAGCGAGCGCCTGAGTCTGTGCAAAGAAGTTTGCGAGGAAGAGCTCGTGCACATCCTGCTCGCCATCCTTGGTGGGGTGAGCCGGGTTGGCGAAGGCCAGGAAGTCCGCAGGGATAAGGCGGGTACCCTGGTGGATAAGCTGGTAGAAAGCGTGCTGACCGTTGGTGCCGGGCTCGCCCCAGAAAACCTCGCCCGTGGAGTAGTCCACGAAGGAACCGTCGGCGCGCACGGATTTACCGTTGGACTCCATGGTAAGTTGCTGCAGATAGGCGGGAAAACGGTGCAGGTACTGGTCGTAGGGTAGAACCGCGTGGGTTTCGGCACCCAAGAAGTTCACGTACCATACGTTAAGCAAGCCCATGAGTACGGGCACGTTCTTTTCAAAGGGCGCAGTGCGGAAGTGCTCGTCCATGGCGTGGAAGCCCGCGAGGAATTCTTCGAATACCTTCGGGCCGAAGACGATGGCCAGCGAGGTACCGATCGCCGAGTCTACGGAGTAGCGACCGCCTACCCAGTCCCAGAAGCCGAAGGCATTTTCGGGGTCAATGCCGAAGGCAGCAACCTTATCGAGCGCGGTTGAAACGGCGATAAAGTGCTTAGCCACGGCTTCTTCTGCGGTTTTTCCCTGCAGGGCGTTCGCCTCGCCAAGCGCGGTGAGCAGCCAGTCGCGTGCCACACGAGCGTTGGTCAGGGTTTCTAGGGTGCCGAAGGTCTTCGAAGCAACGATGAACAGGGTAGTTTCGGGGTCAAGATCAGAAACTTTTTCGGCAACATCGGTCGGGTCGATATTTGAGATGAACCGTGCGGAAATCCCGGCATCGGCGTAAGGCTTAAGCGCCTCGTACACCATCACGGGACCAAGGTCAGAACCGCCAATACCAATATTCACCACGGTCTCGATGCGCTTGCCGCTCACGCCGGTCCACTCGCCCGAACGCACACGATCGGCAAAAGCGTAAATCTTGTTCAGAACGGCGTGAACATCGCTATCGACATCCTGCCCATCAACAACGAGGGCGGGGGAGTAGCCTTTGGGGCGGCGCAGCGCGGTGTGCAGAACCGCGCGGTCCTCGGTCACGTTAATGTGTTCGCCAGTGAACATAGCATCGCGGCGTTCGGCGAGGTTCACCTCTTCGGCGAGTTTGAGCAAAAGCTGCACGGTCTCTTCGGTGATGAGGTTCTTCGAGAGGTCTACGTGCAGGTCTGCGGCATCAAAACTAAATTTCTGGGCGCGGGAAGGATCCTGCTCGAACCAGGCTCGCAAATTCGGAGTGAGCGATGCTTTGTGCTGGGTTAGTGCTGACCACGCGCTGGTGGTCGTCGGGTTCGTAATAGTCATGGTTCTTATTTTCTCTCTTTCAACCCGGTGATGTCACCTTTATACAGGCGTTTACCTGAAGGTTTTGCGCGTTCTTGCGCTTTTGGTGACCACAACGTTTGGGTGCGGTGCATAATTCCCGCCAGGCATTATCCCATGAACGGCGCGCATTGGAGGGGAGATTTTACGAATCCTCAGGGTGCCCTCAAGGGTTAGCAAACCGTCCCCTAAATGTACACGAAAACGCGCGTACATTTGGGAGAATACCGGTGGTAGACTGGGGACGTCTTTATAGACCTGCCTCGGTGCATCCGGTAATGCGGGCACGAGCGATGCTGGCTTTTTGCATAGCGTGCGTGGAAGTTCTCGACGGCGCTGTGCATCATGAAAACTCACTCATAACTCACACATTCACTCCAGGATATTGTTTATGCCTATAAAACCCGCTGCGGGGAATTCGTGTACCCACTGCAGAGCATACCCCGCCGTATGAATCGTTCCTAGAATCTCGCGGATTCCGCCCCGAAATTCAGGGTTTGCGCGCCTTCGCCGTGCTTCTCGTGGTGCTTTACCACGTATGGATCGGCAAAGTCTCCGGCGGTGTGGATGTTTTTCTCTTCATCTCGGCTTTCTTGCTTTCGCTCTCGTTCATGCGGAAAATCAACGAGGGCAAAGCGCTGAACCTGCTGGCCTACTGGACTCATGTGTTCGCGCGCCTGTTGCCTGCCGCAGCCGTGGTGATCGTGCTGACTCTTGCGGCTTCCTTAACTATCTTGCCAGCGCTGTATTGGAACGCGCGCGCCGTTGATGCCCAAGCCTCGCTGTTTTACTACCAGAACTGGAACCTGGCGAACGGTGCGGTCAATTATTTCGCCCAGGGTATAAGCGATAAATCGCCCTTCCAGCATTTCTGGTCGCTCTCGATTCAGGGACAAATTTTCCTGCTCTGGCCGATACTTTTCGCGGTGGCTGCGTTTCTCGTGCATCGGGTACGCTTCAAGCCCGTACCCGCGGCGGTAACGGTATTCGGCACTGTATTCATGACCTCGTTTGCCTTCTCAATCTGGGAGACAAAGCAGATTTCCGCCTACGCATATTTTGATACCCGCACCCGCCTGTGGGAGTTTGCGATTGGTACCCTGCTTGCGGCGATGACGCTGAAATGGAAGCCTCGCCATGTGAGAACCCGCGTGGTAATGGGATGGGTGGGCGCCCTGGGATTAGTAACCTGCGGCGCTGTTTTACCGGTTGAACGAACTTTCCCCGGCTACCTGGCGCTGTGGCCCGTGCTCTCCGGTGCGCTGGTGATGATCGCCGGGCGCACCGACCATAAATTCGCGATCGACCGTCTGCTAGTCTCCACGCCGTTGCAAAGCTTGGGCAATATTTCTTACGCCCTGTACCTAGTGCACTGGCCCATCCTGATCTTGTACAGCACCGCTGTAGAGAAACCCCACGTGAACTTTCTCGAAGGAACCGCCATTATTGCGGTATCTATTGGCTTAGCTTGGGTTCTGATCCAGTTCGTGGAGAAACCGCTGCGTTACCGTAAAGACCCTTTCATTCCCTGGCTGATGAAAATACTGCGGTTTAAGAGGGTTTTCGCGGTCAAAACATGGGCCGATCAGCTTGCCTTCCTGGCCGCAACCTTTTTACTGGCAGGAATACCTCTTGCCGGTGCGCAGGCGTGGGTAAACTACTCCAATACTCAGGCGAGTATTCAGGCAGAAACGCAGACCCAGACTGCAACCGATAATCACCTAGGTGCTCGCGCCATCGGCACCGATCAGGCGCTCATGCACGACGACCCTATCCCTAATGGTGATTTGAAGAATCAATACGAGATGTTGAGCGACGGCAAATGCGAAGGCAATTTTGCCCTCTCTCATGACTCGCTTAAGAAGTACTGCTCTTCGCAGAAGAACGGAACAGATGATTCGCCGCTTATGATGGTCGTCGGTAACTCCCACGCGGAACAGGCAATGGCCATGTTCAAACCCGTTGCCGAGCAGTCCAAAGTTAATATGCAGTCGATCCTCTTGGGCGGATGCCAGTATCCGCAGCAGGATGCATCATCCTCGAACGAATGTGCCGAGTTTAACCGGGACGTCACTGAAGAAATTCTGCAGCGTAAGCCGCAGACCGTGGTGATTATCGCAACCATCGCGGAGGCGCGGTCTAATGAGGAGCGCATCGACCCGGCCTTGGAGGAAACGGTCAAGAAATTCACGGACGCCGGAATACAGGTGGTCGGTGTGCGCGATAACCCGCGGTACGACTACAACGTATACGAATGCGCACAGAAGGCGGGAGACGACCTGGAATCCTGCGCGCGCCCGGTCTCTGAGAAACTGGCTGAAAAGAACCCCGCCCAAGAGGTCTTTGACAAATACAAGGATAAGGGCGCGGTGCTGGTAGATATGACTGACCTGTACTGCCCGGAAGGAATGTGCCAACCGGTTGTCGGGAACGTCTACGTGTACATAGACGAGAACCATGTGAGCAAGGCATACGGGCGTACTATGGCGAAAACTATGCTTGAACGCGCCGCCAAGGGCGGCTGGATACCCACTGGCATGCTCTCGCTCTAAACACGTGCCAAGAATATACGATGCCGTGTCTTCTTAGCGGAAGGCGCGGCATCGGTACGTCTGAAGCCTCGGTGAACGGCGGCCGCCGCACGTTTACTATGCAGCGATGAAGTTTCATGTGCATATTTTGCAGACATCATATAAGTATCATGATCATGCAGGGGAGAAGGAACGACGTGTGCTCGTTGAAGGTGAAGGGACTCTCTGGCTAAGGTCTTCACACGGGACATGAAAAAGCTTTCATTCATACGCAGGAAGATACACACTCTTAGGCCCGGTGTTAGTAGGTGCCGTGATCGTGGTATGCGCTGATTCTGCAGCCGCAAACCTATTCCGGCATATAAAAGTTCTGTAGGCATTTTTATGGCGTCTTCAGTACCCTCATACTTATCTGGTTGCTCGTGCAGAACCGAAAGGAAGGTAAATCATGAAAACCGTAACTGAGCGTACTCTGCGCGTAGACAACGTGAGCCTAGGATACGGCGCACAGCCTATCGTCAAAGACCTGAGCTTAGAATTCCCGCAGGGCAAGGTCACCGCCATTATCGGCCCCAACGGATGCGGTAAATCCACGCTTCTGCGGGGTGTTTCGCGACTCTTGCATCCCCTTGACGGCGAGTTTTTGCTCGATGGTAAGCCTACGCATCAGTACTCCATGAAGGGGTTCGCACGCATGGTCGGGCTTATGCCGCAGCATCCTATTGCGCCTGAAGGCATTACTGTTGCCGATTTGGTTTCGCGGGGGCGCTACCCCTATCAAGGGCTTTTCAAACGTAATAGCGCCGAAGATGATGAGGCGGTAGCCTGGGCCCTAGAGGCCACCGATACGATGTCGCTCGCCGAACGCCAAGTAACCGAGCTTTCCGGCGGTCAGCGCCAGCGTGTGTGGATTGCGATGGCGCTTGCGCAGGAGACCGATATTCTGCTGTTGGATGAGCCGACCACGTACCTTGACCTGGCGCATCAGGTGGAGCTGCTGGATTTACTGGCGGACCTGAACGAAGAACGCGGCACCACCATGATTATGGTGCTGCACGAGCTGAATCTCGCCGCTCGCGTTGCAGACTATCTGATCGCCATGAAGGACGGGCAAATTGTCAGTCGCGGATCTGCTCACGAGGTGCTGACCTCCAGAAATCTTAACGATATTTTTGGGCTCAAAGCCAAGGTTGCTGATCCGTTTAGTGACGGGAGCGTGGTGGTGGTGCCGCATCATCGGTCTGCGCACGCTTCGCAGAAGATACTGGACGACGTGAACCCGTGAAATAAGACTTATGAAACAGGAGCGAGAAACCCGAACAAAACGCGGTTACGGTATGTTTGAGTTTGCTGCACGGATTGGTTTGCCCTGCCTGAAACCGCACGCAGCTGGATGTCTGCGGTCGATACCTAAGACAGACATATTATTCATGGGATACTGGCGGGTAGATAAAACCAAAAGTTAGGAAGTACCTACCATGCTCAAACTCGATAAAAATGCCAGACTGCACGGCGAACCTGTGCGTTATGTGGCGATGGGCGACTCGTTTACCGAAGGCGTGGGTGATGTCGATACCGACCGCCCCAACCAGGTGCGTGGCTGGGCAGATCGCGTTGCGGAAGCTATCGGCTCAGTCGATGCTCAGGCGCAGTACGCTAACTTGGCGATCCGCGGGCTTTTGATGCACCAGATTGTCGATCAGCAACTGGAGGCAGCCTTAGAACTGAGACCGAACCTTGTTAGCTTCTACGGCGGCGGCAACGACATTATTAGCCTAAACGTGAATATAGATGAGATTATCTCGCACGCAGAGCGAGCCTTTGCGGCTCTGCGCGCGGAAGGAATCGAGGTTCTGACGATTACGGGCCTAGACGTGAAGGGAGAGGGACCCTTTGCTCGGACCCGCCCGCGTACCGCCCTGTATAACGAGCTTCTACGCACGGTGGCGGATAAATACGGTGTGCACATTATCGATTACTGGCGTATGGACGATTTTCTGGATTGGCGGCTGTGGGCTGACGACCGCCTGCATATGAATGAGTTGGGGCATCAGCGCTTTGCATACCATGTGCTGACGCAGTTTGGGCTGGGGCATCTGGCGCAGGACGTGAACCTTATCGCCGGTGAAGAAGAGCCTCCGCCGCTGCGTGAGAGAGTTGCCGAAAGTGCGTATTGGGTAAGAACGCATGCTCTGCCTTGGATGGGTCGGCAGCTGACTGGGCGCAGTTTGGGGGATGGACTAAGCGCGAGGTACCCGAATTTGGTTCCTGCCGCTGGCCTTGGTGAGCCGGTAGAACTCGAAGAATAACCTGCCGTATGCCGTAAAATACGGGTCTGTACGAGTTAAGATGTTAATCTCACATTTAAAATTTCACCGATGTAATTAGATGTTTGTCACATGGATATCGACAAGGGACGAAAATTCCGTCATGAACTACCTTAAACTCCCTTGTGACTTGAGGAAACAGCGAGAACTGGTAGAATAAGCGGGTAACTCTATCGCGACCTTTCGGCGTGCCCGGAAGAAGTCTGTATCAAATGGTTACCCCTCAAAATCCAAAAAATCCTTGGTTTTTAAGGGGAGTTTCTGGCGTGCAGGCTTGCGTGAGTTGCTGGATTTACCTAGAATTTAACGCTGTTCGTAGTGGTGGAAACGCCTCTCGACACTAAATTATGCTTCACCGTTTTTCCCGCGGCGGGGATTGACATCTGGATCTCACCCAGATGCCGGTCTCAAACACTCTAGCCCGGCGAATAACCCGGTGCTTCTACATTGGTGACGGGACGTACGAGTAACATCGACTGCGCATCCGTCAGAAAAGTCAATCAATAAGGAGTGAAACATGGCAGCAGTCTGCCAGGTGACCGGAGCTGTTCCCGGCTTTG
>ERZ773051.1315-NODE-1315-length-13789-cov-5.494539_pt1 | contig 13789 bp, 9 predicted proteins | sample MGYA00580631_ERZ773051 | MGnify/ENA primary metagenome ERZ773051 (study PRJEB29015, sample SAMEA2738137) | human oral metagenome | biome: human oral; feature: human-associated habitat; material: saliva | place: China | collected 2204 ...
ACGCCGCGGCCCTGACCCTGCTGGCCCGCACCCAGACCGAAGCGGCCCGCGTGCAGGAGCGCCTGCAGGCCCTGGCCGAGCGGGTGCGCCTGCAGACGGGCGTGAGCCTGGAGCAGCTGGGGGAGGACTATTCCGAGCAGCTGCCCGTGGACGTCTCCGAAAATATCGAAAGCTTCGCGGGGGTGCCCAAAAATACCGCAGAAAAGGAAGCGACCGAAAATACCGAAAGCGCCGCAAAGAATGTAGAAAATGCCGACGGCGCGGAAAACCCCGAGGACGAGCCCTCCGAACATATGGTCCCCACCTCCGTCGTGCGCGCCCGCCTGGAGGCGACCCGCACCGAGCTCACCGCCCTGGGCGCCATCAACCCGCTGGCCCTGGAGGAGTACGAGGCCCTCTCCGAGCGCCACGCCTACCTGAACCAGCAGATTGACGACCTGAAGGCGACCCGCCGCGACCTCAACACGGTCATGGACGAGGTGAGCTCCCACATCGCCGAGGTCTTCACCGCCGCACTGGAGGACATCAACACCCACTACCGCCGCATCTTCGCGACGCTCTTCCCCGGCGGCGAGGGCCACCTGGAGCTCGACGACCCCGCCGACCCGCTGAACGCCGGCGTGGAGATTCACGCCCGCCCGGCCGGCAAGAAGGTCAAGCGACTCTCCCTGCTTTCGGGCGGCGAGCGCTCGCTGGCCTCGCTGGCCCTGCTGATTGCGATTTATATGTCGCGCCCCTCGCCCTTCTACGCCCTCGACGAGGTGGAGGCCGCCCTGGACGACCGCAACCTCTCGCGCCTGCTGCAGGTGCTGGGCGAGCTGGGGGAGCGCTCCCAGCTGATTGTTGTGACGCACCAGAAGCGCACGATGCAGATGGCACAGACCCTGTACGGGGTGTCGATGCGCGAGGGTGTCTCCGCCGTGCTGTCTCAGGATATGGAAGAGCTGCGCGAATTGCTCTAGGTTTCCTTCGGAATGGACCCGCTTGGGGCTTTATCACGCCCCTCGGCGACATTCGGGCAGGCGCGCCCGGGGTACTATTGAAAATTATGGGTGAACGCCCGCCGGCACGCTTTCTTTAAGCATTTCGGATTTTTCCGCGCATTTTTCTTACAACGGCGCGGGAAAACCCGTACACGCCGGCCGGGCTCGCCCCGTTCAGGCCCGATGCGCCGCCCCCGCACCCGCGGACCCGCGAGATTCGCGCATCCGGCATCAACCATCCAGGGAAGGAATAGTGATGAGCGAAAACCTGGCAGATGCTTTCCTCAACGGTAAGTCGTTGAAGAACGCCCCCGGCCCCTACTTTGGTGAGTACGGCGGGCGGTGGATGCCCGAGTCGCTGATTGCCGCCATGGATGAGCTGGAAACCACTTTTAACGAGGCGAAGAACGACCCCGAGTTCCTGGCCGAGTTCAAGCGCCTCTCCGCCGAGTACTCGAACCGTCCGTCGTTGCTGACCGAGGTTCCGAAGTTCTCGGAGCACGCCGGTGCCCGCGTCTTCCTCAAGCGTGAGGACCTGAACCACACCGGTAGCCACAAGATCAACAACGTGCTGGGCCAGGCTCTGTTGGCCAAGCGCATGGGTAAGACCCGCCTGATTGCTGAGACCGGTGCCGGCCAGCACGGTGTGGCCACCGCGACCGCCGCGGCCCTGTTTGGCATGGAGTGCGTGGTGTACATGGGTGAGGAGGACACCGAGCGTCAGGCCCTGAACGTTGCCCGCATGCAGCTGTTGGGCGCGAAGGTGATTGCGGTGCAGAACGGCTCCCGCACCCTGAAGGACGCCATTAACGAGGCGCTGCGCGATTGGGTTGCGAACGTCGAGAACACCCACTACCTGCTGGGTACCGCCGCCGGTGCGCACCCGTTCCCGGCGATGGTGCGTTTCTTCCATGACGCCATCGGTTCGGAGGCGCGCGAGCAGATTCTGGCTGAGACCGGCCGCCTGCCCGATGGCCTGGCCGCCTGCGTGGGCGGCGGTTCGAACGCGATTGGCCTGTTCCACGCGTTCCTGGACGACCCTTCGGTCGAGATTTACGGCTTTGAGGCCGGCGGCGACGGTGTGGAGACCGGCCGTCACGCGGCGACCATCACCCTGGGCCGCCCGGGCATGCTGCACGGTGCAATGACTTACCTGATGCAGGACGAGGACGGCCAGACCATTGAGTCCCACTCGATTTCGGCGGGTCTGGACTACCCGGGTGTGGGCCCGGAGCACTCGTACCTCTCCGATATTGGTCGCGTGACCTACGAGCCGGTGACCGATACCGAGGCCATGGATGCGCTGAGCCTGCTCTGCCGCACCGAGGGCATCATCCCGGCGATTGAGTCTTCGCACGCCCTGGCCGGCGCGCTGCGCGTGTGCCAGCGCTGGGCCGCCGAGGACCCGGAGGCCGCCCGCGAGAAGACCATGATTGTGTGCCTGTCGGGCCGCGGCGATAAGGACATGGAGACCGCTCAGAAGTGGTTCGGCCTGGGTAAGGCCATCCCGTCCTCGACCCTGATGACCGGCAACAAGGAGGCCGCCGCCTCCGCTGAAAAGAACGCCCAGACCGAGAGCGAGGCTAAGTAATGAGCTACCAGGACTTCATTCCTCACGCCGCCCCCTACGAGGTGGTGGACGGTACCTTCCCTCCCGCTAACTCCGATTCGCCCCTGGCCGCTCGTCTCGCGCAGTGCGAGGCCGAGGGTCGTGCGGCCCTGATTGGCTACCTGCCGGTGGGTTTCCCCACCCTGGAGGAGTCCATTGACGCGGCGATTGCCCTGGGCAACAATGGCGCCGACATCATCGAGCTGGGCGTTCCCTACTCCGACCCTGTGATGGACGGTCCGGTGATTCAGCAGGCGACCGGCCAGGCCCTGGAGAACGGCTTCAAGCTTTCCCAGCTCTTTGAGGCGGTCCGCCGCATCACCGAGGCCACCGATGCGGTGGTCGTGGTGATGACCTATTGGAACCCGGTTCTGGCGTACGGCGTGAAGAATTTTGCGCGTGACCTGGCGGCCGCCGGTGGTGCGGGCATGATTACCCCCGACCTGGTGCCCGATGAGGCGTCGGCATGGTTCGCCGCTTCCGCCGAGTATGGACTGGACCGTATTTTCCTGGCCGCGCTGTCCTCCTCGCCGGAGCGCCTGGCAACCGTGGCGAAGGCCTCGAGCGGCTTCGTGTACGCGGTGTCGGTCATGGGCGTGACCGGTGCCCGCGCCTCCGTGTCTGAGGCGGCCCGCACCCTGGTGGCGGATATCAAGGCCGCCGGCGCCAAGCGCGCGTGTGTGGGCCTGGGCGTTTCGACCCGCGCTCACGTGGAGGAGATTGGCGCCTACGCGGACGGTGTGATCGTCGGTACCGCGCTGGTGAAGGCCCTGGCCTCCGGCGGCGTGGATGCGGTAGCCCGCCTGACCCGTGAGCTGGCGGGGCGTGAGGCTTAATGTCGGCCCTGCTTTCGGCGGTGGCCCTGCCGGCGCTGTCGATTCCTTCCCCGAGCGTTTCGTACCTGCAGCTGGGCCCGTTTCGTGTGCATTTCTACGCTCTGTGCATCCTGACCGGTATGGCGGTGTGCCTGTGGCTGGGCGCCCGCCGCTGGAAGGCGATGGGCGGCACGGGCGAACGCGTCTTTGACGTGGCGATGTGGGCCATCCCGGCCGGCATCGTGGGTGCCCGCGCCTACCATGTGCTGATTACCGACCCGGGTAGCTACTTCGGTCCAAACGCCACCGATCCGTGGGCCTTCCTGAAGATTTGGGAGGGCGGCATCGGCATCATGGGTGCCGTGTCGGTGGGTGCGCTGGGCGCCTGGTACGGTTGCCGCCGCTACGGGATGAATTTCGCGGCCTTCGCGGATGCGGTGGCCCCCGGCATCCTGCTGGCCCAGGCCTTTGGCCGCTGGGGCAACTGGTTCAACCAGGAGCTGTTCGGCAAGCCGACGACCCTGCCGTGGGGTCTGGAGATTAGCACCTCGAGCGGTAATTTTCCCTCGCAGTATCCGGCCGGCACGCTGTTTCACCCGACGTTCCTGTACGAGTCGCTGTGGAACCTGTTGGGCGTGGCCCTGCTGCTGTGGCTGGGCCGTAAGGGCGTGCTGAAGCTGGGTCAGACCCTGTGGCTGTACGTGTTCTACTACGGTGTGGGTCGCCTCTTTATCGAGATGTTCCTGCGCATCGATACCTCGGAGATGCTCTGGGGCGTTCGTATTCACGTGTGGACGGCCCTGCTTCTGGTTCTGCTGGGTGCCGCGGGCTTTGTGGTGGCCGGTCGTCGCGCGGCGGCTAAGGCTGCCGCGGGCGTTGAGCCCGGCCCCGTGGAGATCGACCCGAAGCGTTCGGGAAAGAAGGCCGATGAGGTCGAGGACTCCGCGAACGCTAAGGACTCGGACGATTCCGAGGGGAAGTCGGAGTCCGCCGAAAAGACCGAAAAGGCCGAAAAGGCCGGGAAGCCGGAGGACACCGCGTCCAGCTGATACTCTCGGTAACCGATAATTCATGCTGAAAACCGCCGGATGGGGGAGCACCCCGTCCTGCGGTTTTCTGTCTTTCAGCTCCCGTGCCTGACCCCGTCGTCGGCCCCGTGCCGGCGTTCTGCTCTCGTGGAGTTCCCAACTTTGCTTCCACACCGCAGAGAGTTTTCGGCGACTTGTGAAAACAGGGGCCTGAGAAGGCATAATAGAGGAACCACGGTAATACGTGCTCGCGTGGGGGCATAGCCTCTGGGAATCGGCCCCTTCCGCGCGGCACGCACCGCGCTCAGAATTATTCACTCAACTACAGGACACATATCGTGAGCTCTTCTTCCGGCGATTCTTCACGCCCAATTTCTCCCTCCTCCCGTTCGGGCCTGACCCGTCGTCGTCTCGTGGCCGGTGCGGCCTGGGCTGCCCCCGCCGTCGCGGCTTCGACCCTGGTTCCCGCTTTTGCCGCCTCCCCCGAGGAAGGCGAATGTACCGGCCCCTACGAGGATTCCACCCTGATTACCGCCGGTGACGGCGTGAAGAAGGTTGCCGTTCTGACCGTGCCCGCGGGTGCCCGACGCATGCGTTTCACCGTGATTGGCGGCGCCGGCGGCACGAACTACGCCGTTGCGGACGCAGGTTCGGGCGCCCTGGTAGAGGGATCCATGCCGGTGCGCGGCGGCCAGGTGATTACCCTGACGGCCGGTTCGGGCGGCATCGGTAACGGTGAGCTGACCCCGGCCGAGGGTGGTGACGGCTACGGCGTGGGTGGCTCCTCGAAGGCTTCTTCCCCGGTCCCTGCGGATGTGGTCGCCGCGATTGAGAGCCTGACCGGCCGCACCGGTGGTGTGATGGGCCATGGCGGCATGAACGCCGTGCTTTATTCCTCCTCGGGCGGCGGTTCTTCCGCGATTGAGGTGGACGGCGTGCCGATGATTGTCGCCGGCGGTGGCGGCGGCGCGGGAACTCTGGCCACGTACGCGACGGGTCTGCCGAGCCCCGCGAAGCCGGGTGCGCTGCAGGCGACGGCTTACTACTCCCTGGATAGCTCCGGTGGCCGCCACCAGTTCAGCACCGGCGGAGGCGCCGGTTCCAGCGACGGCGACGGTTCCCCGGGCTTCGTGGGTTTCACCTCGTACACGGCGCAGTCGGTGCCTCTGCTGAAGGTGAACCCCGGTTCGGGCGCTATGAACGGCATGGGCGGTGGCGGCGGTGAGAAGCTGGACCCGCCGACTTCCGATGGTTCCGTGATCGGCTTCTCGAGCACCTCCACGCAGAAGCTGGTGAGCAGCGCGGCGGCGGGCGAGACCGGCCCGAGCGGCTTCCGCGCGAAGGGCGCGGACGGCGTGGTCAGCTATTCGTACCAGTGGGACCAGACCCCCGCGGGCACCGACGCGTCCCCCTCGAATGCGGGCGCGATGTTTAACGGCTACCAGTCGGTGGTTTCTGGAGGCGGTGGCGCCGGTTATGGCGGCGGCGGCTCCGGTGCTGCGTTGAGCGTTTCGGCTCGTGTGGTGTCGCAGAAGTGGAATAATGATTCGGCTCGTGCCCGCTACGCGGTGGGTACGGTGCAGTTGGCTGGCGGCGGCGCCGGTGGCGGAACCTACATGGATACGACCACGTACGTGAGTGATCTGGGCTGGGCCATGAACGCCCCGAGCGCCTCGGGTGAGCGTGGTGCCGGTTCGGTCGAGGTTGCTTTCTGCTTCTAAGATGCCGCTAGGAACCGTATAGGTGCGGGTTGAACCCTTTCTTTAGTGTGGTATGCGCCTCAAACTTAATATTTAAATTTTTTCTGAATGCCTCCCAGGCCGCTGGTTTGGGAGGCATTCTCATCTTCTGTGTCGGTTCGTCATAGAGTCATATCAACCTTTAGCGGTTTTTAGCGGTTTAGCGCATTGGTTGGAATAGATCTTATCGAAAGCTCATCCTCGCTCGCGTGCCAACACCTAAATAACCCCTCTGTCATATTCGGGGGTAAACCTTTAGATTGGCGGCTCATCATTGTACTGTGGAGATGTAAAGAATATGCGCGCCCACCCCGCTAGGTTGCAGAGCACAGATTGCGGCTTGAGCGCGGCAACCGATAACTAAGGAGTTTAGGTTATGTGCAAGGAAACCATGAAGGCTGTTGTTGTCCCTGAGAAGGTTGACGGTTCGGTTGAGGTTCGTGAGGTTCCCGTTCCGGAGGTTGGTCACGGCCAGGCGCTCGTGAAGATTGAGTACTCGGGCGTGTGCCACACTGACCTGCACGTGGCTGCCGGTGACTTCGGTGAGATGCCCGGCCGTATTCTGGGCCACGAGGGCGTTGGTCGTGTCGTCAAGGTCGGCGAGGGTGTTGAGTCCCTGAAGGAAGGCGACCGCGTGTCGGTGGCTTGGTTCTTCGAGGGCTGCGGCCACTGCGAGTACTGCACCTCGGGTCGTGAGACCCTGTGCCGTTCGGTCAAGAACGCCGGCTACACCGTCGACGGCGCCATGAGCGAGTACACCCTGGTGCCCGCTGATTACGCTGTGAAGGTTCCCGAGGGCCTTGACCCGGCGCAGGCTAGCTCCATTACCTGCGCTGGTGTGACCACCTACAAGGCAATCAAGGAGTCGCTGGTTCGCCCGGGTCAGTGGCTGGTCGCCTACGGCGCTGGCGGTCTGGGCAACCTGGCTGTTCAGTATGCTAAGAAGGTTTTCGGTGCCAAGGTTATCGCTGTTGATATCAACGACGACAAGCTGGCTCTGGCTCGTAAGGTCGGTGCTGATCACGTCATCAACGGCCGTGAGGTCGAGGACGTTCCGGCTCGTATTCGCGAGCTGACCGGCGGCGGCGCTCACGCTGCCGTGGTGACCGCTGTGTCGAAGGTTGCGTTCAACCAGGCTATCGAGTCGGTTCGTGCGGGCGGTTCCGTGGTGGCTGTTGGTCTGCCTTCGGAGATGATGGAGCTGTCCATTGTGAAGATCGTTCTGGACGGCATCCGCGTGGTGGGCTCCCTTGTGGGTACCCGTCAGGATTTGGCGGAGGCGTTCCAGTTCGGTGCCGACGGCATCGTGGTTCCGGTGGTTCAGCTGCGTGAGGTTGACGAGGCACCGGCTGTCTTCGAGGAAATGACTGCGGGTAAGATTACCGGCCGCATGGTGCTGGATTTCGCAAGCCTCTAGGAGGTGCGAGCCCGGTGCGTGCGGCGTGAGCCGCGGCTGATCGGGCAATGAAGCGTCTAGGGCGCATCCCGTGTAGCGGGGGAGTAGGGGTACTTTCTCGCGGTGCATACGGCACGGGGTGCGCCCTAGTGTGCGTTGCGCTCCGGGGCTTTCCGCAGCCTGTGGCAAGGGTTTCCGTAAGAGAGATTTCGGGATGGAAAAGCTCGGCGTTACCGCTGAGAGTGCGAAACACCTAAACGTAATATATCCATAAAATTATTTTGAAATAATCGAGGATTATCTCAAAAACTCCAGTAAATCACCCGAAAAATATGCACTATTAGACATCCAAAGAATTCAAAATATATTTTTATCAGGTAAACTTTCAATCAACGGTTGAGACGTAATATTTTCCGAAATGATGGGCGGAAAGCCCTCCTTCGACCTATCCTTGAATGAGGGACACGGCGTGTGAAGGAACCGCCCTCCTAGATATCGGTTCCTTCCCCGGAACGCCGCATCCCGGGTGAATTTCAGCATCTTCGTACCGTGCCGTTATTCGCCATGAGTCCTACTTCCGGTCAGGCTGCCCCTCTAGACACCTCCTGGGACTAGGCCTCACAGCGGTTAGTGTGGGCCCCACGGACGTAGTCAAGGGGGATTGCGTTCGCCACACTAATCCGGGGCCCGCCTCGCGAGATGACTCAACTACCTTCTCGGGTACGACATAAACTTACCTGCCGGCACGGGTAACATAGCCGGGTTTCTCTACTCACTCGGTAACCCACCCCGCTCGCGGCAGTGTGTAACCCTTCTGCCCACACTCGGCAGAGGCTTAGCATCCTCGGAGCGGAAACGGCGAGGGGCACCTTCTGTGGCAGAAGGTGCCCCTCGTTCTCTATATCCGTGATGTTTGCTAGGGCGTAGGGCTAGTAGATGCCGCGCTGAGCGGTCCAGCGGATCGTGCCGCGCTCAAAATCCATGTAGTACACGCCGTTCGCGTAGGACTCATTGCCGCGAGCCGCACCGTAACGGGCCGTGTTGCGAGCCCAGTGGTTGTAGATCGCGCCGTTACCGTTAGTCTCGTAGGCGCCGTACGCATCCGACCAGAGCAGCATCTTGCCGGAGGCGAAGCGCACCTGCGCGCCCGTGGAGTTGGCGGTCTCGTCGGTCGCCGGGGCGCCCCAGGTACCGCGGTTCTCCAGGAAACGGTAGTAGAACGCTCCGCCGGTACGTAGAAGGTGGGTGCCGGTCTTCTCGCTCCACACGAAGGTGCGACGGCCGGAGAACTCCTGCTTGGCGATGCCGCCGCCCAGGTTCTCCTCATCGGTGGTGGGCGCACCCTGGGCGCCGGAATTGCGCCAGGCCCAGTAGATGCTGCCGCGCTCGTTGAGCGTATGGGTTCCGGTGCTCTCGGTCCAGTAGGCGCCCTCCCCGTTGGCGAAAGAGACCGCCACGGTCTGGAAGCGTCCCCCCTCATCGGTGGTCAGGCCGCGGTAGCGGGCCACGTTAGAGCGGAACTTGTGATCGAGGCCGCCGTCGGTCACCACCCAGTGGGCCCCGTTCGCGTTCGTCCAGTAGATGGTCTTGCGGTTGCTGAACTTCTGGGCGTACACGCCGTAGCCCAGGCTATACTCGCCGCCGACCGGGTTGCCGTAGAAGCTTCGGTTACGGTTCCAGGCCACGCCAATGCCGGTGCGAATATCAATCGAACCGGTCGGGGTGACGACCACGTTCGGGTTCTGGGTCGGCTGGTTGTCCTTGGCCCAGTTGCGGTGTTCAGCCTTCGGGTTCTTCGCCAGAACCTTCAGGTCCTCGACGCTGCCGGGGAAGAAGTTAGAGTCACCCACGAACGGGCCCGAGTCGGTGAACTGCCAGATGTCGTAACCGTTCCAGCCGGCGGGAATACGACCCACGACTGTGGAGTAGCTGGCCAGGTGCAGCGGCAGGGAGCCGAACTCCTGCGAGCCCACGCACTGGGACCACCAGGAGGTTGCGGTGTACACCATGGGCGCGCGACCGGTCAGCGCGCGGTAGGTGTCCACGAAGTCGCGGGTCCAGGCGGTCAACTGCGCCGCGGTCATGTTGTAGCAGGTGTTGCCGTAGGCGGGGTAGGGGTTGAACTCGATGTCCAGTAGACCCGGGAGGGTCTTGCCGTCGTCGGTCCAGCCGCCGCCATTCTGCACGAAGTAGCGTGCCTGATCGGCACCCGAAGACGTGCGGGGGTTCGCGAAGTGGTAGGCGCCGCGCACCATGCCGATGGAGGCCGAGCCGCTGTACTGCTGCCTGAAGTAGGGGTTGGTGTAGTACGCGCCCTCGGTGGCCTTCACGTAGGCGAATCGGGAACCGGCCGCCCAGGCGCTTGCCCAGTCCACGTTCTGCTGGTGCGAGGAGACGTCCATGCCGAGGGTGCCACCGCTGGGGGTCCAGGCGGAGCGGCCCGGGGCCAGCGCCTGTGCTGAAGAGCTACCCGCGGCGAGCCCACTCAGGGTTGCCGTGGGGGCGGAGGTTGCGCCGGTGCGGGCATTAGCGGTGCCCATGCGTTCGCGCTCGCCGGCACCCATGGCGGGATTATCGCGCTCGACCTGCGAGGGATCCGGGGCGGGTGCGTAGGTGAGGTCCTCGTACGAGGCGTTCGCATCGACGGACTGCACGCTGGCGGTAGCCGCGGGGCTTGCGGAAGCCTCGGGGGTCGCGAAGGCCGCGGGAACTGCGGTCAGAGAGGATGCCAGGAGTGAGAGGGCACCGGCCGATGCCATGAGGGAGCGGGCTGCCGCGGGGCGCCCGGCAGTCTGGAATATCTTCATATTTATGCCTGTGTTTGAGATGACTGTGAATGGTGCGGTACCGGCGCGCGGTGGAACGCGTTGATGCAGGACGAACGGGTCGTTCTGTAGTGGGCGTTCGGGTACGGTCGCCGGTGATGTGAGTGAAACAGCGGCCGCGTTCGGGCGCGACAATCCGTTGAGGGCACAGTGGTCCCTCATGGATTCGTGGTTGGATTTTGCCACCGGAAGAAGATGCGCCACTGCAGGAGTGGCTGGCCGGTGATGGGGTGGCAGGCGCCGACGGGCACAGCTAACAGGGTACGGTACGCGCACCGCGAAACGCAATGTTTTCGAGGGGTTTTGGGCGGTTATTTTCGTATCCGTGTATTTTTGGTCGGTGCCGTTCGGGGGAGGGGGTACCTCGGGCCGGTGGAGAGGGCATGAAAGAAGGGGTGGGCCGCACACACAAAGACCCACCCCTCGGTTTCCGGGTACTGTTTTTGGCGCGGCCTCGCACCGGTACCCGGAGTTTCATGGTCGATGCAGGAGAGATGAAGTCATCGACCACTCTATGGTGCCAATCGGCACGTTTTGAATCGCGTATCCCTCACCCGAACGCATCCGTCTCAACCGTTGAACGGGATACCCGGTGCGTTCGAGCGGGGTACACACGAAAGCTAAGCGATTCCTCAGAACGGCTACGTTAGCGCAATCCTAGAGGAACTTGGCAATGTCCTCGACCAGAGGCTTGAGGCTCTCGCGGTCGATATACTCTGCCTTACCGGTCTTGTAGCATTCGAGCATCTGCTTGATGCCCTCGTTGGGGTTCGGGTTCGCCATGAGCCATGCGCGGACCGGGCCCTTCAGGGCGGTCTTGTGAGCCAGCGAAATCTTATCGAAGTCGATGCCGCCACGCAGGTGGTAAACGGGACGACCCTCGGTCAGCTCGGGGGTGTAGCTCTTGGCTACGGCCTTGTCCAGCAGCTTCTTCGAGTACTCGCCGGTGAAGGACACGGTGAAGAACGCGGTGCGGTTCTTCTTCGGGGCGATGACCGGCAGAATCTTCTTGCGAAGGGCCGGGGCACCGTTGAGGAATCCACCGTAATCGCTACCGGCAATCACGAAGGCATCAAATGTCTCTGCCTGCTCGGGGGTGACCTTGGAGGCGGGGACAATCTCAACCTCGGGGGCCTGCGGGAGTGCACGCAAATCTTCTGCCAGCCAGGTGGCGTACTGTTCGGTGTAGCCGTAGGTGGAGCCGAAGATAATCAGCACGCGAGTAGTCATCTGTGTACCTTCCAGATATATTTCGCATTTCAAATACTAATTATTGCTTCCAATATATGCTAGGCGCGCGAAAATGTGAAATCGCCTAGCCTTGGAAGCCTCATATATTTTCTCATAGGTCCTCACAAGAAGGGACCCTGAGCTCACAAACACGCCCGAAGGTTAATGGGCGTGACCAATTGTTACATTGCTTATCTTCTCTTGGTGGGGAGTGCCTCAAATGCCGTATACCGCGACTTTGTGCGGAAGGGATGCCGGGGTGTGCGGGAGAAGATTTTGGGGTGCGAGGTGAAACACTAATTCCCCGGCAGAAAGACCGAAATAGGCATACCCAAGAGGCTGTAAAACCCCTATAATTGAGAAAGAATCCTACGCCTTCGGCATGTTCCATTTTGTTGGAAAGCGTGGGAATGAGTGGGAAATCAGTAGTGACCTTCCCCGAAAAACCGGCGTTTCCCCTCATGGGGTGCGCGAAACAACACACAAAGGTTAGGTACATGAGGCGCGCAAAAATCGTTGCAACCATCGGTCCGGCAATCGAATCTCCCGAGAAGATCTCCGAGGCAATCAAGGCTGGCCTGAACGTCGCCCGTCTGAACATGAGCCACGGTGACCACGCCGAGCACCAGGCACGCTACAACACCATCCGCGAACAGTCTGCAAAGCTCGGTAAGGACGTTGCTATCCTTGCCGACCTGCAGGGCCCCAAGATTCGCCTCGAGCGCTTCGCAAACGGTAAGGAATACCTTGAGCCCGGCGCCGATTTCACCATTACCTCCGAAGACGTTGAGGGTACCGCAGAAATTTGCGGCACCACCTACAAGGGTCTGCCTGGCGACGTGAAGCCCGGCGACAAGCTCCTGCTCGACGACGGCAAGATTCGCCTCGAGGCTATCGAGGTGACCCCCACCCGCGTGCGCACCCGTGTCATCGTGGGCGGCCCCATCTCCAACAACAAGGGCATCAACCTGCCCGGCGCTGCGGTCTCTCTGCCCGCACTGACTGAGAAGGACGCCAACGACCTGCGCTTCGCCCTGAAGATGGGTGCAGACATTATCGCGCTCTCCTTCGTCCGTACCGGTGCAGACGTTGAGCCCGTCCACAAGATCATGGAGGAAGAGGGTATCCGCGTACCCGTCATCGCCAAGATCGAGAAGCCCCAGGCAGTGGACAACCTGCAGGACATCATCGACAAGTTCGACGGCATCATGGTTGCTCGTGGTGACCTCGGTGTTGAGTTGCCCTTCTCCGAGGTTCCCCTCGTTCAGAAGAAGGCTATCGACATGGCACGCCGCTGGGCAAAGCCCGTCATCGTGGCAACCCAGGTGCTCGAGTCCATGACCGACAACCCCGTCCCCACCCGTGCAGAGGTTTCTGACTGCGCTAACGCGATCCTCGACGGTGCAGACGCCGTGATGCTCTCCGGCGAGACCTCGGTCGGTAAGTACCCGATCCTGACCCTGCAGGCTATGGCCGAGATCGTCAAGGACACCGAAAAGGGCGGCCTGTACCGCGTGCCCGAACTGGACCGCAAGCCCCGCACCCGCGGCGGCGCAATCACCCGCGCAGCAGTGAACATTGCCGATCAGCTGGATGCGAAGCTCATCGTGACCTTCACCCAGTCCGGTGACTCCGCACGTCGTCTGGCACGTCTGCGCCCCGAGACCCCGATTGTTGCGTTCACCACCAGCTCGAAGGTTCGCTCCTTCCTGTCCATGCTGTGGGGCGTTGACGCTGAGCAGGTAGATATGATTACCGATCAGGAAGGTCTGTTCCAGTTCGTGGACGAGTACCTGCTCAAGAACGGTCTGGCAGAAGCTGGCGACCTGGTCGTCGTTGCTGCCGGCGCTCCCGCAGGCCGCGCAGGTACCACCAACATGGTTCAGGTACACCGCGTCCACGGTGCTGAGGGCGAGCGCGAAACTCTGCGTCCTTACGAGGAGAACGAGGTCAAGCGCTAAGCCGCTCACCATTCTTTCCGGCGCGTAGCTGAGGTTACCCCTCGTAGGTTGCGCTAAGGTGTATGAAACCGCCGCCCGGTCGTGAATTGTCACGGCTGGGCGGCGGTTTCGTTATGGGGATTAGGTAGCTTGCGCGGCAACGCTGGGATGCGCGGGTATAGAAAAAGCGGCGGGAAAGCTTCAAACTTTCCCGCCGCTTTTGC
>ERZ773051.1320-NODE-1320-length-13753-cov-2.281428_pt1 | contig 13753 bp, 13 predicted proteins | sample MGYA00580631_ERZ773051 | MGnify/ENA primary metagenome ERZ773051 (study PRJEB29015, sample SAMEA2738137) | human oral metagenome | biome: human oral; feature: human-associated habitat; material: saliva | place: China | collected 2204 ...
AATTCCCCCCATCCTTACCACCCTCGTTAACCCTAACAAAAAAAACCAAAGTGTATGCAAGAAAAGACAACAAACCTAACAGCCTCTATGCAAGGAACCTTGTATGAAGCAAATTTCAAAAATCGGCACCCTTGCGGAACACTCCGCAAGTCATTCCCGAGTGGAAACACGTTTGCGGAACACTCCGCAAGTCAATTCCCGAGTGGAAACATGTTTGCGGAACACTCCGCAAGTCAATTCCGAGTGGAAATACATTTGCGGAACATTCCGCAAGTCAATTCCCAAGTGGAAACACGTTTGCGGAACACTCCGCAAGTCATTCCAGAGTGGAAACACATTTGCGGAACATTCCGCAAGTCAATTCCGAGTGGAAACACATTTGCGGAACATTCCGCAAACAAGTCTAAAAATGAAAATCTATTGAATAAATTATTTTTTAATTATTTTATAAACGAAAAAATATGAATATGAAGAAAATCCAGAATGTTGATTTGGCTCACCTAAACAATGGAGCTCATTTCTTATTTATTACTGACGCGGTGAAACGTGTTACAGCCGACACAAAGGTAAAGGCGAAAGTCACTGCAGAGTTGACAACCTTAGAGAACGCTTTGAAAGCCGAAGACAAGGCTTTGAAGCTTTCCCAAGCAAGTGCGCTAAGCCACGACATCAAAGCGGCCGACAAATTGCGTGGGAAATACTATCGTGCGTTACAAAGGGCTATCGAATATTATAAGAACCATCCCAATGCCGAGCTTGAGAAGCATGCCAAACACTTGGGAATGTTGGTAAAAGAGTATGCGATTGATCCCAAAATGCAGTTAGACCGTGAAACAGGCCTATTGCTCAACCTCATTGATGATTTGCAAAATAAATTTACGACAGAGGTGACTGCCCTTAACTTAGTCGAGGTAGTAGATGCATTGAAGCAGGCCAACGACAAGTTGCGCACACACTCCGAGTTGCGTGCGAACGAACGCGCAACGAAAATGACAGGACAGTTGCGCACTGCGCAAGACGACGCCAACAAAGCCTATCGCATATTGGTGGACAAGGTGAATGCCTTTATCTTAATTGAAGGCGATGCCGAGTATGCGGATTTTGTCGATAAGATAAACGAGCAAGTAAAGCACTATAAGCAAGAGGTTTTGCCCCCAAGCAAGAGAAAAAACGACAACAAGAAGCCTGCTGAAAACAAAAAACCAGCCGACGACAGCAAAAAGCCATCAAAAGACGACAAGAAACCAGCAGGAAAGAAGCCTGCGGGCGGTGGAAAGCCTAATGATGAGCATGGAACTGAAGGAAAAAATCATGGCGAGGTTGAAATTACACCAAAAACATAGCAACATCATGGCATAGCCATGCCGTTGCAAGGTAGCAACTCGCTAATGAAGCGATGGGCTATCATCAAACAAATGCGGATGAGCTAAAAGAGCTCATCCGCATTGTTGTTTAAACGTTTGTTTATCCGTAAGCCATCGCTCGCAAGCCACGACCGCTACGATTTTTCATCTTCGTCAATCAACACAATCGTAGCCGAACGGCTCGCCTGTGCTCCCATGACCAACGCTTGCTCGATGTCGGCCGTCTTGCTGGGACCGCTGATAAACGTACCGAAGCCGTAGTCGGTCATTTTGATGCGGCGATAGGCCTCGTGCATGTTGCTCACGAGCGCCTTGCTTGAGAGCAAAATCACAAGGTTCTCGGCGATGAAACACACGGCTTTCTCCTTCATCGTTTGTGGCACCCAAATGCAACCATTCTCTGCGACACCCAGCGCACCTTGCACGATGCCCACATCCGTACCATCTAAATCGGCCGCTTCGGCCACGCTGTCGGGACTTACATCGGCTTCGATGCCCGCTACGTTGCTGGCAAAGCGCTTGGCGTTGGGGTAGGCCTGCCGAATGATGGCGTTGAGGTCGTCGCTTGCTGCGGCCTCAATCACTTGCCCGCCGACAGCTTTCGAGGTTTCAATGAACTTGCGCTTAACGTCGTCGAACGTGAGCGGATTGATGTCGATAGCTGGCATATCGAACGGCGTCACCTGCTTGCTGCGCAGGCGTTTCAGAAATTCTTCCTTTTTCATCGGTTACTTCTTTTTGTGTTTCATCCCATCCACCTTTCCTTCTTTCCACAACTGATGGAAGGATTTCTTAGCAAACTCGGGCTTCGTATGCCCAATGCCCCAAGGATTCAATCGCGTGAAATGGGTCATCGACTCGGGCACGAGATTGGCCAAAGGTGCCATGCGCAACGCCGCCTGATAAAGGTCGGGGTGCTCAAAGAGCACGTCCATCCCAACGGACATTTCGCGCTTCAGCGGATCGGCCTTTCCAATCTGCGACAAGCTTTGGCGCCAGATATAAATTTGGCTTCCGGGCGCCACCTTGGCTGGGCAGACGCTATCACAGCTCAAGCAGAGCGAGCAGGCGCTTACGTTGTTGTACTCAAACGTGGGATTGTGCATCATGCCAAGACTGACGCCTATCGGCCCTGGAATGACATAGGTATAGCTGTGTCCGCCACTGCGCCGATAGACGGGGCAGGTGTTCATGCAGGCTCCGCAACGAATACATTGCAGGATTTGCTGGTGCTCCTCGCTTTCTAAGATGTTACTGCGGCCGTTATCGACCAGCACCACATGCATTTCTCCTCCCGGACGTGCCTGTCGGAAGTGCGAGGTGAATGCGGTGGCGGGCTGTCCCGTGCCGCAACGCGCCAACAGACGATGGAAGACCGCCAGACTCTCATAGTTGGGCACAAGCTTCTCTATGCCCATCGCCACAATGTGGAGTTTGGGTATCGAGGTGGCCATGTCGGCGTTCCCTTCGTTGGTGCACACCACAATGTCGCCTGTGTCGGCCACCCCAAAGTTGCATCCTGTGAGGCCGGCCTCTGCTTCCATGAACTCATGGTGCAAACTGAGACGCGCGCAATGTGTGAGATAGCTCGGATCGTCGTTTCCCTTCTCGTGTGAGATGCCCTCTTCCTCGAAAAGGTCGCCCACCTCTTCGCGCGTTAAGTGGAGCGCAGGCATGACGATGTGACTGGGGCGTTGCTTCTTGAGTTGCACAATGCGTTCGCCTAAATCGCCTTCAACAACATCGATACCCTGTCCGATGAGATAAGGATTCATCGCACATTCCTCGGTGAGCATCGACTTGGACTTAATGAGCTTCTTCACGTTGTGTGCGCGCAGAATATCAAGCACGATGCCATTGAATTCGTTGGCATCGGCTGCCCAATGTACGATAACGCCGCGCGATTCTAAGTTTGCGGTGAACTGCTCTAAGTAGTGGGGAAGATGCGTGATGGTGTGTTTCTTAATCTTACTGGCCAAGTCGCGCAGCGCTTCCCATTCGGGTAGTTGCGCAGCTGCGGCGTCGTGGTCCATGCGCACCTTCCAGAATGTCTTGTCGTGGCGCGTCACCTTCTCGGGGTTTTTGTTGAATGCCGCAGCATTCTTTGCATGTAGTGTACTCATTGCTCGTTTCTTCTTGGTCTACATTCTGTTATAATCCAGCGGCCAGAATCTGGCTGACATGCACAAACTGTATGGGTTTCTTCTTGCGCTTTGCAATACCAGCCATGTGCATGAGGCAACTACTATCGGCACCGGTGACATATTCAGCTCCCGTAGCGATATGGCGTTCAATCTTGTCTTCGCCCATACGAATCGACACGGCGGTTTCCTCGATAGCAAACATCCCACCGAAGCCGCAGCACTCATCCTTGCGTTCGGGTTCGAGCACAGTGATGTCCTTCATCAGTTTTAAGAGATCGACAATCTTATTATAGGGCGCGATGTGCTCCTCGGAAGGTGCGGAGAGACGCAACTCGCGCACGCCATGGCAACTGTTGTGCACGCTGACCACATGTGGAAAGCTTCCAGGCAGCGCTTTAATTTTGAGCACATCATGCAGGAACGCGACGATGTCCATGGTCTTTGCGGAGGCAAGACAGGGGTGCTCGCCCTTGAGCAAGCGCGGATGGAAGAACTTCACATACGAGGCGCACGATGCGGATGGGGCTACAATGTAGTCGACATCAGTAAACATATCGTTAAACTTCTTGGCTAAGGGCTTGGCCATATCTTCAAACCCGGCATTACCCATGGGCTGACCGCAACAGGTTTGTTTCTCGGGGTAACTCACCTCGATACCAAAGTGCTTTAATAATTTGAAGGTTGCGATGCCCGCTTCGGGATACATCGCATCAAGCAAGGAACAAACAGTCCTACTTTCATAATGTTTTGTAAAAAATCAATCTTCTTGAGCTATTTTCGCATATTCTCATCGACAAAGGCGAAAGGCATGAGGTCTTTGACGCTCTTAAAAACGTAGATTCCAGCGGTCCCATAGAGCAAGACGCGCAGATTTTGCTTGTAGCGATCTTCCATCTCGAGCATGACTTGTCGGCAAGCTCCGCACGGAGAGATGGGGTCGTTGAGAAAGGCTTCTTCGTTGTGTGCCGCCACTGCGATAGCATCAATCGCCTGCTCGGGAGCTTGTGACTGTGCTGCAAATATGGCGGCACGCTCTGCACAAAGTCCTGACGGGAATGCGGCATTCTCTTGATTGGCACCGATGATAATGCGCCCATCGTGAAGCTGCAACGCCGCGCCCACATGAAAATGGCTATAGTTGGCATAGCTGTTGCGGACAGCTTCTTTGGCGTGTTTAATCAGCTGTTTATCCTGTTCACTTAGTTCGCTCCATTGACAGAAATCGTAATCTATTTCTATCTTCAATTTGCTCATGATGCTCCTACCTTATTTATGATTGGGATACAAAGGTACAAAGTAAATCTTAAGTAGGTGCAAAAGTCGGTTCTTTTTTCAAGCAATGCGCCAATTTGCGTGGAAATATCGCGCATATTCGCCACGAAAATGATAGGAATTGCGCGGCAATTTCGCGGCTATTCTTGTCACGCGACAACTTTATCAACAATTCTTCGTAACTTTGCAAGCCTAAGTACGAAAAGAAATATGATTGTTTGTATCGCCGAAAAGCCCAGTGTGGCAAGGGATATTGCACACATTCTTGGCGCTAATCAAGCGAAGAATGGCTACATGGAAGGGAATGGTTACCAGGTGACCTGGACCTTCGGGCACCTGTGTGAGCTGAAAGAACCCAATGATTATCAAGAGAACTGGAAGCATTGGAGCTTGGGCGCATTGCCCATGATACCGAGCAGATTTGGCATTAAGCTCATTCCCGATGATGGTATAGCCAAGCAATTTGCGATCATCGAGAAACTATTTGCAGCCGCTGAGCAGATTATCAACTGTGGCGATGCGGGACAAGAGGGTGAACTCATTCAACGTTGGGTCATGCAAAAGGCTAACGTCAAATGCCCCGTGAAACGACTTTGGATTTCATCGATGACCGACGAAGCCATCAAGCAAGGCTTTGCTTCGCTTAAGGATCAACAACAATATGAACCGCTTTATCTTGCCGGATTGAGCCGTGCCATTGGCGACTGGCTGCTGGGAATGAATGCAACGCGCCTCTACACGCTGAAATATGGACAGAACCGACAGGTGCTCAGCATTGGTCGCGTGCAGACCCCCACGTTGGCATTGATAGTGAACCGACAGAAAGAGATTGACAACTTCAAGCCAGAGCCTTATTGGGTGTTGGCCACGATTTATCGCGATGTGCAATTTACGGCCACCTCGGGCAAGTTTCTAAGTCGCGAGGAGGGCGAGCAAGCTTTCGCAACCATCGAAGGGAAGCCCATGCAAATCACGAGCGTACAAAAAAAGAAAGGCACTGAAGCGCCGCCGTTTTTGTATGACCTCACCTCGCTGCAGGTGGATTGCAACCGCAAATTTGGTTATTCCGCAGAAGACACGCTCAATCTCATTCAAACACTTTACGAGCGCAAATTCACCACCTATCCGCGTGTCGACACACAATACCTCAGCGAGGACATCTATCCCAAGTGCCCCCAAATACTGAATGGACTCACCCAGTCAAAGATAGATAGCCAGCCCAAATACAAAGCGCCCATTCATCAGTTGGCGGCCATCAGCAAGCAATTACCGAAGAGCAAAAAGGTGTTTGACAGTAGCAAGGTGACCGATCACCACGCCATTATCCCAACGGGCGTGCCGGTGATGGGACTGACACAGCGCGAACAAAACGTCTTCGACCTCATTGCCATGCGTTTCATCAGCGTGTTCTATCCCGATTGCAAATTTGCTACCACGACCGTTCAAGGTGAGGTAGATGGCATTGCGTTTAAAACATCGGGCAAAGAAATTCTCGAACCCGGCTGGCACGCGCTCTATCAGCATGCCGACGGCAAAGAGAATTCCGACGGCGACACACCCGAGACGGGCGTACTTCCTGCATTTAAGAAAGGGGAAAGTGGCCCGCACACGCCCACCTTGACTGAGAAACAAACCACACCACCAAAGTTCTACACCGAAGCAACACTGCTGCGTGCCATGGAAACGGCGGGCAAATTTGTCGACGATGAGGAACTGCGTTTGGCACTTAAGGAGAACGGAATTGGGCGTCCATCAAGTCGCGCAAGTATCATTGAGACGCTCTTCAAACGCCATTATATTCGCCGAGAACGCAAGAATTTGGTCGCGACCGCCACGGGTATCGAACTTATTGACATGATTCACGAAAAGCTACTCACAAGCTGCGAGCTAACGGGTATTTGGGAAAAAAAGCTCCGCGACATTGAGCATCAGCGCTATGATGCCGCGCAATTCATTGCCGAACTGAAGCAACAAATCACCAACATTGTGACCGACGTGCTACGCGATAATAGTAATCGCCGCGTCACCATCATCACAGAAGAAGAGAAGAAAAAGCCAACTAAGAAACGTTCGACAAAAAAGGAATCATCTGTTGCTGCAAAGAAAAAGACCACCGCACTAACGCCCTCTGACAGTCTCATTGGGCAGCCCTGCCCCCTTTGCAGCAAGGGACAAATCATTAAGGGGCGCACAGCCTACGGATGCAGTCAATGGCAAGCGGGTTGCAAGTTTGTTTTGCCCTTTAAAACCGACGTAAAAGTATAGCTCATGCCCACCATACGCACATTGCTCTCTCTATTGCTGGTTTGCCTTTTCAGCGCTTGCGGTGTCGACCAAACGCTGCGAAAGGCTGATAAACTTTTGCAAATAGGTGAATATGCCGATGCAGCGGCAACCTATCGTAAAGCCTATCAGCAACTGCCGCCCAAGGAGAAGGTACGCAAAGGCGCAGTTTCATTGCAAATGGCGCGCTGCTATAACCGGCTCAATGCTACACCACGCGCACTCGCTGCCTACCAAACGGGCTTGCGTTACGGACAGCCCACATTGCACGACCGCCTCACTTTCGCACGTCTTTTGCTCAAGGCTGGCCAATATCACCGGGATCTTCGCTTCGCCCAAGCCAACCACGCCGCGTAGATCATCATACGAAATATCGCCACCTTTTTGACGCAAAATTTTCAGCACCTCGCGCGCAATTTTACCGACATCCGCCCGAGCATTGCCACTGCCGATAATCGCCATCAACAGCTCCAAGTCGCTCAGCCGCACCGTACCATAGCGCGCTAGTTTCTCGCGGGGACGGTCATTGGGATGACGATCAGACAGCTTCATATATAAAATTATACTATGCTAATGAAATTATTACTTCTCTACACATACTTAACTTCTAACGATATACCAAACCATCCAATAAAATGACCAGCCGCCAAACGTTACCTTTTGGTAACGGCAGGCTATCGTAAATAAACCTACTCTAATTTTATAAGGACATGGCCGAGAGATTGGCCCTTCAGGGTTAGGCGCAGGTATCTCGTTATCGACTTGTATGGTTGCAGGCTTGCCGGCGTAACCGTCAGCTTTAACGCCCGTCACGGTAATTGTTCTGGTTTTTGATATATCGACATCGGTAATATCAAGTTGTCGCTGTTCACCAACAGCCCAACCAAGATTATTGTCATCCAGACGAATCAGCCAGCGCGAGGACAATTCGTCAACTGGCTGCCAATTTAGCCGAATTGTCGCCTTATTGCCATTTCGCTCAATAATTTTTGCCGAAACCTGAGGCGCTCCAGGACCAACAGGCAGATTGGGCTTTATGCCAACTTTAACAGGTGCCGATATGTTTGACACTGTGTCGTTGCTAGCGCTCATTCGCACTTGCATGATGCCATCAAACTTTTCATTATAGACATGGCTGGCAACCGGATTTGTTGTCGTTTGATCGATCTTACCATCACCATCAAAATCCCACTCGTACTTTGTGATACTACCATCAACTACGTACGAATCACCGGCATCAAAGGTAATATTCTGTCCAACCTCCGCATAATATTCGCCAATTTTCAGTTTGGCGTTCGGACGATTCTTAATTTTAGTTAAGGCTTTACTTAGCGCAGCAATGGTGTCATTTTCACCACCGCTAACAATTACTTGGCCAGTGGTCTGGCTGGCCATATCCTCATACGAACCTTCCAGGTGTTTTTCTACAACTGGATAAATATTGACTGGATCTATCTCCAACGAACGCTTAGCCACAGCCGCCAGCGTCGAACCATCAACCTTATCTGGCTCATGATAGCCGGCATCAGTCAATAGAATGATTGCTTTTGTCGCTCCCTTCTGCCACTTCATCTCGTTCATGGCCACCATACTAGCATGCAGCGCCGCCTCCGGATCATCGTCACCACCTTCAATAGAGATATCTTCAAGCTTACCAAGCATGTCGGTAGTATCTGACTGCAAATCTGATAATTTCTTGGCAGTATATTCATCACCAGCATCACGATACACCACCAGCCCAACTCGTCCGTTCATTTCTTTGATTTTTGAACTATAATTTCTAATAAATGTTTTCATCTGGTCAATATATGGCGACATTGACCCAGTAGTATCCAAAACAAATACCACGTCAGTTCCAGTTGTGCCCATATTATTGTTTATAGGTTTGTCATTGATCTTTGTATCGCTTTGTGGAGTAGGAGCAGTCTTTATAACCTTTTTTAACCGGCTGGCCGCTTCGCGAACACCGTCGTCAATCGGTCCATTGGAATTGGCGTACTTACCATGACCCTCAACGTCCCAAACAAATTTTGAACTACCGCAAACGTAATCGTTAGCTAGACACCATAACCCAGTTTTTGAGTTATCTTCGCTCGGCAAAAACGGTTTTCGGGCACCAAGTGCGCCGTTGTCAACATGGCAATTAGCAATTTCGCGCCGATAAGCTGATAATTTCTCGTTACGACAAGCTGGCGGAAATATCCCTTCGCCCTCTGGCAAATATAATTTAGGATCGCCAAACAGCATGTTAAAGACTATTTTATTCTTGACGCCAGACGAGATATTTGGCAATGCTTGGCCAACTACCTGCGCACCCTGTGAAATACCGCCCAGAATGAAAAATTCGTTAGGACATTTTCGATGGCGAGCATCTAGATAAGCGCGCAATTCTGCGACACCTTCTTTCACGCTTTTGCCGTAAGTGTTTCCCATACCACCACTAAGCTTGGCGCCAATAGCATTGCCATTCCAGACATTACTGACATCAACCGCTGGATATTGATTGCCGCCATAGCTTTCACTACCAAGTTCGTAGAAGTTTAACTGTTTTTTATCTACTCTACTTTCTAGCTGTGTGCGGAAAGTTAAAGATTCTTTAGCATTAAATCCTTGCCCAGAACCACGAGCGAATATAGTTGTAACTAGTGTACATTTATCATCGACCTTCTTCGCCATAACTCTAGCGTCAAAGACGAGTACACTAGCAATTATAGTTACTAAAGATACCACATAAATTAATGCTTTTTGCTTAATCATAAATTTGGCCCTTTCTTCTTATAAATAAATATACTTCAGTACTATTGGTTGAATTGTTGTAATCAATCATTATGCTAAACTGATAATCCCCTCTCTCTCCGACGTATTCGCACGAGTCTAAAACTTTACTATCATCATAATCCACGCACCTGCTATGGTTTCTATTAATATCTGAAGAATTGCCGATAAACCTCTTAACGCTATTTTGCGTAATTTTATCCTTTATAGTCCAAGATTTAGACGCCTCTGGACAAGCTCCTGAGAAACATAAAAATCTTGGCGGGACTACTCTAGAGTCGGTTTGTTGCCAACCATCTAACGGCTTAAAACTATCCGCCACCGCCTCAATGTCCTTCGTATCACCTTGCCAAGACAACGCATAAACCAACACTCCTGCTAAAGTCAGCAGGATAATAGCTGCAGATAGTATCACTTTTTTAAGATTAACTTTTTTATTACTGTTCATATATCTCCTCATAATTAAAAGACGCCCAAAGGGGCGCTAAAATTCAAAATAGTTGGTGTATTCACTGGTGGCGTACCATCACAGAACATATATTTATTATAACTTAAGGTTTTTACAATGTCTAATTAGAAACACCAAGCGTACTTTCCCGCCTACTGTAAGCCACATAAACTGCTACTGCACCAACTAATTTTGTCAACCACGAAGCAACCTTGGTATTGCGACCATTTGAGATTTTGTTATTTTCTGGATTTAGCTGGCTATCATCAGTCCATAACGCCGCTAAGGGATGAGCAAAAGCAACCTTATGTAGTTTTTCCGCCTGGCTGCCGCTATTATCATTTAGTTGGCAATTCAAGTCATTATCATTATCATTATCATTATTCATTTCTATTTGATCCGTATAGTCCGCAGTTGGTTGGCTGTGCAGACTGTCTACCTCGCTGCTAGCATGCTCATTCCTCAAATCAACGTATATTGTGTCGTTTTCGTTTGGTTGTGTCATTCTTGTTTGCTGGGCTTTTTGACGAACTGGTTTGTCGTCTTCAAAGTCCGCTTGATCAATCAATCGATTTGACGCCTCATCCGGCTTAGGCCATAGTTCAGAGATTTGTCTCTCGTCATGCTCTTGCAAACCGCTTGACGTCTCATCCAGTTTAGATAATAGTTCAGAATTTAAAGACCCGCTCGGTGGCAACACTAGATTTACCGTCTCATCCAATTTTGGCCATCGCTCAGAGGACCGATCAGAACGCAATTGAATATTTATCTCAGTAGTATTTTTCGGCTCCAGGTCTTGCTCGATATCAGCTTTTGGCGCTCGTTCGTTCTGCGGTAAAGTCGGCAAGTCGTTATCGCCATCTATTAATACTGTCTCACGCTGCATAGACTCGTCTCTATGGTTATTAGCAAAACTTTCTTTCCGGTCAACTACAAAGACTTCATTTTCGCTAGCCCAACTGGCAGTTTCTGCGGGCAATTTTACAGCAGGAGTATTCGCAACTGTTTCTACCTGCTTTGTCTGATTAAACACACTAGCACTATCGCTGTAATGTGTATTATGATTTTTAACAACTGCTTTTTTTGACGGCACACTTTCCTTCTCGACAAGCTTCACGGCTGAATCCTCTCCATCTGATGTATTTTGTACAGCATTTACCGATCGAGTTTCTGGCAGAGTTTTTTTGAAATAATCAATAGATTCAACCGCGGGAGGAGAGCTAATATTATCCTTTTTATCGTCAGCTAGCGGGTTTTGCTTATCTATCGACGGAGTTTTTTGAGACTCTAAAGACATCTCAGCTGAGACTTCAAAATCTGTTGATGAATCACTTTTAGGTTTAGTTGTGATATTCTTGGGAGTAGTTTTTTTAAGTAGATTATTGTTATCTGCGCTAATAGATTTTGGCTTTGGAGATGGCGGCTCTTGCGTACCGTCTTCTCTGTCGACCGCAGTAGAAGTCTCATTATCGGCTAGAGTATTATTCGCGTCCATTGGCATGATTAACACTTTTTCTATAGCTGGCTCTTTCTGAGAGCGAGTTGTCGCAACAGTGCTGCCAGTGTCCTCTGGCTTAGGTATTTCAATCGCCTGATGAGTGTTGGCTGACGAGATTTGTTCAGTTGTATTAACAGCTGACGACACCTCCTGGTCGGCATGTTTGTTTGAACGCTGAGTTGTTTGGGTAGCGCGGCGTACTTTTACTGCCCCCCGACTAACAAGCTTATCCGAGTCATCCGCTGCACGGTCTGCTGCTCGCAGTAATTTATCTTGTCTGATGTACTCATTAGTATTATCGCTGTCGATTTGTACAAGAGGTTCTTTCGATGCTTTAACAGCCGAAATGGAATTAGCCTCAAGATTAGCACCGCCATCATCGCTGCTCGTTGTTTTTTTCACTACGTTAGCTGTAGGAGCTGCAGGCGATTGTTCTTCGTCTTTGCTATGCTTTTCATCGGCTTTGTAGTTCAAAGGTTCTGGTTCTTTTAACTCTGCAGTCTGAGACAGCGCTGCAGCCGGTTCTTTTTGCTTGTTAGACGACCGAGGAGATGTTTGAGTGTCTGTTAGCGGCTGTTTTTCTTCGGGTTCGGGTTTAGGCTTAGGTTCAGGTTCAAATACGCTTGAGCTATCGTTTATCGACTGTTCCTCCTCGGCAGCTAGCAGCTGCTCTCTACTGGCATCATCATCTGGCGTAGACTGCGCCCAGACAATCCTGCCTGGCTCTTCATCTTCGTCTTCTTGGAGTAATTGCTCTAGTGTACTGAGCTGCTCAGGTTGATCTTCGTTGTTTGATGCCATCATCTCTGCTTGACGTCTTTGGCAATCTTGCGCGAAAATGCAGCCAACACAGGCAATCGTTCCGAAATTTTTACACATTGCCGGATCGACTGAATTCGATGTTTCTTTTGAATTATCACTATTGTTTATCGTGGTATCAAGCGTTTCTTCGCCATTTGCCACCGCCACCAAATCAAAATCGTCCGCGCCAGCGGTAGTTGCCTCACTATCAATCCCCGTTGAAAAATCCTCATTTGCTGAACCGCCTATCGACGATGAAAATACATTAACCCCTCCGCCAGCCTCGCCTATTGTCGGCGCTCTGTCCACAACTGGTGCCGCCACCCTGCTCATTGCTCAAAAAATGTCTCCGTTGAAATATGTGATTCATCGACACCAGCGGCGGTGAGTTTTTGCCAAACATCGCGCACAAACGGCAAACTGCCGCAGACCAGAAAGTGCGCATCGTCCGGCGTTTCAGCGACAATCTTCGCCACCTCAAATCGTCCATTATGCCAGCCGTCTGTTTCCTCAACCTGCTGGCGAGTACTAAACTTTTTGACCGTAATGTTTGAGGCCGCCAACTCCTCCGAGAACACCATATATTCTGGCGATTTTTGACTCAAATAGAGAAAGGTCGGCTGCTTAGAGTCCGCCAAAATACTCCAAATCGGACTCAGCCCGCACCCCGCCGCGATGCCAACCAGCGGCCGCTCGGTCTGCGGGTTAAAATCACCGTACGCCCGGCTAATGTGCAGCGTGTCGCCAACCTGGCGCGAACACAAATAGCTCGAAAATTCACCACCCACATTTTTGACGGTAATTGACATCAGTTCCTCATGCGGGCGCGAAGAAATACTATAGGCCTTACCTTCGCGCACCTGACTGCCTTCAATGAACACCGTGATGTATTGCCCGGCCATAAAGTCAAACGGCCGCGCAAAATACAGCGTCGTCACCTCGGGGTTTTCCTGGCGCACCCGCACAATTTCGACAGTTAGTGAATCACGCATTCCTCGACATACCTTTCCATTATTTTTTTGGCAACTCTAAATTCTTCGTCAGTAAAAGTGTGGTAATTGGCAAATTTCGGGCTAATGGTTGTACCGGTGCGAAAATGCTGCAAGGCAAATCGCTTGGCGCCTTTGACTAGCTCGCCAATCTTTTCAAAATCCGCCACCTCCAGCTG
>ERZ773051.1331-NODE-1331-length-13695-cov-2.848827_pt1 | contig 13695 bp, 7 predicted proteins | sample MGYA00580631_ERZ773051 | MGnify/ENA primary metagenome ERZ773051 (study PRJEB29015, sample SAMEA2738137) | human oral metagenome | biome: human oral; feature: human-associated habitat; material: saliva | place: China | collected 2204 ...
TTCAGAAAACACCGACAGTACTACCGCAAAGGATGCAAACAGCATATTGGATCAGATCATCCAATTCCTGAAAAATCTGTAATCCGACATCAATATCAGATAACAGATTAAACCAGAATTTTCACAAATTATTATATCATTGCCCCCTGACACCTATGTCGTCAGGGGGCAATGTTGTGTATACGATACGTTAATGCATCTTATAAACCTCGTTAATACAGCTATATTCAACATGTTTAAAGGAACTGCAAAAAGCATTCTTACACCAAATTCACCCCTTTTAGGTATTGCAAGGATATTACCTTTTTCTTAATTTTGTTGCATTAAAATACAATGTTCACCTTAAAAATCCAACAAAATGAAGAAGCGTTTATTTTTTACACTCCTCGTTATCTGCACATTATCAGGCCTGTTGATAACTGCATGCCATCAGGGAAACAAAAACAACGAACCCGCCCATACAGAAGATTTGTTGCCACAGATGGAAGGTACCTTTTATGAATTTTTCTCTGATCAGGGAGCAAATGCTGCAAAATGGAATACCCTTTGGCTTGCTGAAGCAGAGAAATTCACAGGCAAAGAAAAGGCAGCCGATGCCGTAACCACAATGAAAAACAAATGTGAAGGCACAGTTATTGGGGCTGAAGCTATCGCCAAATTCGGCGAATACGGCAATGATAATATGGATTTTAGTAAGCCTTATCAGTTTGATTGTCACTTCAAACAGGGTGTCTACCAATTTGTTTTCAAAGGTCATACCATCTCGGCAACTGATAAAAAGGGAAACCTTTTATTTTTACATACCTATTATTTACTGGAGAAAGACCATCATACCGGTGTGGAAATATACAAAAGCAAGGATGGCAACCAGGACGAATTTACCTATTTTCTGCTATACCCCGATACGCCTTCAACCACCCACCACATTGAGTTCCGTTACGGTTTCGATAAAAATGCCCTGAAGCTCCTGCGCAAAGGCAAATATGCTTATTGGATGGCGGCAGGCATCCGGGCCAATAATGATGCCGACTGTAAAGCAGCCATCAAACTCTTTGTCAAAGAAAATTTGGCCGGCAAAGAGAAATAAGAAGCCATAGAAACTTGGGGACACTCCTCGCTCCTCCCCCAAAAAACATACATCAATTCTTCATCATTGCACCCTGACGACAGTGCCGTCAGAGTGCAATTATTTTTACATGCCGTTTGAATTGCTGAATGAAGGTACGGCATAAACGGTATAAAAACCGTGGAATTACATCGTAAACACGATACTCACATGGTGTAAGACCATACCCACCATAACATACAGCTCCATCAAAAGCTGCGAAGACACATCCTGTTCACAGCAGAACTGAACGGGATATACTATATTTTTGCCATATAGGCAAGGCATCTTTTTTAAAAAAACTAAAAACAAAGACATGTTTCAATTGAAACATTTGGCTACCCCGCCTAATGGCATTACTTTTGCATATAGACATATATATATTGTTTTCTAATAATAACATTTAATCATGAAAATTGAAAAGATTCATGCTCGTGAGATACTTGACTCACGCGGTAACCCGACAGTTGAAGTAGAAATCACCCTTGAGAACGGCATTATGGGCCGTGCAAGCGTACCATCTGGTGCATCAACTGGCGAAAATGAGGCGCTCGAGCTTCGTGATGGCGACAAGAATCGTTTCGGCGGTAAAGGCGTATTGAAGGCCGTTGCCAACGTAAACGATGTGATTGCACCCGCTTTGAAGGGTGACTGTATCTTTGATCAGCGTGCACTCGACTACAAAATGCTCGCTCTTGATGGTACACCAACCAAGAGCAAACTCGGTGCAAACGCTATCCTTGGCGTAAGTCTTGCAGCTGCTCATACAGCAGCAAAGGCTCTCGGTTTGCCTCTCTACCGCTACATTGGCGGCGCTAATACTTATGTTCTTCCTATCCCGATGATGAACATTATCAACGGTGGTGCTCACTCTTCTGCACCTATCGCTTTCCAGGAATTCATGATTCAGCCCCGCGGTTGCGCTTCTGAGAAAGAGGCTATCCGCTGTGGTGCCGAGGTATTCCACGCATTAGCCAAGGTTCTTAAGAAGCGCGGGCTCTCTACTGCAGTAGGTGATGAGGGCGGTTATGCTCCTGAACTGAACGGCATTAACGATGCGCTCGCCCTCAAACACGCCAACCTCGGCATTGCGATGGGCAACGCGGCACCCGCGACGAAAGCCGTCTCGCGCCTGGTGCTTCTGGACGGCAAGTTCTCTTCGCTTCCCGCCGCCTTGGAGCAGGGCCGCCAGGTGATTGCGAATATCGAAATGGTGGCGAACCTGTTCCTAACAAAGACCGGCTTTGCGATCCTGCTGGGTGTGGTCTTCGGTCTGATGGGGCTGATCTTCCCGTTCCTGCCCCGCCAATACTCGACCGCAGATTTCCTGATTGTGGGCGCATCCTCTTTCGCGCTGGCACTGCTGCCGAACTCGCGCCGGTACGTGCCCGGATTCTTGCGCCGCGTGCTGAATTACACGATTCCGAACTCTATTATCGTGGTGGCGATGCTGGTTCTGGTAAACTTGGCGGCGCTGTTTATCTTCCGTCCGGAAGGGGATATACGACAGGTTCAAACGGCATCGTTTATCACCCTGGTGATTATGGGGCTGTGGAATCTGGCAGCGGTAGCACGCCCACTCAATACCGCACGAATGCTTCTCTTCGGAGCGCTTCTGAGTATCTTCTTCGCAGCCCTTCTGGTACCGCTTCTCGTCAAGTATCACCAGTTTGAGATGCCGTCGACGGAACTTCTTATGCTCTCTATCGGCGCCGGAGTACTGGGTGCCGTGCTGATTGAGGTGAACGCGCATCGTAGTCGCCGCTGGCAGAAACGCAGCTACCCCGAGCTTGAGGTGGCTTCACTGAGCTTCTTCCCTTCCGCGACGAAATAGCTCAAGATCGCATCTTCCCCTCAGTAATCTCGTTTAAGAACCGGTGCCGTAACATCTAATGAATGGCACCGGTTCGGCGTTTAAACTCTTTCGGATGCTCTGCCTCGCCGTAACGTAAAAACCGCCGCATACCTGAACGGCACAATTTACACTTTCTGAACTTTCAAAACCTCATCTTGCGCTCGCGCAGGTTTAAGCCTAAAGTTACATGCAGATATTGTGATTCTTAGAATCACACAACCATAGAATACAGGGTTGTTACTGGTAAGGCAGGCAAGACCTGAGTTGCTGAATCCCTTGAGGGCATAGATTCCCTAGGGTTCATCGTTATACCCACGATGCTTTAATGCATCACGGTACGGCGGCATGCAGCTCGGGTCTTTTTTGTTTCCCTCGGGGCGTTTTGCTCTGAGGATGCCGCCGGTAACATCCCTAACACACTATTCACCGTGCAAGGATAACAACGTGAAAAACCACGAACTTGGCGAGAAGATTCTGACGGGACTTGGCGGTTCCGAGAATATCGCCCACTTTACGCACTGCGCAACCCGTTTGCGCGTAACTCCCGCCGACAGGAGCAAGGTCAATACGGAACAGATTAAGAGCATCCCCGGGGTGCTCTCGGTCATTGAGCAGTCCGGTCAGACTCAGGTCGTGCTCGGCGATCGTGTTGAGGGGGTCTACAACGAGATGCAGACCCTGCCCGGCATGGCGAACCTTGGCGAAGATAATGCTGGCTCCAAGAAGGCTTCCGAGGGCAAGAAGGCTGGCTGGCTCACCAATATCTTCGATGTGCTCTCCGATTCCTTCCGTCCCCTGCTGTGGGCGCTGTTGGGCACCTCCATGATTCTGACCCTGATCGTGTTCTTGCAGCAGTTCGGTTTCTTCGGTCAATACACCGACCTGACCGGCCAGAGCGTGAACATCGATATTGTGAACGGTCCGCGACTTTCCGATGAAGCCGCCGGTAAGGCACTCGAAGCCGAATGGATGAAGCAGTTCGCTTTCTGGTACATCCTCAAGGCTGCCGCTCTGTCGGTGCTGAACTTCATGCCCATTATGCTTGGCGCAACCGCCGCAAAGCGTTTGGGCGCGAATATGTGGGTTGGTGCTGCTATTCCGGCGGCGCTGATGACCAGCACCTTCCAGAGCCTCACCAAACTTGCTGACCCGGCTACTAAGATGCTTGACGTATCCATTATGGGTCTGCACCTGCCGCTGTACGCCTACGATTACACCGGTCAGGTGTTCCCGCCCCTGCTGGCGGTTGCCCTCTTGGCGCCTCTGGAGCGTCTGTTGAAGAAGATCATTCCGAATATGCTGCAGATGGTCTTCGTCCCCATGCTGTCCGTTATTATTCTGGTGCCCGTAACCGCTTTCGTGGTGGGTCCCATCGGTATTGGCGTGGCTATGGGTATCTCCGACTTCCTGAAGAATGTTAACGATGTAGCTCCGGGAGCTGTGGGTGCGCTAATCGCAGGTCTGTACCTGTTCATGGTTCCGTTGGGCCTGCACTGGCCGCTGAACGCCGTGATGATTAACAACCTGCAGACCCTGGGTACTGACTTCATCCAGTCCCCCATGGGTGCTTACAACTTCGCCGTCTTCGGCGCGGTCACCGGTGTTGCTATTAGGGCTTCACGGAATAAGGAGCTTCGCCAGACTGCGGTGGGTGCTTCTATGTCCGGCCTGCTCGGTGGTATTTCGGAGCCCTCCCTCTACGGTGTGGTTCTGCGCTACAAGCGAGTTATTCCCCTCATCCTTGTACCGGCTGTGGCCGGTGGTGCCACCATCTCACTGCTGGGAGTCAAGTCGCACGCTTTCGCCTTCACCTCGCTCCTGTCGATTCCCGCAATGCAGCCTTCCGCCCTGTATGCTCTGGGCTTGTCAATTGCGTTCGGTGGCGCGATGACGGGTGTTCTGCTCTTCGGATATGAGTCCAGGAACGCAGCAAAGACTGCCGATACTCCTGCAGATTCCGCACGGGATGCGGCGGCAAGCGCATCGGCGAAGAAAGATTCCGCCGATCAGGCCGGGTCAGCATCCGCAGCTGCAACCGCTGCAGCGCCCGCACTAGAGGCAGGTACGGTTCTTGAGGTGGCTTCTCCTCTAGAGGGTAAGGCCGTGGCACTTTCCGAGGTTCCAGACCCGATTTTCGCTGCCGGTAAGCTCGGCGAGGGTGTTGCGGTTGAGCCGACCGGCACCACCGTGGTTGCACCCGCAGCAGGTAAAGTCGCAGCTACTTACCCCTCCGGCCACGCGGTGGGCCTCAAGTTGGATAACGGCGTGGAACTTTTGGTGCACGTCGGTTTGGATACCGTGAACCTCGATGGTGAAGGCTTTACCGTCAAGGTGAAGAAGGGCGATCAGGTTGCCGCAGGCGATACGCTGATCGAGTTCGATCCTGCGGTCATTAAGAAGGCTGGTTACCCGCTCATCACTCCGGTGATTGTGACCAATACCCGCAAGTTCGCCTCGGTTGAGGGCGTTGTGGGTAATGCAAATAATGCATCCACCGTTTTGAAGGTGACTACTAAGTAGGTTTTCCGATGCGGCAAAAGCCCCGCGTGCAGTTCAGCTGCACGTGGGGCTTTTGTGATATTCCGTTGTTTAGTCATGGCGGCGGAGCCTCTTAAGCCCCCGGTTCATACTACGATTTTTTCTCCCACCCCACGTTAATCCACACATTGGGGTCGTAGTAGGGTGCTGCGAAGAGCGCGGGGCCATAGTTGGCGAGTTTTTTGCGCACCGCAAGATAGTTGGGCCCGTTGTACAGCGGAATATAGGTGGCAACATCCTGCTGATGCTTCTGTTCAATGGCGTTGGCGCGTTCCAGCTGCTGGTGTGTATCCTCGGTTCCCAGCATCTGCGCCGCCATGCTGCGGATTTCTTCGGTGCTCCAGCCTTCCGTGGCGGAAGCGTACAGGTAGTTAACCGCCTCCACGGGGGTTGGGGTGATGCTGTACCCGGTGAAAACCGCATCGTAGTCGCCAGCGGCGAGCGCAGTGCTGTATTCGTTGGCTGGGCGGTTTTCAACCTTGGCGTCGATCCCCATGCGCTTGAGTTGTTCCATCATGAAGTTGCTCATGGAAGCCACCGTTGGCTCGGTCGTGAAGTTGGTGATGGTCAGGGCGGCTTTTTCTTCGCCTTTGGTGTAAATACCCGCGCGAGTGTATCCGGCTTTCTCAAGGATTTTGACGGCGTTTTCGATGCTTGATCTGCTGGGATAGTTGTTGCGGTACCCGTTTTGGAGCGGTAGGAAGCAGAGCGAGCCGGGCAGGGTTTCTTTCCAGCCAAGCTGTCCGAAACGTATATGCTGAATCTGTTTGCGGTCGATTCCGGCAACCACGGCCTGGCGTATGGGCAGTGGAACTTTGCGGGGGTTGAGCTGTAAAACGCCCGCGTAGAGCGCCATTCCGCGGCGAATTTCGATGTCTGCAACACTCGTGATGTCGTTGTAGGCGCTCACGGTGCTCACGTTAACAACATCGAGTTCTCCGGTTTTGAAGGATGCGCGTTCCTCGGCGCTGTCTTCTATCTCGTACCAGGTGATGGTATCGAGAAGGGGCTGTGTACCCCACCATGCTGGATTTCGTTCGACTCTCAGGTATCTTTCGGCGGTATTCCACTCTTGAACTTTGTAGGGTCCTGCCCAGTATTTATCAAGGGGTTTATCAAAGCCGTTGTTGAAGAGCTCGGGGTCTTTCAGCGCCGGGTGCAGGAAGATGCAGAGGCTTCCATCGGCTGGGTACCACGGGGTTTTCATGGTAATGCTGATGGTGTGTTTGTCACCTGCTTCTTCGATGGAGGCTATCTGTTTCCAGGCTCCCCCGTCGTGTATTCGGTAGTCGTTGCCGCCGTCGTCTTTGCCGCGCAGGATTTCCCAGGTGGTGCGCAGTGCCTCAATGTCGATAGGTGTTCCATCGTTGAACGTGGCTTTTGGGTTGATCTTGATGCTGATGGTTTGTGTACCGTTCGCGGTTTCGGCTTTGAACTCGGTAACGTAGTCGGGGTTGGTAGTGAGGTTTCCGGCGTAGTCGCTTATCCATCCTCCGGTGGCGGCTGCCGAGTTCACGGCCGCGTGAATGGTGAGCATTGAGATTCCGTACCCGGATTCGGAGGTGATGTTGAAGTTTGGTCCGATAGCGGGATATGACAGGTTGAGGTTGCCGCCTTCGCGCAACTCGGCTCTATCGCGCGGATTGGTTGCTGTTGCTTCTTGAGAGTCTGTTCCCCAGCCCGAGCCGGGCAGTTCTGAAGCACTCGTTCCAGCCTGGCAGGCGGTTAGCACGCTGATTCCTGAGAGCGCGAGAGTACCAGTGAGCAGGGTTCTGCGGGTGACAGATACGTTCTTCATCGAAGCTCCTGAGGTTCCGGGGAGAATCTGTGCCGGGTGAGCTAGTTCGCCGTGGATGGGTAAAACATACCGGATGCACAACAGTGAAACATCCCTGCTTAATTATATCCCGGCTATCCTGCCTTTTGAGCTTATTTCACACGGTTTCATGAGCTTTCGCAACCGCCTTTCACTCTTTTGATCTTCGCCGCGCTGATCTTGCCGGTGGCTGTCGGCGGCGGAGGTATATACCGCCTTCACTGGTTGGAATTACATAGGACCAGCACAGACCCTCAAGGGCTTCATCTCGGCGACTACTAGTATCTTTCAGAAAACAGCCCAGCAAAAGCAAGTGCCCCCAACCGCATATCGGTCAGGGGCACTTCGGCTCAACAATGCTGCAAGATTGACTACTCCTGCCAGCCCACGTTCATCCAGTAATCGGCGCTCGTGTAACTCGTTTTGAAAAGGCTCGGCCCATAGTTAGCCAGCTTAGACTTGACGGCATAATATTCCGGACCATTAGCGTATGGAAGGTACATCACGACCTTTTCAAGGTGCATCTTCTCAAGTTTATTGGTCATCTTGAGCTGTTCTTCACGCGATTCGACGGTCAGAAGCTCTTCACAGAACTTATCAATCTCGGGATCGCCCACGCCGTCGTTATTAGCGGAATGGTAGAGGGAAACAGCCGACTCTGCCGGGTCAAGACTGGTGCCGAAACCGCCTAGTATCGCCTCGTAAGATTTTGAGCCGATGACCGAGGTGTAATTTGAACCTGGCTGATTATCAGTATTCACCTTGATTCCAGCCCGCGACATTTGCTCGGCAAAACTACGTGCCAGGGCCTGAGTCGTGGCCTCACCACCGAAGTAGGTGATAGAGAATTCTGCTTTTTTGCCGTCCTTCTCATAAATATCGCCATTGAGCTTATAACCGGCTTCTTCCAGAATCTTCTTGGCGGCACCGGCACCGGTTTCTTTGGGGTAGTTATCCTCGTACCCTCTTTGGAAAGGCATAAAGACAATAGAGCCGGGCATCGGCTCGCTCCAGCCAAGCTGAGAAAACATAACGTTCGCCAGTTGAGCGCGGTCTAAAGCTGCGGCGATCGCACGGCGCAATGCCAAGTCAGTAATACGCTTGGGGTTCAGGTGCACACCGCGCACTCCTGTAAGCTGACCCTCGCGGATATCGGTACCCGCCTGCCCCTTGAGCTCGGTATAGGTATTGTTTTCGACAAATTGAGTAGCGTCAACATCACCATTTTTGAAGGCCGCCCGAATAGCATCGGTTGTCATTTCACGCCACACAATACGGTCCAGAAGGGCTTTCTTTTCGCCCCACCAATTCGGGTTTGGCACAAGGGTTAGAGTCTTCTCCGCAGAATTCCAACCATTTTCTGCGACCTTGTACGGGCCTGCCCAGTACTGGTCGAGAGGCTTATCCACAAATCCCTGATTGAAGAGTTCCTTATCGGTCAGCGCCGGATGCACTGCGGTAGCAAACAGGCTTTCTGCCGGATAGTACGGGCTCTTAGTCGTGATTTTGACTGAGAACTTATCACCATCTTCTTCGATGGATTCAACGAGTTTCCACGCTTCAGATTCGAGGAGTTCGTACCCGGTTTCTTCGGTGGTCTTTCCGTAGAGAGTCCAGCATGCGCGCACCGCTTCAATATCCATTGGGGTGCCGTCGTTAAACTTTGCTTTGGGGTTAAGTTTCATGCGGATAATCTGTTTACCGTCTTTGGTTTCCGCCTTATGTTCCAGGCACAGATCCGAGTTGAGGCTTAGGTCTCCGTTATAGTCGACATTGAAGAAGCCAGCACCCGAGGGGATATTACAGGCGTTAATGGCATCCAGGTTTGAGCTTGTGTACCCGGTCTGAGTTAGGGTATTAAAGTTTGGTCCCAATGATGTAACGACGAGGCGTAGCTCGCCTCCCTTCTTCAGCGAAGAGTACTCTTGTTTATTCACGTTCACACGCGAGAGAACATCTGCAGAATCGGTAGCGGCAGTGCCGCCCGGTTTATTGGATTTACCGCCTCCGCACGCAGCCAGCAGGCCTGTAGTTCCCAGGGCAGCTGTTCCCATAAGCAGGTTGCGTCTCGACACAGGTGTTTTCATGATTTTTCTCCTTAAGAGGGGTTAGGAAGAAGCGCCGCTGCTACCTTCCAGAAATGGTCACCCACTGGGGATTTAGAGGTATCCCAGGGGTGAAAGATGCTTTTAGTATAACCCATTGTGAGACATATCTATGATATAAAACATATTATGAAGCCTTTAAGGAAAGTTTTAGAAAATAAACACCTACGATAAACATAACGCGGGTGCCTATCTCACAATATATTGTGAGATAGGCACCCGCGTTGATGAGCCGCTAAAGACTATTCCTGCCAGCCTACATTGACCCATAGATTAGCATCTGTATAACTTGTCTGGAACAGGCGAGGACCATAGTTTGCCAGCTTACTCTTCACAGCCGAGTAGCTCGGACCATTAGCGAAGGGCAAGTAAATAGCAACCTTTTCCATGTGGAGCTTCTCTACCTGGTTGGCAAGCTTAATCTGCTCATCTTTAGATTCAGTTGCCGAAATCTTAGCAATAAGCTTATCGATTTCGTCGTCACCCACACCGTTGTTAATATCCTTGGTGTAGAAGTACTGGGGGCTATCTGCCATATTCGCGCCTACAGCCCAACCGGAAAGCGTACAATCGTAACTCTTCGTACCCACGACAGAGTTAAAATTCGACTCTGGCTGATTATCGTTGGTTACTTTAATACCGGCTTGTTTAAGCTGTTGCTCTATTCGCTGGAATTTTGCTTGGGTGACGGTATCACTACCGAAAGTAGTAATCGAGAATCCTGCAGTCTTACCGTCCTTCTGGTAAAAGTCACCGCTCTTGGTGTATCCTGCTTCTTCCAGAATCTTCTTGGCAGCATCTGCTCCCGAATCCTTCGGAACGTTATCCTCATATCCCTTCTGGAAAGGCATAGCGAGCATAGACCCGGGCATTGGTTCTTCCCAGCCAACCTGCTTAAAGGTAACATCTGCTAGTTGAGAACGATCAACCGCTGCAAAAGCAGCACGGCGAACCGCCAGATCTGTAACGCGAGTAGCATTAAACTGCAAGTTCTGCACACCAGTATTCTGACCTGAACGAATTTCAGTACCGTTCTGCCCCTTAACAGCGCTATAGGTTGCAGCATCAGTAAATCCTGCGGCATCCAGCTCGCCGTTCTTAAACGCAGCCCGAAGAGAATCGATACCCATCTGACGCCAGATAATCTTCTCCAGCAATGGCTTCTTCTCGCCCCACCACTTATCGTTCGGAGCCAAAGTAATAACCTTCTCAGAAGAGTTCCAGTTGCTTACCTTAAAAGGACCGGCCCAGTATTGATCCATGGGCTTATCGACAAAACCATCGTTGAACAGCTTCTTATCGACAAGAGCAGGATGTGTAGCAAACGTACCCAGGTCATCCGATAGATAGTATGGAGTTGAGAGAGTAATCTTCACATGGAACTTGTCACCATCGACAGCTTCAATACTTTCCATCTGCTCCCATGAAGGGTTGGGGATGATGTTGTAGCCTGAGTCTCCGCCACCCTTATAGATCTCCCAGTATGCTTTGACTGCTTCAACGTCAATAGGAGTACCGTCATTAAAGACAGCCTTGGGGTTAATCTTGAATTCTACGGTCTGAACCCCATCTTTAGTCTCCATCTTGTGTTCTAAGCAGAAATCTTTGTTGATAGAGCGTTCACCTGCAGGATCCGTATTATAGAAACCAACAACGGCTGGGGTGTTCCAAGGTCCGCCAAAAGCTGCTAGGTTCTCTGTGGTATAGCCGCTCTGAGTCATGGTGTTGAAGTCCGGGCCCAGGGCACTTACGGAAAGTTTCAGTTCGCCACCCTTCTTCAGTGAAGAGTAGTCTTGCTTGTTAATCTGCAGATTCTTGACAACTTCTTCCGCGCTAGAAGCTGCTTTGCCGCTTAGCTTGTCATCTTTTGAACCGCCACACGCAGCCAGTAAGCCAACACTTCCCAGGGCGACAGTGCCCGTCAGCAGGGTGCGGCGGTTGAAGGTTCTCTGAACGTTCATGAGGATTCTCCTTTACTGCCTCGAGTCTATACGATGTGACACATCACCTATGATTCAAGGCACATACAACAATGTTGCTTTTATAGTACAGAACCCCCTACCCCACCGCAAATAGTTTTCACTCCTTTACCAATCTACGGAATTTCTACCATACAAAGCCGTAGATTCTCCCCGTCATATATTTGCTTTTTTAGAATAAAACTAATTTTTATCTGCAAATGCGATAAGGCGCGGGCAGATAATATTTTGTCGAGCAGATAACAATCCGCTATCTGCTCGACAAAATATTATCTACTCGCCGGGTTAGGGTGAGTACGAATGTGCATAACACCCACCCCATCCGTCAGAGAGCGAGCAAAACTACTTCACCCAACCAACCTTAGTCCAGTCGATGGTCTTGAACAGGAACGCACCATAGTTAGCGAGACCCTTCTTCGTAAAGACGTAGTGAGGACCGTTAGCGGCGCATCCTAAGAAGGCAAGTTCGGAGGTATGCTTCTTCTCGATCTCGTCGCATTTGAGGTTCCGCTCCTTATCGTCCTCAATCAGAAGCATTTCCTCGATCATGGCGTCGATCTCGGGGCTGCCGATACCGTCGCTATTGGACGAGTGGAAGAACTGTTGGGTGGCGACCGTAGCATCGGGGTTATTCGCCTCGTATCCCGCGAACGTGATGTCGTATTCCCAGTTGCCCAAGACCCTACCGAAGTCGCCTTCGGGATGCTGATCGACCTCAATATTGAGCCCGGCTTCTTTCATATTCCGCGTAAAGGTCTGAGCCATACCCTTATCAACAGGATCGTCGCCAAAGATCACGATCTTATAGTGAATCTGCTGCCCATCTTTCGCGTAGAACTCGCCGTCTTTAGTGTATCCGGCATCCTCAAGCACCTTCTTGATGGCATCTTTGGGACTGCCCTCTACCTTGGGGAACGCGTCCTGATAATACACCGAGAAAGGCATGTGGAGCATCGATCCGGGTATCTCTTCTTCATAGGGCAAGCCCTGGTACCGAATCTTGGCGAGGGCTTCCCGATCAAGCCCATAGAAAATAGCCTTCCGCACGGCGGCATCCTTGACCCGCCGGGGGTTCACATCGATACCGGAAACATGCAGGCGCACTCCCTTGTGGAGTTCCGTGCCTGCCACCGCCTTAAACTCGGAGTAGGCAGAGGCGGTTCCGGCAGCCGCAGCATCGATTTCGTCATTCTTGAAGGCCGCTTTCTTCGCTGGTTCATCCATCTGCCGGAAGATAATCTTCTCCAGCACGGGCTTATCACCCCACCATTTATCGTTCGGCACCACCGTAATGGTCTTCTCGGAAGAGTTAAAACCGCCGTCTTTGATCGTGAAGGGTCCACAGCCCCACTCGGGATGCAGATTATCCACAAAGCCCTCATTGAAGACCTTAGGATCTTCCAGCGCCGGATGCAGAATAAAGGTGAATAGGGCGTTCAAGGGGTAGAAAGGCTTCGAGAATGTCACCTTTACGTGGAAGTTATCTTCTTCGGCTTCCACGCTTTCAACGTATCCATAAATATCCGAGGCCACAATATTGTATTCCCCGTCAGCCTTTTGCTGAGTTTTCCAGGTGGCTTGCAGGGCTTTCACATCGATCGGGGTTCCATCGTTAAACTTCGCCTGAGGATTCAGCACGATTTTGACGATAACCTTCTCCCCCTCTTTGCCGGGGGTAAAAGACTGAGCATATTCTTTCCTGAGGGTCGTAGTACCGTCAAAGTCTAGGGTCCACAAGCCTGCATCATGAATAGTGCTCATGATGGTCTGGGTATCGGTCATATTGCCCGACGTAGTCCGGGGGTTGAAATCTGGCCCCATCGACCCGACCGGCAGCCGCAGGGTTCCGCCCTGTTTCAACTCAGAAACCTCGTGAGCATTGATGTCGTAGAGGTCTTTAAGGTTTGCACCCTGCCTGGGAGCGGTAGTTTTTCCGTCCTTCGCACCGCCGCCACATGCGGAAAGCACACCGACGGTTCCAGCTGCCGCAGCTACACCCAGCAGAGACCGGCGAGTCAGTGCATGAGGAATGAACGCTGCTGGGGTTTTGCTGATGCTCATGATGTGTTTCCTTACGTGTATGCGCCCTGCGATGGGCTTGGTGTTTCAGAGGCTTTGAGATAACTTATGCAGTGTAATGCATAAAGTATCTATACCCAGAACCATACACCAAACCTCACGCAAAGGGTAAGGAAAACAGTAATAATGTGTTGTAAATTACATATTTTTATGCATATTTACACAGGATTTGAGTGTATATTTTCTTATTTTTCAGGAAATAATATTTTTGGGGCAAA
>ERZ773051.1333-NODE-1333-length-13669-cov-9.126194_pt1 | contig 13669 bp, 10 predicted proteins | sample MGYA00580631_ERZ773051 | MGnify/ENA primary metagenome ERZ773051 (study PRJEB29015, sample SAMEA2738137) | human oral metagenome | biome: human oral; feature: human-associated habitat; material: saliva | place: China | collected 2204 ...
GTAATATTATCTGTACATTTTACAATGTATCGAACGTCATTGCTCTCTGCCTGCATAAATATTCAGATTGAAGTTTTATATACATAACGAGGCTTGTATTGATAATGCTTATAGTCTACTTTCTTGGGGTGAAGAAGCGATTTTAAATGCTATAATAACAGATATTTTTATTTAACCGCAGGTATGTGCGTATGTTTTCTATATATCTATATATTTGGATGACATGAGGTAAATAAGATATACATAGGGGATAGAGAAAATTATGGGCAGAATTTCTAAATTGAGAATAAAGAATCGTGGGCGAATTGGGATTGCCTTCATCTTATCGATGCTTCTGATTATCGCAGTAGCTCTCACAGGTTGTGATTCAGCTGCGTCCAAAGAGAACTCTAAGGCGAAGAAGCATAAACAGACAGAGGCTGCTTCTACCGATAGCAAAGGGGGTTCAGAGAACTCCGACAGTTCATCGAGTTCAAGCGCCGAAAAGGGCTCGGATAAAGAAAAATCCAAGGATAAGGACAAAAACAAAGACAAGGAAAAGGATAAGAGTAAGAAGAATGAGAAATCAAGTTCTTCAAGCAGCTCAAGTACTTCAAGCTCCTCTTCCAGTTCATCATCAACTACAGCGAAGCACAAGGTCTGGGTTCCAGAACAAGGTCACTACGAACAGAAAAAGGTTTTCAAATGTAGGTGCGGAAGAGAGTTCAATAGTCCTGCTGAACAAGCTGCACACCGGAATGAGTACATAGCCGAGAAACGCAAAACCGATCCTAACTTCGAGTGCAAAGGCGATCATCTGCCTAAAGGCTGGGTTACTAAACAGGAATGGAAGGTCGATGTGCCTGGACACTATGAATATAGATAAAACGTACAAATAATTGACCACTAGAAAAGCGCAGCGAAAGGATCGTTCAGTTAGGGATTTGTAGAAAAGCAGATTTTGAGTGACGTCTTCAAGCGGTGACAAAAAAGAAATAACGACCATACAAGAGTAGGAATACTCCTGTGTGGTCGTTTTCTTATGCTCTCAAGTACCGAAACAGTATGTGAGGCAATTAATTCTCTATATCGAGCTTAATTTCGTTATTCAGCGATTTTAGATATATGTATTCTCCCTTGTGTGTGTTCAGCGTTCTATGACTAATTATCTTCCGTTGAACAACATTTTTATCTTCATCCTCAAGTTCGCAAGTAAACATCTTGTAATTCAGTATTTCCAACCATATATTGACACTAAAGTGGTTATGATGAATACATAAAAAACCCAGTGTTACAAAAAAGACGAGAAATAAAACTAGCTGATCCCATTTTGTAAAATCAAAAGCAAATAAAGGCAGTATGTATGATAATAGATATTCAGATGTTATTGTTTTATCATCTACAGCATCCTTTATCATAACTTTCATACTTCCTTCCTTTGAATTAGCAGCAAACGCAAACAACAATACTACTAGGGAGATAAGGCTTGCTAATAAAATAATGGAAATACTTATTCTCTCTGTCCATAGATTTTCAGTATTCTCAAAGCGGCTTTTAACATCAATGAAAAGAATAGAAAGCCACAATGGTAGAAATGAAGTAAAGTAAAGGCAACTTGATACGAGTTTAGACATTTGTCATTCTCCTTATTCCCATTTTTTTGAACTTGATACTTCCATAGGATTGTCATCGAATGGGTCAACCATGCCCCTGTCACATAATAGTTTAACAAGTTTATCTGCAGCTCCCGGTTGGCTCATATCAAATTTGTCTCCATCAAGAGGAATACTGAATTTCTTGCTCATTTTCTTTCTACTATTAGTATTCTTCAATTTTTGCAAATGTGATTCATTGAACGAAACGAATTTTCTCGGATTATGTCCACAACTTGCAATACTGCTAAATGCTTCAGCATCATTGATTATGTTTGAATCTATGATATTAGTTGTTTGTTTTTCACAAACAGACTTATAGGCTCTTTCCATGTTAAATAAGTTCTCTCCAGCAAGCGTAAGCATATAAACCGTATTTTCAATAATCACAACATCGATGGCTGTTCTCAATGAAATGACCTTATCAGAAATTTCTGTAAATGTTCCATAAGCACACAAAAATTTGTGCTTTAATGATGTAACAGGGTTTTGCATTGAAATCATCTTTATAGATAATTCTTCTCCACAAATTGAAATCACACCTTTAAGAAGATATGCTTGTGTAGAAAACTCAAGTGGGTCGACTTCGGAATCGGGATTTCCAATTGCTTCAACGAATGATGGATATTCGGTTGAAATCAACTCATTGTCAGTAGTCAACTTATAAATCGTTTTATCAACAATAGAGCCATCATAATCGGTTACGCTCTCGAACATTTTTTCTAATCCTTTTTCTTGAGAACAATATCTGTCGGAAATCTCAGTTAAAAAGTTTGTAAGAGTACCTTCTGGAGATAATGTAATCTCTCGTCCACAATATGTGGTTCCGTTTCTTTTTGATTTTTTAATTTGTAAAAGTTGTAACGACCAAGCATCGCAGGTTGCTACATTTTCAAATACGCTTTTTATTTTACTAATTGACATTTAGACACCTCTCTTAATCGTTTTTCTTACCATACTGAGCCGTATTTTCAGCTACCATAAGTGGCTGACTTGTCCGTGACATTTGGTATAAGAAGCCTGAAGAAGTGTTTGTCCCAGAACGAACATCACTTGAATTCTCTTCAAAGTTCTCTACCTGTTCCATTACCTTATTGAAAACTTCTGGACTATACTGTGGCGGATATCCATTCTTAACAAGACAAATCTTAATATCAAGTTTCAACTGATTTCTGACATTCTGGTTGTTAAGCCAATCTGCAAAGGAAGATTTAGTATCGATTATTTCTTTAACCTTCTTTGCAAGGCTTTTGCATTTGTCATTCACAACTACACCGTCAATTTCTTTATCAATTCCATACTCAAAGTTGTACTGGTCACGTAAAGCAATCAAAATATCATAGAATGCCTTTTCTTCAAAAGTTAATCCGATTTTACGGAAACTTTCTCTGTTTTCATTCATCTGACGTAGAATAGCAAGTGCCTGTTCAGTAGCAACCTTAATAATATCTTCAGATGCCTGTTCCTGTGTTGCTCCGGCCTCTTCTGCAGTAAGGTGATTACGTCTTTCATGGTATTCTGCTATTGTCTTCTCAAGCAGCTCTTGGAATGTTTTAGCGGCAACCTGATTGACTTTACCATACTCTTTAATCTGCTTACGAAGCATTTTAATCAGAAGTTCAAGCTTTGTTGCAGGCATTTTTACATCCGACAACTTTTCGAAGTATTCAGGAGAGAAAATATCTTCTTCCTCGCCACTTTCAAGAACACTTTCAACCTGATTATATTTAAGTGCTTCTTCAACCATTTTAGAAACAGCACGATTCATCGTATCTGCATCTACATCACTTGTTCCACTCATCTTGCGAACAAATCCTGCAATAGCCATAAAGCACTGTGCAAGTGCAGACTCTTCCTCGCCAAGTTCACCAGAAGGCTGGCAAATATCAAAAGCTGTTCGCATTCTTTTTACAGTCTGCAAGAAATATGTCTTGAATGATACCTTTCCCTTTTCGCTGCTTAATTCCTGTGTTGATAAAAATACATACTCGGCTGCTTTCGCAAGCAACATATAACGCTCTACAGGGTCACATTCCGGATTGAGGAATGGTGCCAAGTCATAATCAATAAACAGAGTTTTGAGAACTTCAAGTTCTTCCCTAAAAATCATTGTAGCCTGCTCAACATCATCGGAAGTTGGTGCAACAGATGTATTACCACCATAAACTTTCATGGCTTCACGCATATTGTCACGAATACCAATGTAGTCGATAATCATCCCGTGGTCTTTACCAGGGAATTTTCTGTTTACACGGCTAATAGTCTGAATAAGCAGATGTTTCTTTAAAGGCTTATCATTATACAGGAATGTAAGCGAAGGAACATCAAATCCTGTAATCCACATATCAACAACGATAACAATGCGGAAGTTTGATTTTTCCTGTTTGAACGATGTGTCAAGTTCTTCTGAACGCTTGTCATTCTTAACACCACCAAGATAGTTGTACATTTCCGGTTCATCGTTACTTCCAACACTTGAAACCATAGCTATAAATGGCATAGGCTTTAATTTTTTTAATTCCTCATCAGACACAACAACACCATCAGGCACTTTCTTTTCTTCAAACCATTCAGGATATTTATCCTTGAATTTAAGAAGAAGCGCATAGGCAATTGGTCTGCTTGAACATACAACCATAGCTTTCTGTGTTCTGTCAGGGTCCTGGTCACATGCAGAAACATAGTGGTCATGGATATCAACGGCAAGTCTTTCAAGTCTTGATGGTTCACCAAGTATAACTTCCATAGAACTCATTGCATGTTTGCTTGCCTCAATATCATCATATGTGGCACCATCATCGGCACATTTTTTGTAGTAGTTTTCAATCTCTGCTGCCTTTTCTTTATCAAGTAATACCTTGGCAATACGAGGGTGATACTTGATAGGTACAGTAAGTCCATCGGCAACGGCCTGATCCATTGTGTAACGATCTATTTCTTCACCGAAGGTCTGATAGGTTTCTGCTATTGGTGTACCTGTAAAGCCTACAAATGTAGCCTGTGGAAATGCCTCTTTTAAGACTTTTGCATAAGGCTTGGACACCATAGCTTTCATATTTTCGTCAGCATCTTTGCTGAACTGAATCTTCTTTGAATGCTCAAGCTGTGTTCTGTGAGCTTCATCAGAAAAACATATAATATTCTTTCGATCATTGATAAGACCGATTTTGTCATCTTCTCTATCGCAAAACTTTTGGATTGTACAGATATAAAATCCACCGCTTTGTCTTGCACCGAGTTCTTCTCTTAATTGTTTTCGATTCTTAACAACAGATACTTCACCAAGGTTCAAGAACTCTTTACTCTTTATGAAAAGTTTTGCCCCTTGTTTTTGTAATTCTTCTCGGTCAACGATAAGGATAATCGTTGGTGAACCGATAGCAGGGATATCAGTGCAACGAAGTGCAAGCTGGCGAGCAAGGAAAGCCATTGTGTAAGTCTTTCCACATCCTGTCGCACCGAAATATGTACCACCTCTACCAGTTCCATCAACGATGGAATTCACAATACTTTGTTTCAATAGCTTGGATGCAAAGAACTGTGGATATCGGCAAACAATTTCAACTTCTTCGTGGTCGTAAATCGTATCCTGAAAGTAAATATAATCTCTAAATAATTCAAGGAAACGAGCAGGACTATAAACACCTTTAATCATCGTTTCTGTTTCTGCAAATGGTAAAGTTGATACCTCATCACCGTCATTTACTCTACGCCAAGCATAGAAATGTTCATAAGGAGTGCGAACCGTACCAAGCCTTGTCTTTACTCCATCAGAAATGCAAGCAAGTGGACAGTAGTGTAATAAGTGTGGTATATCTCTCCAGTAACGAATATTTATCTGCTCCCATGCATTAAATACTGTTGCATGAGCATCTCCCGGATTTTTTAGTTCAATTACGCAAAGAGGCATACCATTTACAAACAGAAGTACATCAGGTCTGCGATTTTCCTTTTGTCCATTATTTATGTATTCAACAGTAAATTGATTAACCACTCTGAAAATATTATTATTAGGGTTTTCAAAGTCGATTAAATTTACCATTCTTGCAAGTCCATTCTTCGGTGTGAACTGAACACCATCTACCATCCAGCCATATACTTTGTGGAGTGTGGCAAAGTCGCTTTCAGCCCCAACAAGACGAACATTATCAAAAATCTGTGTGACTTCATCATCAGTCAGGTCTTTATTTGTCTTTGAAATGAATCTCTTGAAATCATCTGCAATCAGTACATCATTTTTTGTGACACGATTTATTTTGTTGCCCGCAAGATAGTTCCAGCCTTCTTTTTCAAGAAAGCCAATGAAGGCATATTCAAAATCAGACTCACAAAAATGACAGTTATAGTCTTTTAGCTTAGCCACAGGCTATGCCTCCTTCCTTGCCTCTTCGATAGAGCCTTTTATCAAAATGGGACAGATATCTTCAATTTGAGCTTTGAGTCTATCGTTAATGCTTTTTCGTTCTTTATAGACAGTATAAATATCAACGATATCTTTCTGAATATTTATATCTGCGATAGGAATTCTAACTTTAACCAAATCGTTCCATGTAAATGTTTCTCTTGCGCTACCCCAAGAATGAAATCTTGCATATCTATCAAACTCAGTACGGTTGAAAAACATCACTAGATATTCTGGCAATAAGCGGCTTTCGTCTGTGTAAAATACTTCATTAACTGATGTAACAACGATATTTTCATCAGTATTATTGAAAGCGTTACAGAACACCTTTTCATTGTGAGTAGTTTGTACAAAGCTTATCTGTCTAGGTTTTACAACCTTGTAATTAGACAATTCATTTCGATTAACCTTTGAAGTTGGTTCTCTAAATTCCTTACTTGTACTAACACCCATGACATTTTTTATGCCGTTTTCACCATTACGGATATCTTGTCTTGTGATATACGGTCCTATCTCCTCACAAGGCATTTGTCTTCTTAAATTTTCGATGTATGCATCGCAAGTAAGTTTCAAATCTTCTAAACCACGTTCATAGCATTGTTGGTTTGATATCATGGCATTATAGATTCCTGCATATTTTCTTTGAGTATCTATATCTGGTAGAGGAACAATAATGTCACTCATATCTTTAAAGTTAAATTCTGGTCTTTGACTTCCAAAGTTTCTGAAAGTAACTTCTCTTTTAAACTCATCTCTATGGAAATAAATATATAGCCACTGTGGGTCTATGATTTTCTTTCCTTCTTCTGTGAGATAGAAAATCATATATAAATGGGAAACAATGCATAGTCCTTCTGTTCTGTATGCTAATGAGCCAAGATTTAATCGAGTTGGGTTATATACAAAGGCACCATTGTTTACTATTTTATATGGTTTCAAATCTACCCCAAGAGTACTTCCTTTTGGTGGAGCAAATACACCACTACTATTAACACCTGTAATTAGTTCTTCACCATATTTTAAATCAGAGTTATTCGCTGTCGAGCGTTCAATATAATCACCAAGCCTTATATTAGTCAATGCCATAACCAATCCCCCTAAATGCATCTTCCAACATCTGTTGGGATTTCTTTTCGGCTTTCATAATTTCTTGCATCTCAGTTTGAATACGTGACATTTCCTTCTCATAGTCAATATCCAAATCATGGTCAATAAACTCAATATACTTGCTTGGTGTTAATGCCCACCCTTTACTTTCGATTTCCTTGATACCAACACTACGATAAAGTTCTGGCATTTCATAATTTGTTCCGTCTGTGCCTTCATTCTGCCAAGTATGATGAATTGAAGATGCTCTTTCAATTTGACCAGTAAGGTTAATTGTTATGTCATCAGTACCCTTGGAATCATTTGAAGATAGAAATACTTTCTTTTTATTCTGACGCTTTACAGGGTTTTCAGTCCAAGTACGCAAGTCCATGAATAGAATCTCGTGTTCACGGTTACGAAGATTTCTACCATGATAGTTACCACCTTTTTTATTCTGATTAAGAATCCATAAAGTAACACTGATGTCAGTAGTAATAAACAATTCTCTTGGAAGAACGATAATAGCCTCAACCTTATCATTTTGAATAAGTCTTTTTCTGATTTCCAAAGTATCACTGTCATTGAGTGCTCCATTAGCAAGCAGGAATCCTGCAACACCATTTGACTTTTTAAGATGAGAAAGCATATGTAAAATCCACGCATAGTTTGCATTGCTTTCAGGTGGGGTGCCATAATCTGCCCAACGAGGATCATTCTGTAAGTTTTCATCATACCAACCCTTAAGATTGAAAGGCGGATTTGCCATGATGTAGTCGAAATATAATCCCTTGTGTAAATCATGGGTAAATGAAGAATCATTTGTGCCGCCAAGGTTATGGCTGATACCACGAAGTGCCAAATTCATCTTTGCAAGACGGTAAGTTGCGGCTTCCTTTTCCTGTCCATAAATATTGATACTATTAAGATTTCCTTGCTTTGCTTTTACAAGCTCAGCACTCTGAATGAACATGCCTCCGGAACCGCAAGCAGGGTCATAAAGTGTGCCTTCAAACGGTTCAATCATAGCTGCAATAAGCTGAACAACATCATGAGGCGTATAGAATTCTCCTTCTTCCTTTGTTGCATTAACTGCGAACTCTTTAAGAAAGTATTCATATACATAACCGATTAAATCTTTTTCTTCACCGAAAGCCTTGTGGCTTATTTTATTAACTTCATCAACAATTTTCTTGATGTCATTAGCCGCTAAATTACGGGTAGTAAATGTACCTTTTATAAAGCAATCCTTAATTTGAGGATCTTCTTCCTCAAGTCTTTTTAATGCAGTGTCCAGTGCAACATTAAGTTTTGGAGCCGGTGTGTTGATGATGGTTGACCATCTTGCTTCAAGAGGAAGGTTGTATGTTCCGTCAGAAAATGTAGCATCATCAAAGAATGCTGCTCTTATATCTTCGTCATCTGGGTCAAGACCTTGTTCTATTAAAGTCTGACGCAAGTTTTCAATTCCGTCTTCGTACTTCTCTCCAATGAATCGAAGGAATACGAGTGTAAGCATCATGTCTCTCTTTTCAAAGAATGAGCCTGAATTTCTCGCTGCACGTAAAATATCACGGCAATTAAATAAAATATTGTCTATGTTCAAAGCTTTATCAGCAGCTTTTTTTGTAGCTTTCTTAGCCATATTATTTATCATCCTTTCCAGTGTTTATCCATTGTTCTTCTAACGCACTGAAGTCGAGGTTATGTGTTTCGCAGAACTCCATAATTTTTTTCATAGCTGACATATTAGGTTTGCTTTTTCCACCTTCCCAACGATTGATTGAGGAAAATGAAACACCTAATTCTCGCCCGAATGCTTCCTGTGATAAGAAACATTTCTGACGGATTTTCTTGATTTCTTCTGAATAAGTCATATTTCAATCTCCTATATAAGCTATACATCAATGATATAGCATTATTATAGCATATATTCATTAATTTTCTACTCCCCAAGGCTACCTAGTAGAAGGACAAAATTTACGTAGCCTTAGAGAAACTTTTTTCTAAAAATTTTCCTTGATGATTTACAAAACATCAAATTTCTTTGCCTGTGATTTGTAAGGAAAAATTGGTTCTTAAAAGAGACGTATATGTCCTTTCACTATTAGGAAAGATTAAGGAGCGAAAACACGAGTTATGAAAACATACCAGCTTATCTCAAGACTTAAATCCTTTCCACCCAAGGCTAAGGAAGAAAATCTTAATGCACAGTACTTATTATCATTAGTAAAGAAATATGTAGAAATCACAGAGTTGAATGCTGAGATTATACGAGAGTTTGTTGATAGGATTATCGTATTCAAAGCAGAGAAAGTGAATGGTCGCAGGCAACAGAGAATTCAAACCGCCTATAACTGCATTTATGTAGTTAACCTGCCTGCAAGTAAAGAAAAAACGGCATAGCTGGATTTCCCTGAAGCTATGCCGAATTTATCAAAGGATAAAAATTTCTTGCTTGCAGCCCCTAATGCTGCGCTTTTGTTTTTCAATTATTATACACTGACAAATCGCCAATCAATTCGGGGTTGATTGATTATTTGTCGTACTTGTTGAGCCACTCGATGAGCACTTTGCAGTAATCATCGTGTCTGTCTACGAAGCATGTGTGTCTTGCGTTCTCCCATAGAATCCACTCTGAGTTTGGAATTCCATCTGCGATAGTCTTAGCTATTAGCGGTGAGCAGAGATCGGAGATTCCACTGCATACTAGCGAAGGAATCTTAATCTCGCCTAGCCTGTCAACATACTCGAAGTCCTTTAACGAACCTGTAGGGGCGAATTCATTTGGACCCCATCCGTATAGGTATGCCTCGCCGCCAGCCTTCTTAGGACGTGTACAGCACTCTGGTGCATCTTCGCCAATCCAGTAGTCACAGTATCTGTGCATATACTCAGCTACCGCTTCATCATAAGCCTCTCCAGAGAAATCTCCAGTCTCAAGTGCGTGATTGATTGCATCCTGCATATTCTGAGGCATCATCTTAATACGTCTTAGACCTTCTTTCTCCCAGAGACTGCTTGATGGATGTCCACTGGAAATAACGAATGACTTAACACCCTTAGGCTTTCTTTCGATAGCATATGCAATCTGCATCATACCGCCCCATGACTGTCCGATGATATGACACTCGTCTAGTCCTAGGTGCTCTCTTAGAGCCTCTAGCTCATCTAGCCATGTATCCTGAGTCCATAGTTCCTTATGACCATCTAGATATGAATTTCCACAACCAATCTGGTCGTACATGATGATCTGACGATCATCATCATCTGCGAGATTATCTAGAACCTCGTAGTAGTTGTGTGTTGAACCAGGTCCACCGTGCAAACAGATGAGCGGTGCTTTGCCATTTTCTTTTCTCTCGCCTACGACTCTGTAATAAGTTTCGAAACCGAGAAAAGGCATATAACCTTCTGTAACCTTTGCCATTAATTGATCTCTCCCTTTAATTGATTTTTTATTTTTCCACAGGAACAACGATTGGCTCTTCCTTAGGATATCCGTTTAGTACTTCGCATCCATCTTCTGTGATGTACAGGATGTCTTCGATACGAACACCGATTCCTTCATCATATAGATAGATACCAGGCTCTACGGAGAAGCACTGTCCTGGCTCGATAATCTCGTCATTCACGAGAGAGACATCACCAACTTCGTGATCCTCAAGTCCGATTGAGTGACCAGTTCTGTGTGTGAAGTACTCGCCAAAACCCTTCTCTGTGATATAGTCTCTTGCAGCCTTATCGACATCGCTCATCTTGTTGCCAGGCTTAGCAGCAGCGATACCTCTCTTGTTAGCTTCAAGAACAACATTATAAACTTCTCTCTGTCTGTCGTTAATCTCTCCGATAAATACTGTTCTTGTAGTATCGGATGCGTAGTTATTCCACATACCACCGATATCAAGTACTACGGAGTCTCCATACTTACCCTTGCTATCATCAGTTACGTGATGTGGGTCAGCTCCACCCTTGCCGTATGCTGTGATAGGATCGAATGATAGACCCTGGAATCCAACTTCCTTGCAGAGCTCAACGCACTTAGCGTTTAGCTCTCTCTCTGTTAGGCCCTTCGCAACCCAAGGAATAAGCTTATCCATAACCTCGTCAATCTTCTTTGCAGACTCTCTCATAATCTGACGCTCATGCTCGTCCTTAATCTGTCTAACCTTATCAACGATTACAGATCCGTTTACGAACTTGCTTCCAGCACCTAAATCCTGAAGCTTAAGAAGGAATCTTGCTGGCCAGTTCTTATCAATACCAATAGTCTTATCCTTCTCAATGAACTTAGCTAGAATTCCAACAGGCTCCTCGATATCGTCATAATATGTTAGCGGTACACCAAGGTCTTCTGTCTGTGGGAAGAGCTTGTTGAGCACAAGCTGTACATCTCCATTTACATTGATGTATAGTGCGAGCATTCTCTCACCAGGAATAATCCACTTGTCGAGCATATAGAAGATGCTAACTGGATCAGTGATGATCATCTGTGGCATATCCTGCTCTTTCATCTTTGCAACAACTCTCTCTAGCTTAGACTTATTAAGCATAATGTTCCTCCATTTCTATTGTGCATTCATACATGTACAAATATACATTTATTATACATCCCTGCCATATGATTTAATATACATTTGGCAAAAATTAATCAAAATATCTGAATAATTACCCAAATAATTATTAAGGTCCTGACGATTGTCAGATTTTCCCATCAACTAAGATGTAAAATTTACTCTTCCACGTAAAACTCTAAATCTCTCTCGTATATTCCTCGAGCCAAGCACGCTCTTCATCATTCATATATGGCGAAAGCTTTTCAAAGCACTCCTTGTGATATTCGTTGAGCCATTCCTTCTCGGATCTAGTAAGCTCATCTGGATCTATTCCATCGAGATCAATAGGTACAAAATTCAATGTCTCGAAGTGCATAAATTGTCCGTACTTATTCTTCTCTCCCTTTACAGTGAGCAAGTTGTTCTCGATACGAATTCCGAACTCACCCTCTTCATAGATTCCAGGTTCGTCCGTTACCATCATGCCCTCTTCAAACTGATGGTGCTCATTCTTGGAAGGAACTATGTACCAGCGGAATCCTGTTGGTGGCTCATGAATACTGCCGAGGTAGCCAAAGCCGTGTCCAGTTCCGCACTGAAAATCCTTGTTCAAATCCCAGATTGGCTGTCTAGCGAGTACGTCGAGTGACCATCCGTGATTTCCATATAGGAAATTTGCTGCCGATAGGTGCTGCATGGATTTATATACAGCAGTGTAATACTTTTTCATCTCATCGCTGATTGAGCCAAGAATCGTAGTTCTAGTGATGTCTGTCGATCCCTCTAGGTATCCACCACCTGTATCCGAAAGCAGCATCTGTCCACCTTTTAATTCTACATCCGACTCTGGTGTTGGAGAGTAGTGCATCATCGCAGCATGTGCCCCAAATGCATGTAGAGGTTCAAACGAATCCCTAACATAGCCCTCCTGCTCGCTTCTCAGCTGAGTCAGCTTCTCGGAGGCACTGAGCTCGGTAATCTTCATCTTGTCGTAGTTATTCTTGAGCCAGTAGATGAACTTTGTGAGCGCTACGCTGTCCTTTAGCTCTGCATTTCTGACATTCTTAATCTCGGTTTCATTCTTGATAGCCTTCATAAGTATCGTAGGATTTGCCCCTTGAACGACCTTACATGGTAGATTCTTATAAAGTGCGTAATTCATCTTCATAGGGTCAATCAGCGCTGTTGCACTAGCGTCGACCTTCTTAGCATCCTCATATATATCATTGTATGGATGAACATTTACATTGTTCTCTTTGAGCATCTTGTGGAGGTCGTCGTTTAACTTTTTCTCTTCAACATATAAATCCGCACTATCCTCCCTAACAATTACATATGCCAGTACAAGAGGAAAGAAATCAATATCGTTGCCACGCATATTGAGAAGCCATGCTACATCATCAAGGGATGCAACCAGATGGATGTTTGCTCCAGCCTTCTTCATCTCCTCACGAACTCTATTTAGCTTGCTGCCGGTACTTTCTCCGCTATACTTTTCTTCTAGGAACCATGCTGGCTCTTCGGATAACCTCGGTCTGTCTTTCCAAATTTCCTCGACTAGAGCCTGTTCGTAATCAATTTCTACATTTCTACCCGCAAAAGCTTCCTCGTATGCCTGCCCATCGCCCATCGATAGCACTCTTCCGTCAAAAGCAACCTTTCCGCCATCAGAGACTTGCTGTGCAACCCACTCAACAGTTCCTGGTGTATCGTCAACAAACATCTTCATGAGCTCGATGCCACTGCCCTCACATTCTGTGAGAACCTGAGTAAAGTATCTGCCATCGGTCCATAGACCAGCCTTATCCTTGGTAATAGCCACAGTCGCATATGAACCGGAAAACCCTGTCACGAATCTAATCGCTTTAAAATGTTCGCCTACATACTCGCTCTGGTGGAAATCTGCCATCGGGATAACGTATGCGTCTATGCCTCGCTCTGCCATAAGCTTTCTTAGCTGAGCAATTCTTTCTGCCGCTGCTGTCATAATAGCC
>ERZ773051.1339-NODE-1339-length-13636-cov-36.819969_pt1 | contig 13636 bp, 9 predicted proteins | sample MGYA00580631_ERZ773051 | MGnify/ENA primary metagenome ERZ773051 (study PRJEB29015, sample SAMEA2738137) | human oral metagenome | biome: human oral; feature: human-associated habitat; material: saliva | place: China | collected 2204 ...
CAGTACTTCGTTCACTTGATATGTCATTGCTAATTGTTTCACGGCGGCAAAGGTAGGGCTTTCTTTTAAACCTACCAAACATTCTTCATAAAACTTTTGATTGATAGTGAATTATCGTCTGTGTGGCTATTTGATATTTACCGAATTACATCGTTCAAACGATTAAAGCCTCATCACCTGTTCATCAAACTTATCTGGACATAATGATTTAAGGCGCACACGCGAGCGATAAGCATAAACAGTAGCCTTGGAACAACGCAGGAACGAACAGATCAACTCGTTTTCCTTCACACCAAGACGTATGAGTGCAAAGATACGCAAGTCGGTTGATAGACGTCTTGATTGCTTCGGTATGATTTGCTCATCAGGCTTTAGTAAGGCATTAAAGTCTTCTACAAAGTCTGGGAAAAGCCCTAAGAACGTCTCATCAAAGGTAGCATAGAAGGACTCTAACTCTCGATCTACAAACTCTTGTGACTTGAGTGTTTCCATCAGTTCTGCACGTTTGCCAGCAGAGAAAAGTCTATAGATATGCTTGCGATAAGTGTCGAGTTTATCAATATACATTGAACATTGGCTAAGGAATCGAGTGATGTATTCGTCCTTAATATGGTTCGATTCCTTGAGTTGCTCATTAGTTGTTGAGAGGAGCTTACGGATTTCTTTCAACTCTTTGAGGCGACGATTAATATAGAATATCATCACAATGAGGAATACAGACAACAGACTGATAAGTATCAATCCTATTGTTAACCAAAGTGTTCGAGAGGCGCTCTCACGCTCGTGCGACTTCTGAATAACAGGCCAAACATCAGCCATTGCGATTGTACGTTGACGTGCATTACAGAAGACGGCATCGTCCAAAGCTCGCCCCATATAGGCGTAGGCACGCTTGTTATCGCCCTCTTCAAAGAGAAGGGTAGCCAATTCCTGTAACGCAAGATATTCCTTAACGGAGTTGTGAATATCGGAGATTGCGGCTGCAATGAGGAACTTCTTTTGTTCATCAACCTCCTTCTGGCGTCTGTATATCTCTGCTAATGAGTAGGCAACAAAGCCCATCTGCCTGTCGTAAGGCTTTAACTTGGCATAAGCCTCAAGTAGTATCTGCTTCGCCTGTTCGTCTTGATGATGGTTAACAAACTTCTCTGCACGTGACCAAATATCCACTTTCTTGCTATGAGCGATGATAGAATCGTTGCAAACTTCAGCTAGTTGGGTGTATTGTTTGCGTTGCCATGGAGTTAATGCAGCATCGGCAAGGTTGTCATAGAGCGTCTTTCGTGTTGAAAAATAGTAAAAGGAAAGACTCGGCACAAGCTCATCTCGTTGAATAGATTCAACTAAGTCACTTGCATCCTTGAGCTGTCCACCTTTTATAAATAGGTAGGCAAGATTGAGTTTAGCGTCCCCTATATCTCTTTTATTGTTCATCTGCTTAGCCAGTTGTAGCTTCTTTTCAGCGTAGACAATGGCTGAGTCGACGGAATAAGAGATGTATAAGTTGAAGAGTTTATCGGTCAAGTCATATCTTTTCTGCTTTGTTTTGGCAGCATGAAATTGCTTTTTTACCTTCTCAATATTATGTTCAAACTGCTTATCATACTGTTCAGAAGCAGCAAGAACCTTATCAAGGTCATCTAGTGTAGGCGCATACAACTGTGCTTTCATAAGCGAGGTAACACATAAGAATGCACCTAAGATAAAGATTTTTCTCATTCTCATCACGATTAATTTGGGCTTAAAATCTCTCATTAATATATATACGTAGCATTCGAGTATTTAGTATGCTTGGGTTAAAAAAGTTTGCTTTTTTATGAGAATTAGTCTATCAGAAAGGGGAGAAAAAGGCAAGTCGCAACACTTATGTCAGCATGAAGTCAGTCTCAAGAAAACTGCATAAGTCATGCGACTTGCTATTATTTAGCTACACTTCAATGTGTATTCACCCTCCTTAAAGAGCCTTGATACTGATGGCAAAACCACCTCCGCGAGCCTCTTGTAACTTAAGAACATCACCTTTCTTAACGTTACGCTTTGTGATAGTATACGCCTTTGGATTCTTCTCATAATCGGCATCCTTAGCATCAGCATAGATGGTTGCTTCATATTTGCGACCCTTATCTAGGAAGTCTAACTTGATGTTGCTCGTATGAGCAGCAAGTCCCGTCTTACCTCCGATGAACCAGTTATTGGTGCCTTTAGCCTTTCTTGCAACTGTAATATAGCGTGCTGGTTCTGCCTCAAGATAACGACTATCGTCCCAGTCAACGGCTACATCCTTAATAAACTGGAATGCATCGTTGTACTTCTGATAGTTCTCTGGAAGGTCGGCAGCCATCTGCAATGGGCTATACATGGTTAGGTAAAGAGCGAGCTGACCAACGAGTGTGGTGTGAACCCAGCTCTTGTTGCTGCACCAAGTAGACAGTTGAGTCTCTAAGATACCAGGAGTGTAATCCATAGGACCGCCTTGTAAGCGTGTGAAAGGCAATATAACAGTGTGGTTAGGGTCACTTCCTCCAAACGCTTCGTACTCTGTTCCACGTGCAGACTCATTGCCCACCATGTTTGGATAAGTACGACAAAGACCTGTAGGGCGCGTTGCCTCATGTGCATTCACCATGATATGGTGCTTTGCGGCCTCCTTAATTACGTGCATGTAGTGGTTGTTCATTGACTGAGAATAGTGATGGTCACCACGTGGAATGATGTCTCCGACATATCCAGTCTTTACTGCATCATAACCGTACTTATTCATCAGGTTGAATGCATCCTCTAAGTGTCTCTCATAGTTAAGAGCACTTGAAGAGGTCTCATGGTGCATCATCAGCTTCACACCCTTCGAATGGGCGTACTCGTTAAGAGCCTTGATATCAAAGTCAGGATAGGGAGTTACGAAGTCAAACACATCTTGTTTCCAGTGTCCGAACCAGTCTTCCCAACCGATATTCCAGCCTTCTACCAACACTTGGTCCAATCCGTTCGCTGCAGCAAAGTCTATATACTTCTTCACGTTGGCTGTGTTTGCAGGGTGATGACCATTTGGTTTGGCATGAGCATAGTCTGTTTGACCGAGCTTAACAGAGTTGAAATCATCAGTGTAAGCCCATGACTTACCACCAGCAATCATTTCCCACCATACACCACAATACTTAGTTGGATGAATCCAAGAGGTATCTTCAATCTTACATGGTTCATTGAGATTGAGAATCAAGTTGCTTGCTAACATATCACGAGCATCATCGCTCACCATGACCGTACGCCAAGGTGTTGTGCAAGGTGTCTGCATGAAGCCTTTCAAACCAGTTGCATCTGGAGTCAACCAAGACTCAAACACCATGTTCTTATCATCCAAGTTAAGGTGCATCGTAGCGTAGTTCTCACATGCAGCCTCATGTATATTAATGTAGAGACCATCATTTGACTTCATCTGTAAAGAGGTCTGAACACCCGTTTCAGAGAACACTCCTACAGAAGAGTTACTCCAATTCACAGCATCATGGAAACGTGAGCGTATCTCAGAGAGCTTGCTCTCCTGCGTCTCTTGCTCTTGTGTGTCATAGTCTCCAGGAAGCCACCATGCAGTGTGATCACCAGCCATTGCGAACTGCGTATGTTCCTCTTTTATAACGAAGTAATTTAGTTCTTTCTGTTCTGGGAACTCATAACGCAAGCCCATTCCATCGTCATAAACGCGGAAACGAATGATGATGTCACGCTTACTACTTGGTTGGTTAAGGTCTACCTCAAGCTCGTTATAATGGTTACGAATCGTTGAAGTTTCTCCCCAAACAGGTTTCCATGTCTCGTCAAAGGTGGTTGTCTTTGTGTTAGTTGTCTGAAAACCATCCATCAAACTAGTCTCATCCATCCCCTTACTAGCGTGCTTGTCCTTTGCTAGTTCTAGACCAAGATGAGATGGTTTAACGACTTCCTTACCTTTGTAAGTCATCTCATAAGTTGGCACACCATTTCCTGTAAGTGAGAACTTAACAGCAATCTTACCATTAGGAGACGTAACCGTCTGCGCTGAAGCAAGGTTTGCCATACCCATCAAAAGCCCCATAAGGGCAATATTGAATCTCTTCATTGTTTTGTTAAAAGTATTAATTGGATTTTAATTTTTAATTATCTTTACTTGCAAAGATAGCTAAAAAAGTGAATAAAAGGTTCTTTGAGTAGTTGGCAAGTAGACAATTTCGATAAGTATTATCGTTTAAGACATTAGCAATCAAGTCTTTGCATGAATATAATAATTATATTAAGTAGATATCTCTTAATTGATAGTAAAGTATTATCTTTGCAGTCAGAAGAGATTAAAAGATGCGCAAATTACTTTTATACATATCCTTACTAGCATTGCCAACAGGTCTCTTTGCTGACAATGACACACAACATTTACAAGAGCAGCTAGAGCTTCTCTTGAGTCATCAAACAGCTCATATTAAAAGGAAAAATGAAACTATTAACCGAATAAAAAAAGGACTTCTCACAGAAGAAAAGACCTTAAAACGATTGCAAACATACGACTTGCTTTATCAAGAGTACTATGTTTTCCAATTTGATTCAGCAATGACTTACCTCGACAAAGGCATTGACTTAGCAAAGGAAACAGCGAATACATATTATTATAACAGCAATGTCATTCATAAAGCAGAGCTTCTTTCTATCGGCGGATTATACAATGAGGCTATAGAAACAATAAGTTTAGTGGATACAACAGCGCTGGATAGAACACAGAAGTTCGATTTTTACCTCTCTCTCTTCCGTATTCATACTTATTGGGCAGACTTCTGTAATGACCATACATACACTCCTGCGCATAGAGAAAAAGCTAAGCAGGCTTTGATTAAAGCAATGGATTATTGCGATGAAACCGCAAAAACTTACGAATACTACTATGGGGAATATTGCGTGTTTGTACTTAACGACCCCAAGAAAGCACGTTCTCATTATCTAAAAGCAGCTAGCCTCTTGCCCACTGACTCACGATTTTATGCTATGGCATGCTTTGCCTTGTCAGGAAGCTACGCCAATGAAGGGCGAACGGATCAGCAAGAAAGGTTTCTTCTATTGTCCAGCATTGCTGATGCAGAGAACTGTACGATGGAGAATTACGCCTTACAAACGCTTGCCATGTACATCTTTGAGCATGATAAAAACCGAATTGATCGAGCACAGGAGTATATTCAGAAGTCACTTGAAGATGCCCGTTTCTATAACAACAGACTACGTATTATAGAGATATCTAATAAGTTACCAGTCATTGTCAACAGCTATCAACAGACATTAAACACACGTAATCGAGTGCAGATGATTGCTATCATTGCCATCTCATTGCTCCTAATTTTCCTACTCGTAGCCATCACGTATATTGTAAAACAGACCAAACGACTGCGTTTACAACAGCGAGAATTACAAAAGAACAATGATAGTTTGTCGGAACTTAACACTCGACAGAAAGGCTTAAACACACAGTTACATAAGCTAAATGCCCTATTAATAGACACAAATCGCAAACGGGAAGGATTGGCAAAGCTATATATTGACCTTTGTGCAAAGTACATTACAAGACTAAAACAGCAACAGACGCTGGTAAAAAGGAAGATAAAAGCAAACCAAACAAGCGAACTCTTGAGTCAACTCTCATCTGGTCGGCTGTCCGAAGAGGATGCAGCTACATTCCTTTCACGCTTTGACAAGGCGTTTCTAGACCTCTATCCAACATTCACAAAGGAGCTAAACGCATTACTAAAAGCGGACTATCAGATAAAAAACACCCATTCCAACGAGCTAACAACAGACCAACGTATCATGGCACTCATACGCCTTGGTGTGAAAGAAAGTGCCGAGATAGCTGATTTACTGTTCTATTCTCCACAGACAATATACAACTATCGCTCTGCACTTAAAGCCAAAGCCATCGATAAAACGAACTTTGAAGCAGAAGTATCGAAACTTTGTAGCGTCATTGGAAACGACTAATAAGAAACAACAAATTAATTAACAACATTATTATTATTCACTTTAAAACAAAAAGTATGACGACAAAAAGTATTAAAACAGTGGTTAGCTTGCTAGTAGCAGCAACCCTCATGAGTTCTTGTGTAGGTTCATTTGCCTTGTTCAACAAGCTTGCTCAATGGAATAAACACGCCACTAAGTCAAAGTTTATCAATGAGATTATCTTCTTGGTGATATCTCCTGCATACGCATTCTGCGGTGCTGCAGATACGTTAGTACTCAACTCTATTGAGTTCTGGACTGGTGATAACCCTGTTGCCAATCGCGTTGGTAAGGTTCGAAACATCAAGGGTGACGATGGCTTAATGTACGCTGTTAAGTACTTGGAGAATGGTTATGAGATCACAAAACCCGATGGTCAGGTCTATTACTTCACGTACAATAAGCAAGAGAACACATGGTATATGAATGCAGAAGGCAAAGAACAAAAGGTGATCCAGTTTAATGGTAATGGTTCTGTTAAGGCTTTCTTGAATAATGGTTTGACTGTTGATGTAACGCCAGATGCATCTGGTTTGTTAGAAGTTCAGCAGGCACAAGCTGGTACAACATACTTCATGGCAAGACGATAAGTCGATTGGCTCGGTTGTATCAACATACTATATCATAGCATCCAGTAGCCACTTTCCCCTCAAGGGATGGCTGGGTGGTTTTTCAAGAGAGGCTCTCTTGAGATTGAAGAAAGGCTCTTCTCCATGCAAGGAAACGCCCTTATAAAATGGAGAAGACGCCTTTCTCTCTTTTTATATACGCATAGAACGGGGAATTAAGACCGACGCTCTATCTTACAACAAACTTCTTTCCACCACGGATATAGATACCCGGTGCGAGCTGCGCATCCTTTGGCATACGCGCTCCTTGTAGGTTATAAACGTTTTCATCATCACTCTTAACGACATTAAGAGTTGATATTCCTGCTGTTGCATCATATACATATAGCATTGGAGAAAGGTTCCCAGAGCTTGCTGGTTTATATGCTCCAAACGACTTATATTGCGTTGAATACTGTACGACGTGACCATCAGAACTTGTGATAACAAATGTTCCGTCAGCATTTGGAGTTATAGTCCAAATGGTCGCTTTATCGGTTGAGTTGACTACATTAAAGTTCTTGTACTTGCCATCCTGATAGAAGTAACGCCCCTTAGAGTCCTTGATGTAGTAACCACCCGCAGCCTGTTCTAATGTAAAGAATAGGTTTTCATCGGAAGTAAAGACAATCTCTTTCATAGTTGTTACTACTGATCCATTTAGATAACCGTAGCCCTTTTTGCCCTGAACAGTCTGACCAGCAAAGAGGTTCTCACCTACCTTTACAACAAGAAGGAACTGGTTATTAACGGCGGGAACTGCCGTAGCTTTCACAAAAGTCTTATTCTCTTTAGGAGTTACTTGATCGTCTTCTCCACCCCCAGGAGTACCTGGCTCTTCACTTGGATTAGTTGGTGTGACGATTGCACCAGTATAACGTGCATCGTCAGAAGCCGTCGTTATAGATAGATCGGGGTTGAAAGCAACATCCACACTATCACCCCAAACATATTCAGCGAGGTTTGGATAGTCGATAAAGAGGTTACGGTTATTCTGTATCTTGGCTGCTGCATTGTTGCGATCAATCTCTTGTTGGTCTACACGATCTTGCTTGCTCCACTTGAGGTAGAGCTTATAAGCCCACTCCCTAAGCGTTGGCCAGCTGTTATTCTCAAGGCTTTGTAAGCCTACATTCACCCATTTTAGGTGCTGATAAGTGGTTGCCATATACAGATAACTGCGTGCAAACTCGCCTTTGAAGCGGTTGCCCGGCTCCCACATCTTGATGAGTTGTCCATCTGCATAGCCTGTTCCTACCTTATCATAGCCTTCTCCAGCAGGCTTAGTAACATTTACTACTACACCCATCGGGAAGTTGCTCTTGTCGCTGTTAGCCTTTGAATCAGATGGATAGAGGTTATATAGATCGCAATAAGCATTGTTCTGAGCACCTCCCCACCAACTCTTTGGGAACGAGTGTTCGATGTTCATGCCTGCAATAGCTGCTCCGTTGTGTTCGGCGAAATAGAACTTCTTATCGCTATAACGGTTGTAGCATTCCTTGGTTTGAGGGTCACGATCGGTGTACCAAAAGCCCCACCATGTACCTTTGTTACCACTGCCATACTTCAAGACAGCCTTTTTGTCCATCAGAGTGTGCAGTGCATTCTTTAGTTGCTCCTTCTTTAGTCCTTTTAAAGAAGCGGCATACTGTTTAAGACTTTGGCGATCGATGGCATTCGCCGACATAGAGATTCCTATCAATGTCGTGGCGACGACCATTTTAAATAACCTGTTCATAGTTCTTATTGGTTTATTTTGATGAATAATGATAATTACTTTTTTACGAGGAGATCATCGTTGTTTATCACTCACACCTTCGCACATAAGAGTAAGAGATGATTGTTATTTGCATCGGTAGTAGCGAAGAGATAATCTGTTCCTCCTTCTTTTATCTTGAGTTTCTTACGCAAGTCTGCAACGCTCATAGGGAAGTTGCGCACGGCAAGATTAGCTTTCTTGATAGCTGATAAGGTGCGACGTAACTCCTTCTTATTAAATGATGAGACAGTTACAAGGCGGAAACTACGACCCGGGAAGTGCTCTATAAGACTATTGGAGACAAATAAATGAGAATTTGCACTTAGTGCAGAAACCTCATAACGACGACTGATTAGGGCAAAGCAACCCGCTTTCATCAGTGAAGCATTAGGCTCATAGAGATATTGACCAGTTGTTGGTGAGGTTGAAAGAATGCTCGGTAAGATGCCTACTGTATCTTCTTCATAATAGGAAACGACCTCATTATCATTCATGCAAACGATGCGGAGTTTAGGTATTGAGGCAACTGTAGTGTCTAACTGGGGCTCTTCTTTCTGCAAAACAATCAATAACTCCTTACATTCATTGCGCACAGAAAGGATGTGAACCTCACATACAACGTTGCCAATAACGTTTAGTTCGTTTACAGCTCGGTGCCAATCAAGCATTGGTGAGAGCTTCAGAACGATAATATCTGCCTTCTCTAGGAGTTCCTTCTCTAGTGTCAACACATCAGGAGAACAATCTTCTATCAATACAGTCTTGCCCCCTTGCTCGTTACGACGTGCTGGATCGAGGAAGATAACATTGGCGGGTTGCATTTGATGGAGGTATTCTGTACTATCTGTATTGGCCACTTCTACGTGACTCAAACCTAACACCTTGAAGTTATGTTGTGCTACCTTGCATAGCTGCTCTTGCTGTTCTACGTAGGTGGCATGGGCGAAGTTGCGTGCTATAAATGAGAAGTCGACACCAAAACCACCCGTGAGATCAACAAAGTGAGTAGATGAAGAAGTAGCATGAGAGCCACTCAGTTCCTCTAATAAGTTAGCTTTATACAATGCAGTCTGCTCACTTGAGCACTGCTCCATAGATAGATGTGGCGGATAGATAATATCCTCTTGTGCAGCCCATGAGGGCAACTTGGTGTGCGCCTTCAGCCATCCTGTAAGCTGATTAAGCAAGAAGGGCATATCAATGTCAGGATAGTTATGCGCTTGAAGAGCTAAGAGTCTCACGCCAGTACCATCTCCGAGTGAAGAAGGAAGTGGTATGTTATGCTTATTGAGGGTTTCTCGCACGTATCTCGGAAGTGGAAACTCTCCTTGTTGTAGCGTATTCCTTTGCTGTTTTACCATCTCTTTTTGTTCTTACTTATACACCTTTTCCTTTCCATCTAACAATAGCCAATGATACTATCTACTCCCCTCTCCATTCGGAGAGGTGCTGGGGGTGAGGCTTGTTGGGGCTTTTGTTGAGGCTTTTCTATCGAACCACTCTCAAGTTACTCTTCGCCCATTCCCTCGTACAAAGGTTGAAGTGCCACCATTCAGTGCGTATTGGCATGAAGCCAGCAGCGGTCATAACCTCTCGAAGTAACCGTCGGTTGGCAAGTGCCTCACGTGAGATAATACCCCGATCAAGTAATCCTTGTTCCTTATCTATATGACTTGCAGCACCCATGTGATCAACCTTTGCTCCCATAGGGATTGTGTCTATATGGCAACGTGCAGCCCCCTCACGCCATGTGGCATCGTTCCATGAAGCCTTACAAATACTAATATCCACTGCCATTCCATAGTTGTGCATACCTCCACCATGCGCTGGGTTGGACACATAGAAGTATTTGGATGTGTTCTTCACGGCATCCCACATCGTCTGCTGAACGCTCATCGGGCGTGTAGCATCAAATATACATAAACTCAAGTCAGGTCTGCGACGCTTCAATTCAGCTTGTGCCTTACGCAGAGCCTCTGCACAACGAGGGAGGACATAAGCATCACGAAGATCGTGATAGAGCTGTCGATTACAGAAGTTATCGGTGCGTGCATACATTAAAGCGACCTTTATTGAGGGCACGACACGCTTAATATTCACCAAACCTTGCCTCTCCATGGATTGACCAGCTACTATGCGACGATTCGTAGCAGGCTTCTGTGCATATATAGAAGTGGTGGAAAGGAATAGTGCGAGTAGTGCATAATAGATTTGCTTCATTCTGTTCTTCTCTTTTAATAACCATTGACAAGAATAAAAACAAGGGCAGGTTCTATGCTTTCTTACAACCATGATGGATTGAAGGAATACATAGAACTTGCCCTGTTGTTATTTCTATCACTGTGGAAATAGCGTTTATATCTTATTTCAAAGCAGCTTTCTTTTGTTTTACATAGTCACCGAATACACGGTCGAGTTCAGCTCTTTGCTCAGAGTCGAGTGTATCATTGGCTTGAATAAGTCCACGATAATAACTCTTGATTGCCTTCGATAACTTCGCTTGATCGGATGAGTTCTTATCAAAGATGTTATCCAAATCGTGATAGAGAGCGGGTTTCATTGTGTTGAGGAAAGCGAGTTTCCCTGTCATTGGAACCGCATTATGGGTGCTATCGTTGGTCTGCTCGTTAGGAGTAGTGACCTTTACGCTATCTTCGGGAGCTGTTTCCTCATCCGACTTAAAGACAGATGAGACATCTATCTTGCCCATTTGATTGAGCAAAGCACCACCATAATTATATGTCAGAATGCCCAGAACAATCACAAGCACCGCAATCACAGCCACCATAACGGTGCCTTTACCTATTGTAGGCATGGTGAATGACGACCCTTCATGATTGAGATCGGCTAGGAACTCATCGATGTTTGCATAGCGATCACTGCGCTTGAAGGCACAACAACGCTTAATGACATCACTATAAGCAAGCGTTAGCCCCATCACTTTCATTATCGTTCCGAGCGAATAGATATCAGCTGTTCCGTCGGCAGTCATGGTTTCGTCTTTCAGTTCTGGCGCCATGAAGCGGGTTGTATCAGCGGTTGCTTTAACGTCATCAAGCGACAATACACTGAAATCAATCAACTTCACGTAATTGCCTTGAGCGGTGATAAGAATATTAGAAGGCTTGAGGTTGCGATGAGCGATACCCTGGTTATGAGCATATCGGAGCGCATCTGCTATCTGATTCACAATAGCTATCTTCTCATCGTCAGTGTGTTGTTCTTTAAGATAAGCCTGTAGTGTGCGACCTTCAATAAACTCTTCTTCAATACAAAGCCCATAGCCGTCAACATCCACAAGTCCTTGATAACGCACAATACCCGTGTGGTTCAATCGTTGACATTGTTTGAACTCACGCTTCAAGGCATTTCTTAGTAGCGTTCGCTTACTATTCTCTTCCTTTAAACATTTGAGGATGACTGTCTGTTCGTCCTTACGACATTTCACAATTAGGCTATATCCGTGTGAAGGAATAACCTCGTAATCTGTGTAACTAGCTTTCAAAGGAGCCTCAGCTGTCAATGAAGACTGGTTGGATGTATTGTTCTTATCTGTCATGAATATCTATCGCACTTAAATAACTTAATATGTATCTCTGTGCGCAAAATTAGCAAAAAAAATTGATATAGGGCATAGTTACAGGCTTTTAAGCATAAATAGATGTTAAGCTGGTAAGCATCAGTAGCAATATTGGACATCATCAGATAGAATCCTATGGTTTATTTTGTACCCAATCCTTACCAGTCCTTCTCATTGACAATACATACTCTGATGTGCCTTATGTGATACTAGATTAAATACTTACCTTTGCACCGCACTTAGGTAGCAAATAATTAACAGAGCAAGAATTAAGCAATGGAAAAGAAAGTAATCATCCTCACTGGAGCAAGTAGTGGTATAGGTTATCAGACGGCAGAGATGCTTGCGAGGCAAGGACATATAGTATATGGTGCAGCACGAAGAGTAGAGAAGATGGATGCACTAAAGCAGTTCGGTGTGAAGACATTGCAGATGGATGTAACCAAAGAAGAGAGTGTTAATAAAGCTGTTGATACTGTTATCGCAGCTGAAGGGCGCATTGATGTATTGGTCAACAATGCTGGCTATGGCTCGTTTGGTGCCATTGAGGATGTCAGCATAGCGGAGGCACGCAAGCAATTCGACGTTAATATCTTTGGTGTCGCTATGTTAACGAAGAAGGTATTACCCCACATGCGCAAGCAACATAGCGGTACAATCATCAACATCAGTTCGATGGGCGGGCGTCTGACTATCTATTTCGGTGCATGGTATCATGCGACTAAGTATGCCCTTGAAGCATTCAGTGATGCTTTGAGAATGGAGACGAAAGGATTCGGAATCAACGTTGCTATCATCGAACCTGGTGGTATTAAGACGCCTTGGGGCTTCATTGCTGCCGACCACTTAGAGGAGAGCTCAAAGGGAGGAGCATACGAGGAACAGGCAAAGAAGGTGGCTGAAGGTCTGCGTAAGCTGTATAGTGGTAACATGATGAGCAGCCCTGAAGTAATTGCAAAGGCTATCAGTCGTGCCACAAATGCACGTCGCCCGAAGGCACGATACCTCATTGGTTTTGGTGCGAAACCCCTCGTCTTCTTACATACAATATTACCAACTCGCTGGTTCGATTTCATTATGATGCACGCAAGTTAAGCAGGAGTAAAGGTCATCATAAATACTATATAAACCACGTTATGAGCTTATCTCACCCAGTATCATCCTTATGATACTTGAGTATCATACGTGTGATACTCGATTATCATATGCGTGATACTCGATTATCACATACGTGACAATTGATTATACAATGCGTGACAATTCACTGTACAATAACGTTACAACTCATTGTACAGCATTGTTACAACTCTTTGTACAGCGTATTACACTTCATTGACAATGTGTCATCTGATGGTTTCAGTGCTGTTTCAATCCTATTATATAACGAAAGAGGATATGTCCAGGAAGCCCCGACATATCCTCTTAATTATGTTTGCGTTAGTGAATTACTAACGACTATCTCGAATTAATCAGCAAACTTTGCCTTGATGAATTCACGATTCAAACGAGCGATATTAGCAATCTTCTCGTTCTTAGGACATACTGCCTCGCAAGCACGAGTGTTGGTACAGTTACCGAAACCAACCTCATCCATCTTAGCTACCATAGCCTTTGCACGCTTTGCAGCCTCAGGCTTACCCTGTGGCAAGAGAGCCAACTGACTAACCTTAGATGATA
>ERZ773051.1341-NODE-1341-length-13623-cov-4.678066_pt1 | contig 13623 bp, 10 predicted proteins | sample MGYA00580631_ERZ773051 | MGnify/ENA primary metagenome ERZ773051 (study PRJEB29015, sample SAMEA2738137) | human oral metagenome | biome: human oral; feature: human-associated habitat; material: saliva | place: China | collected 2204 ...
CAGTTCAATTGACCAAGAATGCGTGTCAGGATACTCGGATCCGTTTCTTGAGCGAACCATTGGCTTGAGTGCTCCGTTGCTTAAAGACACCTTGAAGGCATCACACAGCAGCGATTCTTGCCATGTCTGAAACTGCCTTCCCCCAGCATTCTTGAAAGAAAGGAAGTTTTCGTCAAACAAGCTGTCCAGCAATTCAGAAGCCCATATCTCGTCTATCTGCCTTGTCGTAGAGGCAAAGTTTGCAGACAGCGTATCGACGGCGTTCTCAAAGCCAGGAATGTCGATTGACTTTGCGAGCTCAACAAATTCATCGCGCTCCGATTCGAGGGGGCTGAAGTCGTAAAGCTCAAAGAGGTTTGACGTGAACAGCAATTGGCTATTGTACAGATAGCGAGTTTCGCTCACGCGGTTCATAAGGCGGGTTGCATAAGACATAACTGCAAGCACGTCGTAAAAGGAGCTACCCTTGATTGCTTCCTCGACATCCATTTGCTCGCTTCTAACAAGAACACTTTCGTACACTCTTTTCAACCAGCCAAGGGTGATGTTCACTCTCAGTGGGCCCACCGCATCTACCAGCCTTGCAAGATGAACAAACACCGGTTGTATCGATTGGTAACATTTTCCGAAGTCGCCAATAGACTCCATATCAGCATCAGGCTCGATGTTGCCCTCTGTGTAATCAATAAACCATTGCCATTCTCTGGATGAGTTCAGGAGCCCCTCCGCAAATGCAACTTCGATTTCGTGCTCGTAATAACCTGATCCCATAGCCTCTTCGCTCCCCATTTTCTGTTGTTTGCAATTGTAATAGGCCGTGAGAATCATCGGCATCAAAGAATGTAACTACTGCTGTAAGAATAGTTGCAGGTGGCTTTCTGCGTTCCTGCAGGTCAGTTGATTCGGATGAGTTTATTCCCCCAGTGCCTGAATCAAGGGGTTGATTCGGGAGTGATTCTGAACGAGAGCAAATCATTTGCAATCTGATGCACGAGAGCGAATGAAAGCGAACGGGAAGCGAAGGTTTGTCACGAAAATGAGGGTTGTTACGCTTGAGTGGGAGTAATACTTCCGCGTTGGTGCTGTGAATTGAGCATGAGGGACCCCTGAATTAATGGCTTCGGGGGTCCCTTGCATATTGGCGATTACTCAACTGGGAGTAGTCATTCTCATGCGCATGCTTGGTGGCTCAAGGAGCGGGTGGCATAGATCTACTTGAGTACATGCACGCGAAAAATGCTTGATCCAAGTGGAGTAGGAGTGTGCCCTCAGTTTTTGTGTGCGGTGATCGCAAACTGAAGGGGCAGACGTTCGGGGTGCTCACGAAGATGCCAGGCTCCAGTGGAATCTTGTTCCATGAGTTCGGGCCACGGACACCAGGCAGCGCGCGGGGTCTCCTCAAGTTCATCAATCACCAACCCTGCGTTGATGAGAGCTGTGATGATCTGGCCGAGGGAATGATTCCACTGGTGGTTCGTTGTGTGAGTAATCCGCGGTGCTCCGGGGGAATCCACGTAGCTTGAATCGTCATCCCATGTCATCGGAGCGTCCTGCTCGAAGTATGGCTGCTCAATCTTTAGCCCGTCGGAAATGTCCTCCCCGATTGTCATGAACATCGGGTGGTCGTCGCGGATGAAGAAAGTGCCGCCCGGTTTGAGCAGGGAAGCGACGACCCGTGCCCACTGGGCGATATCGGGCAGCCAGCACAGGACACCAATCGAGGTGTAAACCAAGTCGAAATTTCCGGAGACTGCTTCGCGTGCCTCGTACACGTTCGCGTGAACGAAGTCGACGTTAGCGCCCGCGCGATCGGCGATGCTGCGCGCGTGGGCAAGCGAGGCCTCGGACAGGTCGAGGCCAATGACGCGCGAGGCCCCGCGGCGCGCAAACCCGATCGTGTCGGTTCCGACGTGGCACTGCAGGTGGATGACCTCTTTGCCCGTGAGATCGCCAAATTTTTCGATATCTTGGGCCAATTCGGCACTGATGGCCGTCGGGTCCTCGAGAAGACGCTGGTAGTCGCAGTAGTTGCCAGCCATGTGCAGCTCGGCGCGGTCGTCCCAGTTGCGTTCGTTATCGGAAAACCATTGCGCTCGTCTGCTTGTTTCAGTCATTTCGTCATTGTACGTCGGTGGGATGCTGGACGGGGGTGCTTGCCGAGGCCTCGGCGTGGGCTTTGCGCGCCTTGTCCGCCCCGCGCAGCTGCAGGTAGAGGGCAGCGGCAGAAAAGAAGTCCGCGACGGCGAAGAAGTGCAGCCCAATGTGGAGCGCAGCGAAGGAACCGGGGAGTAGTCCGCGTTTTGTCGCTCGAATCGAGGCCGCGAAACCGTAGGAGGACGTCGCGAGCATCAGGAGGTAGGACATTGCGAGCAAGGGAACCACGACGAAAGGCGCTGCAAGAAAAAGCCCTGGGATGACAAACATGATCGTCGCGATGCCCGTGGCGTAGAGGAATATCAGCGTGTAGAAGGGGATCATGCAGAGCTTGAGAACCAGATCCCAAAATGCAAGTCTGCGCGGGCTGTCCTCCGCTCGATCGAAGCATGCACAGAGGATATTTGCGATCCCTGCAATCAATAGGAGAGTGCCCCACGTGGGCCAGTCTGTTCCCCAGCCGAAGACGTCATAAAACGGCCCGCCGCTGTAAACCGCAGCGATGAAAAGGAGCGGCAGGGCGGTGCGCACGACTTTGTACACGGCGAGCCTTCTTCCTGGTGAAAACTTGCACTACTGGCGAGGATATCACCGTGCACGTGCGGCGGACACGAATAGTCTGCGAAGTTCAGCTCGCACCGGTGCAGGCTCTTCACCTACGCAGGCGCTTGGCCTCGGCCCCAAAGATCAGTAGCCCAGCGACAACAAACGTCCCGATTGCGCTGGCGAAGGCCACATTCGAGTCGAGCCTGAGCGCCGGAATTCCCATGCGCATCCCGCACACGTAGGGCACGAGCCCCACCAGCCACACGCCAATGCCCAAGCGATGGTTACCCACGTGGCGGGTTTTTGCGATAGACCTCCGTGACCTGCCCGGATCTGGGTGTCCTATCTCCGTGTTCGCGGCGGTACACGCGAACACGCAGGTTTGGCAATCCGGTGCCGCTATTATTGCGCACAAAATGGTTGAAGTAGTTGCTTAATCCCTTTTTGGAAGAAAATTCAATGGGACTTTGGGTCAATAGCGCTACGTGTCTCTTCTTGACCTGTGCTTAAGTTTGTACGGACAGCCAATCGTATGAAGCTTCTTCATGAGATTAAGTAGATAGATGCACTGTTTTTCCGACGGTATCTTTCGGCTGGTCATAGATGCTGCCGTATGAACTATGCCCCTGTCTTTGTCCGAGCCTTCTCCCTGGCGGATCATCCAGTTGTAAACGTCGTTCCAGAACTCAGCGCCTTCTTGCCAGACAATCTCTTGCGCTTCGATACCGTTCAGTATCTTCTGATCTTGTGCTGCCTCGTGTAGTGTTTCTTTCTCGGCATCCTTATCGGTCAGCTTCTCAATGAAAGTCGGATCCCAATCAACCGTTGCTTTCTTGATGCGCTCCCAGCATCTAGGCTGCTTGGCCCATTCTGAAATATTTCTGTATCCGGGATCTGGTGACATCAATACCTCATGAACGCAGTCAGCTGATTGTTCAAGCGCACGAATGAACGTTTCGTCAACTTTTTGGGCGCTCCATATCGCAGAGAAATCAATTGCCTTGCCCATCTTCTGGACATCATGGGCAATTTTGCCAACGACAAACGAGACATGCTGCGATCTGTATCCGCCAGTCTCATACCATTCTCTTGTCGGCACTGTTTTTTGTGCGGCATCGAATATGATCTTCTTTGCGACAAGGCATTTGAAGTAGTACTCGCCGAAGACCGTGTCGTCCCTTTCCCATTGGGCCGTTATTTCTTTCACGAATCGGGCGAAATTCTTCTGTGCACCACGATTGACGAAATAGACTTCGTCCGTCCAGCACATCAAGTACTTCGCGAGGTCCGTCTTCGTAAATGTTTGGGCCTTCGGATATTCGTCAGCAAACTTCTTTTTCTTTGCGGGCGTTAGATATGCCTGCGCATCTCTGTACTGCCCCCTTGCCCGCTCGTAGTACCATTTCGTCTGAATGAAGCTGCCTTCCTTGGGACGTGCATAGATTCGCCTAGAGAAGTCTTCCATTCTCACGTGATACGGATGGTTGGAGAAGAAATCTGCCGCAGAGACCTTGTTTTGGCTGTTTGCGCATTGAGAAATCCGAGGGACGAGGTCGATTGCTTCCTCTGGTTTAACGATGCTCAGCTTCATTTGGACAAAAACTTTGTCCAGTGGGACCTTTCCCATGAATGCAGCATAGATCGATGCCGTTGTTTGTCCACCGTTTACGATTTGAAGGTTATCTAACGTGTTTATGACAGTGCCGTCGGATGTCTCTTCGCTTTCGATTCTCTCTGCCGTAGCCGTGATGCCATTGTTAAACGAAAAGAAGTGTTGGGGTTCGGATTCTAGGGTATTTTTGATCCCCGTATTGACCTTGCTCCTTGCTTGCAAGAACACACGCACGTTTTGCTCAAGCAGACGGTTTCCCCAACGATCATATATGAGAGCAAGATCCGTGCCTGGAAGTGCTGCAAGATAAACTTGATCCGAAGAGTCATCGCCAAACGCTTTCAGAGCGCGCAGAGGGCCGCCAGGCAATATCTGAAAGTCGACAGTGAGTTTCTCTCTTTCCTGCCCGGAGGAAATAAGCTTGTACACACGCGAAAGGTCCCAAACGCTATACGACAGAGGTTTTCCATCAAACTCTTCCGTGACCCTACCCTCAACTCGGCTGCTCATTGATCTGTTGGTCATCAAGAAGAGCTTAATCTTCTTGGTCATCTCCCAGCTCGCTTGGATCAAGTCTGCTAATCCATAGCCAGGATCAGTTTCTTCGAGACCGTTTTTAAAAGACGGGAGAAGCGCCTTTCTTAAAAAGTTGCTCAATCGTTTGAAGATGCTTGATATCTCAGTGTTGGTTATGGTCGTGACATCTGTCTGCGTGCAAAGGTCGACCACGATTAACCCCAAAGTACCGTTGTTCTCCAGCGGGTTTCCGCAGTAGCCATCAACGCGAATGCCACCGGAGGATGGTTTGTAATGCGCGTATATCGATTCGTCAAACTCTCCCGCGTCGCTCAGGATGTCCGAATAGATCTCGAACAGGGCTTCTTCCGTATAGATTTCTTCAGAGTCGGCTGTCGTGACGATTTCCTGTAGAAAATCGGTATGAAACTCTTGTAACTGCTCATCGTAAGTCATGTCTAGTATCTCACCCTTGCTCTAATGGCTGCCTCATTGGATTCAAATTGATCGAGGTGCGACAGCTCCAAACGATAGCTCACTTCAGATGTCTCAGCTGGAATCGATGAGGGGACAATTTTAGGGAATTCCTTATCGACGTAGTAATAGCGAAAGCCCTCCTTGGCCCATTTTGTGTCAGAATAATTAACGAGATCCGAGTAACCCGCTAACGCCAAAAGGCTGTTGAGGTATGCCAAAGCGGAAGGGTCTTGCTCGAATGCGCTGCGCACTTCATTGACGATGGCATCCAGCGACAAGCCGTTAACTGGGTCCTCGTTAATCCCAATCACACACAGGTAAAGCTCTTCCTCGACCGATGTGTCCAATTGGTTTTCAGAGCTGACTATCACAGAATGATCTTGTGTACCGCGATTAGACTTCACTTCAAAGAACGTTAGGCCACACGTGAAGTCTCTGGGAGAACCTGCGGGGCCCGTCCATGCTTTCGCGGCAGTCATCGGCCCCACTTCCTCAAGTAGGATATCGTTCAAGAAAGCAAGCTCTCCGATTAGCCCCTTCTGTTGGCGTTTGGAGAGTTTCTTTTGCGCTGCGCTAAGTAATCTCTTCCATTCCTCCAGCCGTGCGACGATGCAATGCAGGACATTGTGCCGAGTTCCCTTAGCTATCGAGTCGGCCAAGTCCCAGCACAGCCTGAAAAATAGCTCTTGCATGTCATCATCGCGAAGAACTATCTGAATGCAACTCTTGTTGTTTCCGGCATGAAGCCGAAACCCCAAGTCCAAGACCTTAAACGCCGGAAGAGTGATGGGGTCGCCCTGGTATTCGTTGAAGAATACTGATATTCCAACGGAAGAATTATAAAGTCTAATCCACTCTAGGGATACGCCATCAGGGAACTCAATGTCCGTGAACAAGACGGAGTTAACGTCCTGCTTGCTTTGAGGCGCAGGAATGCAATCCCATGGGTTCACAAATACTAGTCCTCCTCTTCCTCGGACGTGAGGTCGTCATCGTGGCCGTCCTCGCCTATGTACATGTTGTTGAGAGCAACCTTGTTAAAGACGTACTCGACCTCTTTCTCGATATCCAGAATCGGGAAGCTGATACTCCAAGCAACGACTGGTTTGTGCTCGCTGGCGTGCCAATGTGACCCATCAAGCTTCCCGTGTTTGGCATCTCCTTTTTGACAGGCTCTTTCATAAGCGGCTTGACTTGCAAATTTGACATCAAGATGGTGAATAACAAGTAGCGGGCGTTTCCTATATTTCCTGCAGAGGTAGTCAAACGAAGGATGAGGGGTTGTGCTCTTCCCTTGTTCGTATTCGTCTTTGATGGTTTGGAGCATATTCGGATCAAGCCCGGCTCGCTCTGGATGTTTCGTCGAAACTTTGTTCCTGTTACCAATAATCAACCTGTAATCGTCAATTTTGACGCCAGGGCTACGACGTTCGTAGCAGAGCTTCTGTCCGTCGAACCAAAACATCTCATCCGTCTGCGCGCCATCGGAAGCAGCCAGCAAGACATCCCAATATAAAGCGCCTTCGTCTTTGCAATATTCAATGTGCGTCAAAACGCTATCGGATACTGTGCATTTTGAGTCGGCATCATTGTTAACAAACTCCGACACGAAGTCTTCAACCAAGCGTGCAGGAACTTGCGAAACTAGCTCTCCAAGATAGCCGTCTTCGTCCTCATAGCGATGGTGTTCATATCCACCGTCTTCCAATGCTCTCATCAGCTTGTCTGCAGCGGTAAAGTTCGCTTCTATAGCATCGTCAGCTCTCAAAAGAGCGAAGGTCTCGACATATTTTCCGTCGTATTGGATGTTTCTCTTTAGCTCTCCAGCGCCCATCTTGTTTCGAGCAGTAACCATCAACGTATCGGGATGCGCACGAATCTTTAATCCAAACTCTCTTGGAGTTGCGCCCCTTCGCTGCATCCTGATCAGGTCGACAATTAGGTCATTTGTGGAATCGGCGATGAATCTACACCACCCAGCGGACTCGGCAGTCATCCATATCCTGCAGATATCTTGATAACCCGTTCGGTGGCCAAACCAGCGTGACATTTGCATTAGCGTGTCATACGCCCTTGAATTTCTGTTGAAATAGGAAACAACTAGGCCGTCAAGGGTTAAGCCTCTGCTCAACCTGTTTCCACCGATTGCGATGACGCACTCGTTTCCGGAATCATACCCTAGGTTCTCCTTCGACTTTCCGTGAATGAGTGCCGTTTTTATCCGCAAAGCGACTCCAAATAGGTTTGAGAAGACCTTCTCCCATGAGAACTCGCACTTGCCGTCGTACTCAAGATTCCAGACACGGCGGAACATTTGGATTTCTTGGGAGTTGTCCTCGGCTATCTGGGTGGGCAAAGTGCCATAAATCCTGAATGCTGGCACAATAATGTCTTCAAGGAAGTAATCTATGAGCCTCCTATATTTTCCCTGTATCGAGATGAACTGGCTGACGTTTACGAGCATCGTCATATTTTGAGGCCTACCATCCAAACGCAGGCTCCAGATAGCGGATGCCAACATGAATGTCCTGATTGCGTCTTTCAAGGTCTCAGGAAGAGCCTCAATTGGTGTGTCCTTCTTGCTTGGAGGTACGCAGTCATCGATGAATCTGAGGTATTTACAGCGACCTTCCCCGTCTTCAGCGTCATCAAGATCAGCAAAGATCTCATCAGCCCCGAAATACGAATCCGAAGGATTAAGTGTGTAGATGAAGTCCTTCGGGAAGAGATCTTCGCCATGTGCTTCATCTTCAGCATCACAGTCAATGAGGATGTTTGCATAGGGAGTTGCCGTATAGCTGACATATGTCCGGCATGGGAAGAGTAGATACAGATCCCTGATCAACCGGTTGATGGTCGAAATCTTGTCTTTTGAATACTGGGTGTTGATTGAAGCATAGTCTGCCTCGTCGTCAATCAAGAAGAGCCGATCATTTGGTCCCCTCTCTTGTTGCCTGAACCATGTAATTAGATTCCTGAGCGTGCTCGTGTTTTTCTTTATGATGAAAATCCAAGGCTCTGTTACGTTCTTTGCGCTAATGTTCAAGAATGCCTGCATCTTTGCTTTCTTGAAGTCGTCGTCCCTAGTTGTTCCTGGATTGGGGTGCCTGAAATCGCCTACGACGCCGTCTCCAACACCAACATTTTCTTTTCGGTACGCTCTGCGGCCTTCTTGATCTTGGACGAGACGAAATCCTATGAAGCCTTCTTCAATGCGTTTCTGGGTCTGCTCCCTAAGGTCGTTGGTTGTTGAAGCCAGGATCACAAGATACTTGTAGCCAGCATCTGCTGCGCGGCACAGCAACCCTAGATAGTTCGCAGTTTTTCCTGATTGGACATTTCCGATTACGAGTCCCTTTGTTGAATACTGGATGTCTTTTGGGTCGTGAGTGAGTGCAAGTATTTCCCGTGTATCCCGGCCGATAACATCGCAGACACTCCTTGGCCACTGAAGGTCCTCATCTAGGTATTTACGATACTGTCCCCAGTAATGCCATGAAATTTCGCCATTGCGCTCAGCGTCATCAAGCCACGGTTCGTTGCCTTCGGATGAAAAAAGATAGTTCCCGTCAGTTTGCTTGACTGCCCGCTTTTCCCAAAATTCCTTTACCAGACTGTCAGTGAATGCATCTTCGTCAATGACCCCGATCAGTTTTTCATAGTGAGGATAGAGGGACATATGAAGGTATAGCCGCAGTTGCCCCCGCACAGCTTTTCTGAGCGCTTCTGCGTCGGGAGGTTCGGTTCCGGGCTTAAATGCGTCCCATATCGCACGACTTATCACGTCATGCAGGTTGTCGTAAATGTCCATGCGCTAGCTTTCTTTGATACCCAATATTCTAAGAACCTTCTCCCAGCTGTTTGAGAAGACTGGAGTGGATCGCATCTGGTGGATTATCGTCTGTTCTTCAATACCCTGTCCCTTTAGATAGGCAAAGAACTCTCGAACTATCTCAGTAAAGCTAATATCATCGATGACCGGTGTCGCTACGGTTTCAGGGTTGTTTGTCAATTCGACAAAAAGTGAATCAAGCGGAAAGCCCGATTCAATAATATCTAACGCATGTGAGAGCTTACGGGCCTGGTCTTCATTAAGCAGATCTTGCAACTCCAACAACGTCGGATGGGATCTATTGATTGCATAACGCGTTAGCCCGCTGTCTCTGATGATCTCCCATGTTGGGTAGGCAGCAGACGTGGTCTGCTTTGCCCCCATTCGCTTGTATACGCCTTTTGAGGGGGAAGAGAGCCTAGTAAGCAATCGTCTGATAGTTGCCCTAGCCTCTTCGGGAAGCTGCGCAGAAACTTTCTTTATGTCGATTTTCCAGTCCTCGTCGTTTGTGTTGTCGATATCAATGCGCACTCTGCACAGCTGGGTAACCGCCGTCTTCTGCGCAAGGTTAAACCAAGTTCCATGGATGATGAGGCGTCTTGCGCGGTATAAGTAGATTCCCTGGTTCCTTTGATATCCACCTCGTAAAGCGTATTTCTCGTACTCATTTTGGGAGCTGTATTTCTTGCGATGAGGCAATGTGTACGCTTGCATGACAACACCACCCGGAAGCAGCTCCTCTGGACCCAGTATTGTCGCACTGTGCTTCTTATTGAAGGGGTCGAGAGGTTCAATCTGTCTGCCGTTCAAAGTAATATCCACCTTTGGACAACTAGGTTCACCAGCGAGAAATCTGTGAAACACCAATGCAATATGTTTTTCAGCATCGGACACTAGGCGCTCGAACGATGATGTGAGATTCTTTCCGCTCGAAGATTGTTGGCCGAGCCTGTCAATCTTCTCCCAAAGCACGACGGTGCCTGTGCTTGGGAATGCTTGGTAGAAGTTAAGTTCATGGAACTTTGTTTGCTCGATAACACTCCAAGAGTTCATTTTCACGACATAGTCCAAGTCCCAAGTAAAGGCGTTTGCAACTCCGGATTGGGATGAATAGACAGTCAGTCTCCTGCATTGCGAGAATGAGGCGGTTTTCATTCCAAGACCAAAACGCCCAAGATCCCCTAGGGATCTCTGTTCTCTTGGATCGGTGCTCCCCATGCGCATCGCCGCAATAAGCTGATCGCGTGAAAGCCCATAACCATCGTCGATGATAGCTACAACTGGATTGACCTCGCTTCTAACCTCAATTTGTATGTGTTTTGCACCTGCTGTTATCGAATTATCGATGATGTCCGCGATTGCAGACTCAAAGGAGTATCCGATGTCTCGCATGCTCTCTATTAAGACGCTTGGAATCGGATCCAGTTGCAGCTCGCCCACGATGAACTCCCATTACATGGTTTAGTGACATTATACTCAAAAATTCGTACAAACCTCCTGAGTGTATGTCTTTATGTCCAAGCGCTCTCGAACACTGCTCATATTCTTGGAAAAACCGGTTGACTTCCGGACTATCTGGGCTAATCAGGGGTAGCTCCTGCTTTCAGAAGGGCATTGGAGCAAACCTCAGATGTTGCGCATGAAATCTTGATGTACCAGCGAGAGGGGCATGAGGGCGTTAGTGAATGGGCATTGGGAGCCGGGAGTGGAGCCTCATTGAGCAGAGAGTAGTGCTGTCTAGGAGGAAGAGTGGCTCGAAGAATTAATAAGTCTCTAAGAGAAGAAAGATGTCCGTAGAGGCGGATGAAAGCGCAAAAGGGAGTTAATGGGATTCTGGTGCTGACAAGGTTTGGAAGGATGGGGCAGCCTTTTAAAGGCAAGTTCTTAATTGGTGTGTTATGGAGAAGAAAGTCAGCGAAAAAGAATGAGCGATTCTTCAGCTACAGCATCAATTCCTAAGCATGTTTCCTCAGATAATGAATCGGTTCTCCTTCTCAAGAAATTGGCGCGTTCAGGTAGGAGCGCCACCCATATGCACTTTAATCTTCAATCGTCAACTTTGGGTGTCAAGCTCTCACAGAAGCCGTGAGCCTGTATGTCAAGAGCCTCTGCTACGATCTTGCCGATCTGCTGTGCAAGGAGCGGTGGGACAGCGTTGCCCACTTGCGTGTACTGTGACGTGCGATTTCCCTCGAAAAGATAATCGTCAGGAAAAGTCTGTAATCGCGCCGCTTCGCGTACCGTTAAGCTTCTGCATTGGGAGGGATCTGGATGGATATAGTAGTGCCCATCTTTAGAAATATGCGAAGTGATCGTAGTAGAAGGGCGACCCCATACTTGGGTGCGGAAGCGATCAGCAAACTTGATTTCCTCCCCCTCCTTCGCTTCAAGGACGTTGCGATGGTTAGGGTAGATCACTCTTGGGAAATCGCGGATCTTTGCTGACGCCCCGTGTTTCTCAGCATACGCGGCACAGAAGAGATACCGATCAAGGTCTGACGCGAGATGCGCGCGTGACTCATGGTTGGTGAGAATGTAACTTGACCCTAAACGTCCCCTGTACCATTCCTCGTACTTTAATTTTTCTCCGGTGACTTGTGAACGAGAGAGTGACTCTATACGGGTTCGCGAACTTACACGCCTGAGAATATCCTCGAGTTCTCTTCCCTCTTCGGTTTTTATAAGGCGATCTATTGCAGCGTCAATATAGTTATTCCAGTCTAAGTCTCGCTGTCCTTTGTTTGTGATCGAGAAGTCACTGCGGATGGGGGGGATGCCGACGAGAGCTTCTCGTAGAGTGGTTTGCTTTACTTCGTGAAGAATCTTGGAACGGATATGGCTTCCTTCTTTAACCCCGAGCAAAATTACACGGTGGCGTGTTTGGGGGACTCCAAAACGTTCTGATTCGACGATGTAGTCACGTGGATTTTTAGCATCTTCTTTCACCAGTGAGCGGATTTCATATCCAGCTGACTTCATATCATCGCAGATTCGCTGAAAGATTCCCTCTCCTTTTCGCTGAGCAGACAAAAGACCTTTGACATTTTCCATAACGAACAGCGTCGGTTTGAGCTCTTCAATGAAAGCCAGATAACACTTATACAGAGTCTGTTTAGGGTCTTCTTCGAACTTTTTATCGTGTGTTCTACGGGCGCGGCCTACTAGTGAGTACGCTTGACAAGGCGGGCCACCGATTAGAACCCAGTTATCGGACCCTCTGATACCGTATTTTCTTAACCTTTCGCGCCCCATTTCAACAAGAGTGTTGTCATCCGCTTTAAGTGTTGCGCACAGGGACTCTTCTTCTGCTGCTGCCCATTCATTGGGGAAACGCTCAATAAGAACATTAAGCGTGTGTGAATCGTGGGTCTCCATATACTGCAGATATTCGACGGGGATGGTGTCGTTGTTTGCTCGCAGGATCTTTCGGAAAAAAGAACGAAGTCGTAATGTTTTGTGAGCCGTTTCGTCCTTTTCGATGGACAATATTGTTTGGAAGATAGGGTTTCCGGACGTATCTCTTAGCGAAGAAAACCCTTCCCCTAATCCTCCAGGGCCGGCAAAGAGATCAATTACAGGGATCATGCTCGGAGTTCCTCCCTAGATCGTAAGGCGAGAAGCGACGGGATGAAGCACAAAGAAGTCCGAATCCGCAGTGAGGGCGAGCATGTAAAAATTCTAGACTAGAGGTTTATATCTCGGGCTCTTATCCCAAAGGATTCTATGAACTGTGATCCGTTCGATGCGCATTTACTGGTCTATGGAACCAATTTGTACTGTTTGAACACAGACGTGTTCTCTGAAGTCAGCCCCAAACGCCCCCGACACATTCACCCGCTACACGCGATTAGCCCCGTGCCACCAGTTCAAAGGATGCGACAGGCTCTGCCGGAGATTACCGGTGTCACGCGAGGGCAAACTATATAAAAACGCCTGCGCCGCATCCTCTAAAGACACAGCCTCGAAGCATCGCTCCAAGACATCAAGCGCCTGATCGAGAGTAATCGGGCGATCCTCAACAACCACCCCCATCTTCCAGGAATAAGCAAGCTCCTCAGCACTCACCGAATGCTTCTTCCGATCGTCCATCAAGCGATTTAGAATCTGAACAGCCTTCTTATCCACGCTTGCCCGCCCTTCGAAGTGCCTGCAACAGCGGAAACCGTATAGCTCAGAAGCGCCTACAGTCCCACAACCTTAGAACCCCAGCAGTCTGCGATAAATCGCCTCGTCCTCATCCGAGAAGACATCAAAGACAACGACCATGGGGGACTGGGTTGCAGTGAGCCACTGATTGACCACGTCCACCGCTACCTCGGCAGCGGCCTGCTTCGGGTAGCCAAAAACGCCCGTCGAAATACAGCAGAACGCAAGCGAGCCCATACCGCTCTCCTGCGCCAAATCCAGGCAATTCAGGTACGAGCTCATCAGCTCGAAACGATGCATGTCAGCGTCCTCGCCGGCGGGCACAATCGGCCCGACCGTG
>ERZ773051.1343-NODE-1343-length-13584-cov-19.201419_pt1 | contig 13584 bp, 10 predicted proteins | sample MGYA00580631_ERZ773051 | MGnify/ENA primary metagenome ERZ773051 (study PRJEB29015, sample SAMEA2738137) | human oral metagenome | biome: human oral; feature: human-associated habitat; material: saliva | place: China | collected 2204 ...
GCTTCCCAGTTTGAATCATACATTAAAAAATATAACATCCGGACAATAAATCTTAAAATTGTTACAAAATTGATTGATCTATTTCCACAAGTTGTTAAAGAAAATTTTCTCTCTTTATCTAGAAATATAGAATTTTTCCTGGATCATCAATCAGGAAAATTTACAGATTCTAATAATGGCTTATACATTAAATTAGGAATCACAAATGAAGAGATAAATAATCTAGCAAAAGAATATTGTAATACAGATAGCATTAACCCAAATTATTTACAAAAAATAGTTGATTATAAGAAATTAAGCGAATATAAGTTTAATGATCCAATTAAACTCCTAGCTAAAAGAACTATTGAAGAGTTCTTAGAAAAAAATTCTGGTATCAGTCAGACATTACAGTATTCTCAATCCATTAGTATTGATAACTTAGCAACTGATAAGTTATTTCAGTTAGAAAAAAATAAAATTATTCTTAACAAATTATTACTGGATGAATATCATGACTTCCCAACCTTATTAAATAACTATATATATTTTTTGGGTTTCTTTAATTATGAAATAGGATTACCCTGGCTTATTGCCAATGACGAAAGATTTGACTTCTCACGCTTCTTTTCCCCAAAATCAAATGCTAATTTTAATGGTTTTCATCCGAAATTAAAAACTACGTATAGTTTGTTATTTTTTGCATATTTTGTTTATTTGAAAAAAAATGGCATTGATATTGAAAAAATTGTGGAATGGTACTTTAATATTTACTTAAAAGATGAGTTAAATATAGTGGGATTCTACTTTCATGCTTCTAATAAAGATTCTACTTTCTATGAAAGAGGAAAATGTATAATCAGTGAAATGGATGGTATTTTAGACCAATATGAATTATTTTTTAGAAATGGAGAAATTGACCAAGATTTATTAGAGATTAAATCTGGCACTTCCTCTTATGCTACATTGAAATCCTTTAATAAGAAAAAATTTATCAAATTGAACAATACTCCTGATAATTCTGCATTGTTCTCTGCGCTTTTTTCTGATCAAAGTCCACTTAGCTTCATTTCATCGAAAGAAGAACATAAAACCTTCTTCAAACATATAAAAGAAGGTGTGAAGATTACAGATTTTGATGATTATCAGATAAGACAAATAAATATTCTAATAGAAAAGAATCTTTTAAAACTATCAAACGATGTAATAAAATTTTCAAACTTTCAAGAAATTAACATTTTGAATAAATTATGGAAATCAGGTACATATTGTCTATACTATAAAGATAAAATGATACTAAATATTGCAGAGAACCTTTGTAAGAAAGGGTATTGTGAATACTCAGATAATCTTTTTTCTGAACATGAAAGTAATTATTTATCTTATATTTTGGATGATAAAAAATATGGCAATGGATTAAAGATTAGAAATAAGTTTTCTCATGGTAAATTTGGATATAAAAGAGAAGAAGAACATTTACAAAATTATTTAGAGTTGCTCCAAATAGTCATTTTTTATGTTATAAGAATTAACGATGAGTTAGAATTTTCAAATCAAAGCTAGCTAATATATAATCTAGGTGTTTGTAAAAATCATCTATACTATATAAAAAGCACATAATAATTATTAGTGTATTTTCCTTCAATAACCATAAATGATTATATTGCAACAAACCATGGTAACGTCGCTTTCTTCTAGTATAGACAGGTTCGTGGAGTTTAGAAGAACAGAATCAAGATAAGGTGAAATAATCGACAAAAACAAATGGATTTTACAAATATTTCTCTTATCAGCTATAGCTGATAAGAGAAATCAAATCCTAAGGAAGTCCTTGAACTACCAAACTCCGTATCAATTTTTCTGAGTCTTGTGAAATTGTCTAGCTTAATTTAACAAATGAGATTATATAAGCTATGGGGGGAAACACGCTCTGGTTAGGATAAAAATATTAATTCCAACGAACCAGCTAAATAAGAAGCACTTAAAAAACACTCTAAATAACTTAGTGAAAAATGGGCGTTCATTCATTAATATGACGAACAACCTTGTTATCTTAATGGTAGAGAATGGATTGATGAAATAGCGAATAAAAATAGACCCCCAGTGGAACTGACACTAGTGACTTGACTTTTTGGAGGATTAGAAATGGAAAATATAGAAAAATTATTAGGAACTCTGCAGGAGCAAAGCTTTATCTTCAATTATGGAGATAGAGAAGTGAGAATTGATTTAGATACATTATTGTCTGATTATGATGATGGAACATCATTTATAGACTACATATCAGATTTTTATTACGTTCAATCTGTTTATCAAAAATTAAAAAATAGTGAAGATGCTGATCCTGTAGAAAAATTCCAAGATTTCTCTGAAAACAGTGCATCTTACCATAAACTACTATCGTTGATTAAATTCTTCTATTCAGAACTTAAAATTTGCCTTTATGAAATTAAAGATGATGCGAAATTTCGACGTCGGATGCACATTGGTATATATAGAGAGTATTTTTACGAATCATATTCGTATATAATGATCGATTTAGACGAGTCCCTTATTGATATTAAATCGATCCTGGATGAAAGAAATAAAATTTTAGCCTATTTTATTAAACATTATGATAAAGAGTTTCCCACTTTTAAAAAGTTAATTTTCTTAGCTATCATATTAGAATTATTAATCACCAACGAAGCGTTAATCAGTATTCGCTTCCGACACATAGAGGAACTTTTTGAATCATTTTCAAAAAAAATAAGTCATTTAACTAGATTATTCCAATCCTCATTAAGTAGTCGTCTTTCTAGTGATAAGTTTTATCTAGTTCCAGCAAAAACCAACGAATGGTTCGGAAAAATGATTGATAATGTCGAATTATCTAATACTTTGAATACACTGACAGGAAAAAATAGAAAAAAATTGAATTGCTATGCGGTTGCTTACAGTGACAAATTTTCGTACTACGCAATAAATAATATGGATGGAGATGACCAACAAAAACTTCATGATGTATTTACTACGTTACTAAACAATATGCCCGCTGCAAAATTGACGGATGATGTAAGATATTATCTAACTGATGAAGAAAATTCTATAACTTATGGTCAATTTAAAAATCATACAGAACCAATTAAAAGTAGCTATAATAGAATGTTTACATGTTGTGAAAGAAAAACTTTCGCAAAACTAAGGGAGGAAGAATTAAAAAATAATAAAATTAATAAAATGAATATTCTTGTAACACAGGCACCCTGCGTATATTGTTCAAGAGAATTGAATTATATTAAGAAAAGAGGTTCAGTGACTATGAATATAAATTATCCTGAATTAGAGAGAATCAATACTCATGATTGTTTAGCACAAAACATATTTAACTTAAATAATCCAGAAGGATAGCTTGTTTATTGAAACTTTATTAAGCACTGCGATTAGTATTTTTCTATATATCCGAACATCTAATTTATTTCACAAAAAATATAGTCAATAATGTAGTCATTCGAATGATTTCTCTTGCAATATAGTGAAATTAACAAAAAGAAAAAACGCTGATCAAGCGTTTTTCTTCTGTATTGATTCGTATTGAATGCTTACTTCACTTCTGTAAGGAGTAGACAGAGTTCTATATAACCCCTCAAAACCTTTATTTTAAAGGCTTTGTAATTTATTGAAGAAAAAATGTAGAGACAAATGTAGAGACGATTAAGTAGATAGTTCAGCTATTTTATCTAAATAAATATTTACTGCCTCTAATTTCTTCTTCGGTGCTAACTCGGCGTATGTATCCATAGTTGTGTTGATAGATTTATGTCCCATACGAACTTGTAGTTCTTTCCAGTTTGCCCCAGCATTTAACATCATTGAAGCATGAGTATGTCTGAAAATATGGAAACCGTAATCAGGTAAACCAAGAGAAGTTAGTCGTTTTTTTAAAGTAGCACGTTCGTTTCTATCACACATATAATTTCCATAAATCGTTGGAAAGATTAACTTGGATTGAGGTAGACCTTGTTTTTTGAAATAGTTATTCATTTCTGTGTAGAAATCCCTAAGGTCAGTGAGAGTAGAGTTTGGAACGGGAACCTGACGATTACCAGAATCGGTTTTTGCGGTTGGTTTACAAATCATACATCCTTTAGTACCAAGTTTCTTATTGGCACTTTTCCACATCAATGTTTTATTTACAATAATTTCATTGTTTGTGAAATCCAAGTCATTTATTTCTAATGCTAGAAGTTCATTGATTCGCAATGCAGAAGCGAGTAAGGAATTGCAGATGGTAATAAATCGTCGATTAGCTCTGTTATTAGGTAAAGTTTTTAAGAATGCTAACCATGTTTTTAATTCTTCATCATGTAAGACCATAGTTCTACGAGAAGCTAATTTAGGCTTTGGAGGGATTTTAATAGTTTTCACTGGGTTTTTAGTTAATCCAAAATGTGTGATGCCAAAATCGAAAATATCACTAAGTTTGTGAGTGACTGCTCCAAAGTCTTTTGCACTACCTTTTTCAGCACGTTTTTTCCCTGATTCAATCGATGTTCTAGCTTTTTGGGCGAGATTGTTAACCCATCTTTGAATATCGGCAGATGTGATTTTTTCAGGAATGTAATCCCCGAATGCAGGGATGATGTAATTATATACATATCCCTTCACTCTATTGATTGTATTATGAGAAGTAACCCAAACTTGATAATTATTGAACCATTCTTCTGCAAGTTCAGAAAAAGTGGATAATTGTTTATCTTCTTTCCTCGTTCCACCTGCTTTTTCAAAATTAACTCTAGCCGTTAGGATTTTACGGTCAAGTTGCCGTAGTGTTTTAGCTGTTATAGACGTTGTTACTTGTTTGCCTGTTTTTTCATCGATACCTAAGTAAAGGCCTCGTAAAATATAACTAACCTCTCCGTTTGAATTTGTTTTTTTAATAACTTTTTTGTTATTGTAAGTTATAGTTTCAGATGTCATAATGCCCTTTCATTATACGGATATAAAATAAAAAGGCTAAAATAGAACATTTTCTATACATAACAGACAGTTCTATTTTAGCATAATTCATGTTATTTCTCTAAGAATTGGAGAACATTTTCAAGTTTATAGTAAACAGTTCTGGTTCCTTCTATAGGTGGTTCCAGTCGTTTTAGTCCTTTCTCTTCCCAAGATTTCAATGTATTCGGAGAAATTTGAAGGAGATTCAACAGGTCTTTTTGGGTATATAGACCACAATAATTGAAGATGTGGGTTTCCTGTTGTAGGATTTGTAAGAGATTTAGTAGTAGGTTTTTAATTTCAAATAGTTCTGAGTTCATTATTGTTATTCCTTTCTTTGAATAGTTGTTTCAAACTGTGTGAAGAAGCTATTAGCACGATGTATTGACTGAGACTCAAAGGGGTTTGTGAAAAAGTTGCTGTCATCTTTTTCGTATTCCCGACTCTCATTGTTATAGTGTGTATAAAAGATATTATCCTTTTCAACTAGTATGGCTGTTTGTATTCGTCGTTCTAGCTGGTCAAAACGGTCAATTCGTTTACTGGTTTGAAAATTATCATACAACTCCTTTGGTGAGTAAGGGCTAGTTATGAAGATTAGTTCAGCGGTTAATGCTTTATCTATATATCTAGAAGGTAAGAAAACATCGAAATTATAAGGGTCTAGAATTTTCAAAAGGTCATCATATCGAAAGCTATCTGGTCGCAGTTCGTCAATAATGATAGTTTCCTGGTTTTGATAACTCTGAAAAGGATCGCGACTTGAGCCTGTTACAAAATAAGAGGTATTTTTATTTTCTGCATAAGTCTTAGCCAGTCTTGTCTTACCAAGTCCAGACTCACCATAGATATAGACTACTTGTTTTGTCTTTTGTTCATACTTCATACGATTCAGGAATTCTCTTCCTAATCTTTCTTGCCTTTTTTCGGCAACAGCTTTAAGTCGCGTACTTGCTTTTGCATATTGACTTCCCGTTAGCTCAGATTCAATCTCTTCTAGAGTTAATAAACCGTCATAAAGCATATCTAGATATTCTCGTATTAGTTCCCCTTCTTTTTTACTTTGGTTTCGCTCTACTTGTTTTCGAATGTTTTCTAATTTTTTAGCAAAATCAAAGTTACTTATTACTTCCGAAATAGGGTACTGATATTTATTTTGAGCATCTTTAGTTTGGTGAACAAGATAACTAAAACCATTATTAGGATGCTTGAAGAATTCTAATCGTTCGATTTGAGAATCTTCACGCTTACCATTTCGTTCATTAATTTCCCAAGCTATGCTATGTGGGCTACGAGCATGTTTGAAATACATCATGAGATGAATATGGGGTTCTACAGTTTCTCCATCTTCATTAACATCTTTATCATGTAAAATGCCTGCCCAGAGTAATGGCTCTAATAGCTTAACGATTCTATCAATTTCTTCTTTCCAATCAGATAAAATAGCTAGTCGCATTTGTTGTGTATACATGATTGCACGCTGTTTAGGGATTTTTTTATTTGTTTTTTTCTCTGAAGACATTTCAAGAATTTCCTTTCGTTTTGTTTTTGGCACATTGGCACAGTTTGAATGCGAGACAATGCCAAGACCAGTCTCGCAGGATTGTTAGTATTAAGGATATTTAGAGTAAGTAGTATCATTGGCACAGTTTTGTAATATAAAAAAATGGTGGAAGGACTTTTTGTCTTTGACAAAGTCCTTCCACCGATTTTAATTGTAAGAGCCTGTTGCTTGATACCAACGACCGTCACTAGGCGCTATGTTGGTAAAGAACAATTCGGGTTCTATAGTGTGTAATTTTGCTTTAATAGCAGGGAATATTTCTTGTACTTTCAAGAAACTTTCGTGATTGTTTGGAACTTTCCACCGTAATATAGCCCCATCTTCTGTATAAATCATCGATAAGGTTAACAAAGAACGATTGGCCTTGTTGACGATTGATTTTTGAGTAGAAATCTGTTTATTTTGAGTATCGAGAATAGAATCGGACTCAAAATGGGCAAATTTTCTCAGTTCGTAGGTTGCTCGTAATCCTTTGAGCATGTATTTTATATCACTTTTAAACCAGTGATAAAGGAAAAAAGAGAAAAGTAGTATTGAAAAAATTATCAAAGGATAGAAAAGAAAAACAACATTTTGATAATTAATTTCAATGTTCAGATTCTGTTGAATCAAGATAAGTATAAATATAGGGAAAAAGCTTACTACAGTTCCTATACATAAGATTTTGAATAGATTATACTTGTTTATCATAAGCACCTCTTGTTATAGTATGGGGTGAGGAGTGGCATGATGTTGCTGTCATGCTTTCCATCACTAAATTTGACAATTCCTGTCCCTATTCCGCTAGGAACAACAATATTTTCAATATGAGCGTTTGGCAATAAAAACTGAGTGGTGTTAGTATTTATCTCTCCCAAAATAATAGAACAGTTAATTTGTTCTCTAACTGCTAGATTTCCTCCAAATGCGGTAGCATCAAAACGTTGGGAAACTAGGATAAGTGAAACTTTGGTAGCTCTACCTAGAAGAGCCACAGTTCCTAATAGTTGTGCAAACGTATCTCGTGCTTGTTTTGAAGAACCCTGAACAAGAGCAAGTAGCTCATCTATGATAATATATTTGCGTTTTAATGTAGCTTTTGGGTTTTCTAAAAGTATTTCTTGACGTTCGTAAATCTTATTGATAGCATCCCCCAGAATTTCATTTACTTCCGTGATAAAACTATTTAAGTTAGCCCCTCTTTTCGGAGACAGGACAGACAGATTTAATTCACGACCTAGAGAATAAATATCGGCACGTTTAGGGTCTACTGCTACAATATCGTCAGTTATTTTCCGAATACACCGAATAAGGTATTCTAGGAAATAACTTTTTCCTGAACCAGATGAACCACTGATAGCTAAATGAACAACATCATTTAGATTGATACTAACTTGGTTTGACATGAGCGGAACCCTAATCTCACTAACTTCTTGATTTATAAAATGTTGGATATCAGGAATAGTTAGTCGAGTTGGAATACCATTTACCCAAGGGAAGAAAAAACCTCTAGCAAGATTAGGGTCACCTGTCTTGTAGGGGATAAAAATTGCATTACTTTGTAACATAAGCGTTTTATAAGGGTAAAGGATGCCAGAACAGATATCTGCTATCTTAAAATACAGGTTTTTATCTAAAACATAGGAAACAGGAAGATTGGGAATGAAAAACATTCCCTTATCTTCTGCCTCTAAAGAAATGGAGAAAGAGTTTGTAAAGCTCGTTTCTCCGTTGATATCTAGTGTATTGTTGAGATTGCTTGTAATGAATTTAGCTAATTCATTTTCAGACATAGGCATTTTAATAGGGATAGTCATAAACTACCCCCTAAGCTTTGTGAATGCCTGTGGCACGGAAATACGCATTTGATTTAATCTGAATTGCTTCTAATTTATCAAATGCTATTTTCTCACCAATGTTAAATTCAGATAAATCTGGTTTGTTATCTGGAAGGAACTTCACTTTAAAAGGATTATGAGTATCCGTAGCAATCCAAATCTGATAACCAATAACTTTATCTGTCCGCTTATCGTCTTTATATTCATACTGTGTTTCTATTTGCAGTCCTACAATATAAGTTGTTTCATTTCCAAGAAGTTTCTCAGCATTTTCTGAGCTATAATAGCTTGATGATTTGACTGTGAATGTCATATTTTTGACCTTTCTTATTAAGGAGGAGAATAATTTTTATTCTACAGGAGTAATAGTTGTATTTAACAACTATATGTTGATTTATCTCATAACGCCCATCTCTTATATATATATATATTTTTTTTTTTTTGAGTGCCACGCGTGGATAAAGGGAGTTAAGGTCAAATGATTTTACGTCATCAAAAATTAACAAAAATGTAACATAAAAACACTTGACAGAGTGTTAATTTTTAGGTTATACTCCCTTTAGGGAAATAAGGTAAGAGATGGGCAAGAGATAAGAAAAAAATTTTTTTCATAAAGAAAAAGGGGAGTCGGGGCGTAGCCCCGTTGAGATAAGTTAGTTTCGGGTACCCGAAACTAACTAGAATGGAGCATTGCATAAAATTTTATGCAATATTAAAAATGTAAACAGCTGAGCTTTTCTTGGCTGTTTTTTTGTTTTCTAAAAGAAAAAATGAGAGTTTTTCAACTTATAATTTATAGTAAAGTTCAGGAAAAATAATTTATAAAATCCTCAGAAATGGCTTGACAAAAGCATTTCGGGGGGGGGGTATAATATAGTAGGAATATTTTAAATGAGTCTATAAATCGAAAAAGGAAGCGCTTGCTTTTTGGTTTTGTTAACGGCTTTTATAAAGGAGACAATATGAAGAAAAAAGATATTTTGTTAGGTGCTGGTTTGACAACTATTTTTGTAGGTGCTGGTGCTGTAAATGTAACTGCCCATGCAGAAGAGGTTGATTCTGGTCAACCCAAGCCTACGGTGAAGACGACTCCTGTTCATGTTACTGAACAAGATGTAAATACAGCAAAAGCTAATGTGGACAAGGCAAAAGCTGATGTCGACGCAAAACAAGGCACAGTCGACCAAGCAAAAGCTGACAAGGTAAAAGCCGATGACAAAATTGCATCAATCAACAAAGATATTGACACAGCTAATAATGCAAACACAATTATCAACGCACAAAACGATGTAATTACTAACAAAACAGCTGACAAGACAAATGCAACAAACGATTTGAACACAGCAAAAGATGGTGAACGTGATGCTCGTACAGCTCTTGATGATGCGAAAACTGTAAAAACAGATGCCGACAACGCTCGTGACGCTAAGAAAGCTGACGTAGATACGAAACAAGCAGACCTTGACACAATCACAGATGCTAATGTGCGTAAAAATATCACAAACACAACTGGTAAAATTTCAAACGTGGATGGTGATTTGAACGCTAAAGGTGCACAAATCACAGCTACAGACACTAAAATTGCTGCTAAACAAGGGGAAATCGATAACTATAGAGTTAAAGTTATTTCAACCGATTTGAACCCTGATGAACGTAATCACACAGCTCATGATAATCTTAATGATTATGAGTATAACCATGGATTCTTCCGTAACAACCAAATGGAACCAGTTAATTTCCAAGGTGTTGATATCAAAGAAATTGACGCAACTAAAGATATGGTTGATTTCGCAGAAGCTTTAGCAGCCTATAAGAAAGCGCCATATGATTGGACAACTCGTAAATACAAAGAACGCCCGACATACCGTTACAAGGTAGATAACAAAGGTATTTCAGACGCCTTTGTCAAATTGCTTAATCAACTACGTGTTAATAACAATTTGAAGGGTGATATGGTGGTTGACGATGAGTACCTAGCATACGCGCAAAAACGTGCTGATGAAATGCAGAAAACAGGCGTATTGTCACACCGTACAAGTTTAACAAACAAACCGGGCTATATCAAAGGGGTGCAACCAGACCAGAACGTTGAAAACATTTTCGGCGGAGCATCAGAACAAATCATTGGTCGTGATGGTGAATATTTAACATTTGACCATATTGTAACGAATGAAACATTAGCCTATGAAATGTTGTTAGGTTGGTATTCCGACTATAATAACGTGCGAGGTTTAGATTATGGACACCGACAAAACCTATTGACACCGACCGGTAGCAAAATGGGTGTTGCCATTTCAACCATTGACGGAAAAGACAAAACAACTTATTTCGGTTCATTCAATGCTAGTGCGCACAAAGGTTCAACCTATGAATGGAATGAAGATGACCAAATGTTCTATTCCCTAAACCAAAGTCAAGATGAGAAGGATTATTTGGACCATAGTAACAACTTCAAACAAGATGACCCAATGAACCCAACATTATACGGCAAAAAGATGAAGTTTATCGCAGACACTCATTATGTGTTTGTTAAACGTCAAATCATCGATGACCGACCAAAAATGCAAGAAGAGTTAGACGCTTTGAAAGCTCAAAAAGCGACACAAGAGCGCGAACGTGACGTGTTAGTTGCGAAGAAAGCTGATTTGACTCAAGAGTTGGATGCTTTAAACGCGCAATTGAATGATATTGCTACAGCACGTACGAATGCAACAACAGCTCTAAATCAAGCAAAATCTGATTTAGCTACACTTACAGCAACAGCTCAAGATAAAGCAAATGCAGTTATCCAAAAACAAAAAGAGTTGGATAAAGCAACAGAACGTGTAAATGATGTAACTGCACGTATCAACACAATTCAAAGTGAAATTGATGCGGCAACAAGCAAACGTGATGACGCTATGCGTGTCCACACGCAATTACCACAATTGCGTGCGAGTTTAACACAGGCAGAAGCAGATAGAACAAACATGGAACAACGCATCACAGTTGCAGAGCAAGACTTAGCGGATGCCAAAGCTCGTTTGACACAAGCTCAAGCTGACCACAAACACAAATCAGATATCTTCTCAATCGATAAGATGCTAAACGTATATACTGATGGTAACCGTGTCATTTCAGCAACACCGAAAGTTGCTCCAACAGTAGACGAATTGCCAGCATTGGATATCACAGCTGACATCCCAAGTGATTTGAATACAAAACAAAACCCTGATGGTATTGGTGCAACACCGAAAGTTGCTCCAACAGTAGATGAATTACCAGAGTTGGATATCACAGCTGACATTCCAAGTGATTTAAATACAAAACAAAATCCTGATGGTATTGGCGCAACACCAAAAGTAGCTCCAACAGTAGATGAATTACCAGAATTGGATATCACAGCTGACATTCCAAGTGATTTGAATACAAAACAAAATCCAGACGGTATTGGTGCGACACCAAAAGACGCACCAGTTGAGGATGAATTGCCAGAGTTGGAACCAAGTGCTACCATTGACAAGCCAGCAGATAAGCCAGCGGACAAGCCGGCAGATAAGCCAGCGGATAAGCCAGCGAATAAGCCAGCGGATAAGCCAGCAGATAAACCAGCGGATAAGCCAGCAGATAAACCAGCGGATAAGCCAGCGGATAAGCCAGTGGATAAGCCAGCGGATAAGCCAGCGGATAAACCAGCGGATAAGCCAGCAGATAAATCAGCAGAACAATATGCGTTACCAAATACAGGAGAAAATTCTAGGGTAGCAAATTCAATTGTTTCAGTTGGCTACGGATTATTAGCAATGATTGGTTTAGCAGGATTATTTGTTAAGAGGAAAAACTAAATTAAGGGTGATTAAAGATAGGAGTCTTTGGGGAATAAAAAATGGGAACTATCTAGTTATAACTAGGTAGTTTCTTTGGAAAGGTGTATAATGATGTTATTTTTTAGAAACGTAGTCAATTATGTAACAAAATACTCAGAATTAGAATATATCCTAGAGAATGATAAACTTGTGATAAAGAACTATTATAAACAAAGTGCAGGAGAACGAGAAGCGTTTGAAGAATATGTTAGACAACGTGGTGTAAGAGTTTATCGTATACTTTCGTTCAAAAAAGTGCCTCTAGAAAGGTTTAGTGAGCTGATTAGGAAAATTAAAGACTATTGTAAACAAATAGATACGCCTCTTGAAGAAATTGACAATGCAAAGTTCCCAGACTACAAGGATAAAAGTTATCGAGTACCAGAAAGATTATATGGAATAGACTATTATAAAAATGGTAGTTTGTTAGTAAGTGGTAGAATGCAGGATGTGGCAGTTATAATGAGATTTAGGCCTAATCTTAGAGAATTTATAAAGAGTGATAATCTAATAATTGAAGTGGAAGAACGGGACGGGAAACCAATTGGTGAAAGTGTAAAATCTATTTGGTCGCAAGGGTTTACGACAATGACGAAAGAAATTGAATCAAATAGTGTATCTGAAGATTAGTTTGCTATTTATATAAAAATAAATAGTACGAGGTGTTAAAATGCAACTGATAAATTATGAAGCATTTTTAAGTGCAAAAGATGCTCTAACTTTTGAAGAATGTCAAAACATTCATCAGACAATTCTAAACAATATTGGTAATGATGAGGAAATTTTAGAAGTATGGTCTGAGTTTTTGCAAGCTAGTATAAGCTATGCTCATATTCGTAGCCAGTGGTTGCTATGGGAACGTGAAGAGCGTCAACAAAAAGATGAAGGTAGAACAGCAAAGCATGAGCGAGTAATATATTGTCTAAAGCTTCTTAGTCGTTATCTAGGGCAAGAAGGTGTGGATGTTTCATGGTTTGATGCTATAGAGGATAACAGAAAGCAAATAGGAGATTTTGCTTGTTATATAGCTTATATCTACTCTATAAATGCTAGATAGAAAATGCAGGCTGATTAATGCCTGCATTTTGGACTTCAATTATTCATTCAAAAGATTTTACTATTTTCATGAATAAATTGAAGTGAAAGAATAAAAAAAGAAGAGCTACTCATCTGTGAAGTAGCTCTTCTCTTATATCCGTAATCTCTTTTTATTTATCTGAAAATGTAGAGAAAAATGTAGAGATTCGGTTGATTTTTATTGCAATGTAGTGAAATTTAAACTTTCAAGAATCGCTTAAAATCAAGGGCTCTCACATCTATTGACGTGTAGTGAATCCCTATTTCACCTCTGTAAACACAACGTGTTTGCGAAGTTTTGGTGAGTATTTCTTCAATTGAA
>ERZ773051.1345-NODE-1345-length-13580-cov-6.927985_pt1 | contig 13580 bp, 10 predicted proteins | sample MGYA00580631_ERZ773051 | MGnify/ENA primary metagenome ERZ773051 (study PRJEB29015, sample SAMEA2738137) | human oral metagenome | biome: human oral; feature: human-associated habitat; material: saliva | place: China | collected 2204 ...
AAGATGAATGGACAGAGAACGAGGTTTGGGAGGACCAGTCGCAGATGCTTATGAGTCTGATTGGCTGTCAAGGAATACGTATCAATAAGGTACTTTCCTCTTGGTTGAAAATCGAAATACCTCCAATGCCTCCTTCTTTTACTATGAATAGTCATGTCTTTATTCTTCGTCTGAAGAATGGAAAGTATGCTGCTCTACAGTTGGAGAACTATATTGGTACCGATGGAACCAAATGTTGGTTGAAAATCAATTATAAATATCCATATTAACTACAACAGAAAACCATCCCACAAACGGCTCTTTCAGAGAATAGGGATAAGGTTATGAGATCTTTTGATTGGTTATGAAACAAAAAACCATTATACTATCAGCTCTTGTTTGTTTGCTCCCTACAACGATGTGGGCTGATGAGTTGCCTGATTCTATATACAAATCCTTAGAGTTAGAACAGGTTGTAGTGACGGGAACACGTACACCGAAGCTACTTGCCAATACCCCTGTGTTGACGAAACTCATCACAGCTGATGATATTATGAAGACAGATGCCACCAATCTGCGTGATGTATTGCAGCAGGTAATACCGGGTATTGAGTTCTCATACGCCATGAATCAGCAGGTACATATGAACTTCTCTGGCTTTGGTGGACAGAGTATGTTGATTCTTGTTGACGGTGAACGCCTTGCTGGTGAGACGATGGACGATGTCGACTTCACTCGTATTGGTATGGATAATGTTGACCATATCGAGATTGTGAAAGGTGCTGCTTCAGCTCTTTATGGCTCTAATGCTGCTGGTGGAGTTATCAATATCATCACCAAGAAAAAGCCAAATCCATGCGCACTTAATCTTAACATGCGCTTTGGTCGCCACAACGAGCAACGTTATGGACTATCATGGCAATACGCAAGAGGCAAGTGGAACAACTTACTGACAGTGAATCGGAATAGTTCTGACAACTTTAATGTACACAATGGACCCAATCCAATCACACGAGTTGTCTCAACTATCTATGGTGATGCTGTTTGGAACTTTAAGGAACAGCTCACTTTTAGGTTGAATGAAAAGCTTCGTTTGACAGGGCGTGCAGGTTATTTCTATCGTCAGTTGGTGCGTACATCAGAGGTACCAGAACGCTATCGTGACTTTTCAGGTGGTCTTCGTGGAACATGGACACCAGACCTTGTTAATAGTGTTGACTTCTCCTATGCTTTTGATCAGTATGATAAGTCAGACTATCAGCGCATCACTCGACTGGATATCCGTGACTATTCAAATGTACAGAACAGTCTTCGCTTGCTTTATAATCACACTTTTGAGGGGGAAAACGTCCTTTCTGTGGGTGCAGACTATATGCATGATTATCTCTTTAATACCAACTTGGAGGGTCGAATTCGTAAGCAAGACTCTTTCGATGCCTTTGCACAATACGACTGGAACATCAGTCCGAAGTGGGAAGTTGTGGGTGCCTTGCGTTACGATTATTTCTCAGACGGGCGTATCTCGCGCTTGACTCCGAAGGTAAGCGCACGTTATCAGCCAGTACATAACTTGAATGTTCGTTTCAGTTATGGTATGGGTTTCCGTGCTCCTACATTGAAAGAGAAGTACTATAACTTTGATATGTCGGGTATATGGATAGTCGAAGGCAACCCTTCTTTGAAACCAGAAGTAAGCCAGAACTTTAATGCTTCGGTTGATTATACTAAGGGACGCTATAACTTTACAGTAAGTGCTTATTGTAACAAGATTGAAAATAAGATTGCAACTGGTGCACCTTACTATAAGAATCCATCAGACATTATCCCACGTCTTCCTTACCTTAACTTGGACAACTATACGGTTAGTGGAGGAGAAGCAACGGCACAAGCACGTTGGACAAATGGTCTTACAGCTCGTTTAAGTTATGCTTATACCAATGAACGCTTGCCAAAAGACAAGAACAGTAACTCTGTAAACAATCAGTATATACCTGCTCGCAAACACTCTATGACAGGTCATATCGATTGGGATCATCAGTGGTTGAAGAACTATGGAACGAACATCGGATTAGATGGACGCTTCCTCTCAGCAGTCGACAATGAAGAGTTTGTTGATTACTATGACATCTCTAAGGGTATAAAAACAATACATTACCCCGCATATGCACTCTTCAAACTCTCCTTGGTGCAACGCATCGGTAAGGGCGTGAAGGTAAGTGTAATCCTTGATAACATCTTTAATTATAAACCAGAATATTATTATTTGAACTGTCCATTGACTGATGGAACAAACCTAATGATAGGGATGTCGGTTGATGTTGATAAACTATTTTAAGCTCTCAATACGTTTTTAATTTATGGGAAAAAGTAAAATCTATTTATGGCGAACACTCGCCTCGTTTATCCTTGTGTTGTTCACGATGCCTTTGGGTCATGCTCTTATGATCATGATGGAAAAGACCATGACTACAGAAGCCGTACATTATGCTGGCTTTACTATGGGATTCGTAGGTTTGATAATGGTCATTATCGGTGTGTTTGTCAAAGGTGATACTCGTCAGACACTTTGGGGACTTATTGGTGGTTTGCTTTTCTGGACTGGCTGGGTGGAGTTTCTCTTCCAATATTACGCTCACCGCTTTGGTGTACAACCAGAGATTGAAAACGGAGAGATTGTGACAAAGCCAGAATATCTGATTCTTCCAGCCTCTTTTGGCTTCTGGATGATGATGATGACAATGTATATTTTCAGTACGCGCAATGGTTGTAACTTTATCACATGGATTCAGAAACGGCTTTTCGGAAAGCGTAAGAATGAGATTGCTTTCCAACCAATGACACGCCATACATCTATTGTCACCTTTATGGAGGTGAACATGATTCTTTGGGCTTCTTACCTCTTACTGATGTTCTGTTACGATAAGAACTTCCTTGGCGACCATCATCCAGTGACCTTCTTAGTGGGTATAGGCTGTTTTATCGGCGCACTTTATATGTTGAAAAAGCAGCTTTACATTGCTTCATGGGGTGCAAATATCCGTATGGCAATCGCTACTGTGATTGTATTCTGGACTCCAGTAGAGATTCTCGGACGTATTAATTTCTTTAAGGAGTTCTGGGTTCACCCACAAGAATATGCCGTACAGCTACTTTGTATCTTGGCTGCTTTCATCTTACTGATAGGTTATATGTGGCTGAAAGGGTCTAAGAAGAAACAAAATAGTAAGTAAGCATAAAGGCTTTTACAGAAGAAATGACATAACGTAGCCTATTCATTGAAGGTGCTACGTATACATCTAAGATTACTTGTTAGCAGCTTTAATGTTGCCGGCAAGTAATCTTTTTTTGTTTATATAGATGATCTTAAGCAGTTGATAAGTTTCTGTTAGGAAGGATTTTATATGTGCCTTGTACAGAAAATGTAATCTTGTGTGAGTAAGTCATTGATATTTATGAATTGTAATAACGTTATAAATTGGTTCTTCTTACCGTTTTTGATTGTTGTGTTGATGCTCCGCACAGATGGTGCTAAGGCTTCGCACATGTGGTGCGGAGTACTAACACGGATGGTGCGGAGGGCTGAATATAAGGGTGTCAATTACAGAAAGAGGTTCTATTTACTTAATTTGGGGAGCACATCAGATGTCAAAAAGTAGATAAAACTTATTTGAAGATAAGATAGTATTTCTTTCAAAGAAAATGGGTTTAGTAGAGATAATGTGCATAGCAAAGGCATCTAAAATAGATTAAGGTATGTAGTCTTGTCAGTCTTTGGCAGTTTCTTCTTTGTTTTATCGCTTTTTTTTAGTATTTTTGTAGCTGCAATATAATTAAAAACAATGAATAAATTATTTTTATCCCTTTGTTTGTTGTTGATAAGCTTTGCAGCGTCTGCACAAGAACGTCTATCCAAAGTGATTCTCAAAGACATAGAAGGGAGAACCGTACAAACCGACACTATCTCAAACAATGGTAAACCTCTTATCATAGCTTTCTTTGCTACTTGGTGCAAGCCTTGTAATCGTGAACTCACAAGTATTGATGAGGTCTATGACGATTGGCAGCAAGAAACGGGTGTTCGACTCGTTGCTGTGTCTATCGATCAGGCGCAGAATGTCAATAAGGTGAAGCCGATGGTTGATCAGAATGGCTGGCGTTACGATGTGTTGCTCGATGCTAATGGCGAGTTCCGTCGTTCGTTAGGAATCCAGTCTGTACCTTATACCGTATTGCTTGACGGACAGGGTAGGATTGTTTATAAGCACAACGGCTATACTGATGGTGCTGAAGCTGAGTTATATAAGAAGGTGAAAGAGGTAGCTGGCAAGTAATTCTATGAAAAGATGGATGATGATAGGACTGCTCATAGGTGTGAGTGGTGTATCTCTGCATGCACAGGAGTCCGATAAATTGCGCCTTTCTGGAAGTATTCAGAGTGATATGCTGTTGGCTCAAAAGGACAGTACGACAGGTGCTGAGGCTACGGATGGTCGTTTCTTGACAAACACTTATCTCGACTTGAAGCTATCGAGTCGTTATGTTGAGGCTGGTGCAAGACTGGAGTATTTGAAGCATCCGCTTCCCGGATATGAGAATGACTTTAAGGGTTGGGGTGTTCCTTACGCTTACTTGAAAGGTCGTTACAAGAATGCGGAACTTACCTTGGGTAGCTTCTATGAGCAGTTTGGCTCTGGTTTTATTCTCCGTTCGTATGAAGAACGCAGTTTAGGAATTGATAATTCCTTACAAGGTGCACGATTGAACTATCAACCTTGTGCTGGTGTTGCAGTGAAAGTGCTAACGGGTCGGCAGCGTAGATATTGGAGTTATAACAAGAGTTGGATGACTGGTGCTGATGTTGAATGGAATATTGACGAGTTGTTTAAGTCCCTACAACAGCATAACACCTATCTAATGTTTGGTGCTTCCTATCTTAATAAACATGAGCGAGACGAGGTGGTAATGGTTGATCCAACCCATCGTTTGCGCCTTCCACTTAATGTCAATGCCTTTGATATGCGTCTACGTGTGCAACATCGCTCGTTCAATATATTGGCAGAGGTGGCAATGAAAACACAGGACCCTTCTCACGATAATGGCTATATCTATCGTAATGGTTATGTAGCAATGCTCTCAGGTTCCTATTCAAAGCGTGGAATGAGTCTGCTTCTGCAGGCAAAGCGTAGTACAAATATGGGCTTTCGCAGTCGTAGAGGAATGGAGGGAATCTCCTCTTTCATCAATCATCTGCCCCCATTTACGATGGAGCATACCTATACTTTGGCTGCTCTCTATCCATACGCGACTCGTCCTGATGGTGAGTGGGCATATCAAGCAGCTGTAGCCTATACCTTTCAAAAAGGTTCTCTGTTAGGCGGTAAGTATGGTACGACAGCAAAAGTGAACTTCTCACATGTCCATTCCGTGCGTAAGAATGGTGCAGGTGACATCGGAACAGATGGCTATGGTAGTCCGTTCTGGGCGTGGGGAGACGCTACCTACTATCAAGATATTGATTTTCAGGTGGAGAAACGCCTTGCTAAAGATACGAAGCTCAATCTGATGTATATGTATCAACGTTACAATCAGATGCTACTCGAAGGACATGGAGGAATGCTTAATTCGCATATCTTTGTGGCAGATGTCAAGCAAAAGCTTGCTCCTAACACAACGTTGCGTGTAGAGGCACAGTATCTTGCGTCGAAAGATGGTGATAAAGATTGGCTGTTTGGATTGGCTGAGCTGTCGCTTGCACCGCATTGGATGTTTACATTGAGTGACCTTTATAATGTTGGTAATACTCGGGTGCATTATTATCAGGGCTATGTAACCTATAGCGGTGGTGCCCATCGCTTGCAATTAGGCTATGGTCGGACACGTGCAGGCTTCAACTGTTCGGGTGGCGTATGTCGTTATATCCCAGCAACAAAGGGCTTGACCCTCTCTTATAATTATAACTTCTGATAGGAAATGAAAAGTTTTTATATAGTTCTTTTGGCTGTGGTTGCGCTTTTGACAGGCTGTGATTCTGTTGGTTCTGACGAACGACTGATAGAGGTTCCAGCTGCGACTGTTCAGCGGAATGTACTGGTAGAGGATTTCACAGGACAGCGTTGCATCTTCTGTCCAGCTGCTTCAGAAGCGATAGCAGAGCAGCAAAAGCTTTATGGTGCAGACAAACTGATTGCTGTTGCCTTTCATGCTGGTCCACTCGCAATCAAGAGTGGGACTGGGTTTGTTGGTTTGCGCACTGATGTGGGTGATGTCTATTATAAGTATTGGGCAGTTCCAAATGTGCCAAAAGCCATTATCAATCGTCGTGGAGGTGTACTTCCTAAAGACACTTGGGCAGGACGTATCTATGATGAGTTTGCTCAGACGACAACAGTTAGTATTGAACTTAAATGTCAGTATGATGCTTCTACACGTCAGATGGAGATAGAAACTGCCTTAAAGACCTTGTCTGAAGATGTGAAGGGACGGCTACAACTGTGGTTGGTTGAGGATAGTATCGTTGCTCCACAGATGTTCCCAAACAATAAAGTGGATAAGGAATATGTACATAATCATGTCTTTCGCGCTGCTATTAATGGCGAGTGGGGCACAGAGTTAACGCTCTCTACGAAGAATGTTCATAAGGAGAAAACAACTTACACTCTCCCTGACGGAGTCGTACCAAAGAATGCATGGATAGTAGGTTTCTTCTATAACGACAGCGGAGTGCTGCAGGCTGTGCGCCAAAAGGTTTTGCTTTAATAAATGAATGATAATCAATTTAGAATATAAATATTAAAAATAAGAATATGAAATTACGTTTACTCGTGTTTGTTGGTCTGATGACTAATCTTTTAGTTAGTGCTCAGGCACAGACAAGTTCTAATGATGTTGCCTTCCTCGATGAGCAAGGTAGAGTTATTCCTAACGGCACTGTTGTTGTCTTGAATAAGGCAGTTACAACAGAATTTCCTTTTGAAGGGTTTGAAATTGCAGGAAAGGTGTTTATTCAGAATAAGACTGATAAACTCCAGAATGTTTCTCTTTCCTATACTATTAACGAAATAGATGAAGGTGAAGTGAAGGTTTGTGCGTTAGAAAATTGTACTAATAATCCAGAACCAGGTACTTACGAGGTAGGTGATAAACTCTTTTCTGTTGGTTCAGACAAGGAAGCTATCGAGATAGAACACTTCTATGGGGAAAGCGAAAAGTGTACAATTACGTTGAAACTTAAAGTAAAAGAACTCGGTTCTGAGCAAGAGAAGGAAGGCTCATCGATTACTATTAAGTTTGATACTAAGGCAGCAGGTATTGCTTCGGTAGCATCGCAGAAGGGTCTTACATTCGATGTTTACAATACTCAGGGTGTGTTGTTACACAAGCAACTTACGTCTTTGACAAATCTCCCTAAGGGCGTTTACATTGTGAAGCAGACGGGCGTTGCCTATACAAAAAAGTATGTTATTCGTTAAACATATAATTTATTAATCTATAACTTGATATGTTACATAAGTTTTATACATTGTTTATTGCGCTTATTGCAGTCTTTTGTTGTGCTGTGAATGTAAAGGCGGATGGTTATACGCTTATTCCTTCTACAGGGCAGAAAGTATATGTTCCTATCACAGCAAAGAGTGCAAAAGGTAAACTATTGATTACCAATTACGGTAGAACTGCTATTCGTGACTTCGATTATACACTTTCTTTCAATGGCAAGGAGCTGATGTCGAAGAATTATGTCCTTACAAATCCATTGAACCGCATGGAGGGAACAACGATAGAGATAGATGTCCCACCATATACTCAGTTGTCAGAAACCGACCTTTTGTTTACAATTACAAAGGTAAATGGAGAGTTGAATAGTGCTACTTTCAACTATGCAACGCTTCCGAGAGTAACTGTTACAAAGGTGCCTCATAGAAAAGTTGTAGTTGAAGAGTATACTGGAATGTGGTGTGGATTTTGTCCGCGTGGTATTGCACTTATGGAGAATTTGGCACATAAATATGGTGAAGACTTCATTGGTATTGCTATCCATACTGGAGGTAGAGCTGATCCATTAACTTGTACGGACTATGCATGGAAAGCTACAGATTACAGAAGTCGCCCTTCACTTGATATGAATAGAAACCTTTTACTGGGTTATTTCAAAGCACAAACTGAGTTTGAAGAGGAACGATCAAAAGGTGCAGATATGGATGTAGAAGTATCAGCTGTATGGGATAAGGAGAAAAACAATATTACTGTAACTCCCTGTGTCACTTTCTGTGTGAATCGAGATGAAGCCCCTTATGGCTTTGCTTATGTGCTGACGGAAGATGGTATGTCTAATCCTAACTGGGTACAATACAACAATTATTCAGGTAGTACGGATGATCGTGGTATCACAAAAGAATTCGATTATTTTATTGATGCTCCTCGAGATATTCGTAATCTTGAAAATAACTTTGTTGCTATTGCAGCAGAAGGAGTAAAAGCACCTTTGACAGGCTATATCAAGACTCCGATTAAGGCAGACGAACCCCAGAGCCATACATATATCTTTAAGAATATTTCTAATAAGAAGATAATACAAGACAAGTCGAAGTTGAAAGTCTGCGTTCTGCTGATTAATAAGACTACTGGGCGCATTGAGAATGCTGCCAAGTGTACGATTTCTGAGTCAAATACTACTGCAATCTCTTCTTTGTCACAGGGAGAAGGACAGGTTGTAGAGACAGCACGTTATACACTTGATGGTCGTCGTATTACAACTCCACAAAAGGGTGTTAACATTGTGAAGTACAGTGATGGCCGTGTTAGTAAAGAGGTGGTGACACAATAATGTCATCCTGACCTTATATTTATTTGTATTATGAACAGAAAATTGACTGATTTGTATCAGCATAAGGCAGAAGAGACGAGCAAAACGCTCGTTTCTCTCCGTAACCGTAGTCGTGTTTTTATCCTGACAGAAATCGGTTCTTTTTTGGTAGCTATTGGTTTTGTAGTTCTCTACACCTTATTGGATAATGCAGCTTGGACACTTTTCTGTGCCTTAGCTGCATTATTGTTTTATCTTTACATTCGTCATCGTGACGTTTTGAACGACCGAAAGATAAATAAAGGGGAGGCTTTATTGCTGGTCTACCAAAACGAGATAGCCTATCAGAAAGGCGACTACTCAGGCTTTGAAGCTGGCGGGCAATATGTCAGTCCGCAACATTCTTATACCTTTGATATGGATGTCTTTGGTATAGGTTCTCTGTTTCAAAGGATGAACCGCACTATCTCAACTGGTGGTAGTGATCAGTTGGCAGCCTGTCTGTCTACGGAATGGGGCAGTGCAAAGAGGGAGGAACTTGTTGGGCAAATACGTCAACGAATGGTTTCCATAGACGAGTTGGGTAAGGAGGAAACTTTCCTTTCTGAATTCAAGTCTTTGGGCGTAAAGGGGCGTATTAATACAGAGGAGGTTTTGAAGGCATTGACGGATATTCATTGCCAGAGTTTTCCAAAGTTTTTTCATAGCTCTCTTTTACGTTATTTCTGTTATGCTGATTTACTCGGTTTCTATGTGAGTATTGTGCTTTCCATTGTGGGATTGGTTCCTTTCTTATTACCTGTATGGTGGGGAATATTTAACTTTATGTTCTCTTTTCTTTGTGGGCATAAGCACATGCGTGTCATTTCTGAGCTGATAGCAAAGGTACATACGCAGGTAGATGGCTACTTACGTGTATTGAAATTGGTTAATAAGACTGAGTTTAAGTCTGCCGAACTACAAGCTTTGAAACAGAAACTTGCGGGTGCAGAGGAGTCTTTCGAACAGTTAGAACTTATCTTACAAAAGATTGATAACAGAAGTAACGAGGTGGGTGTCTTTGTCTTTAACAGTTTTGCCTTAATTGATATTGCAATCGTAAGACTCTTCCTTCGTTGGCAACATACGTATGAACAGCGCACGAATGAGTGGATAGATAGTCTGAATATCTTTGATGCTTTGGTGTCAATGGGTAACTTCCGATTGAATGAAGACAGGGCAGTACAGGCAGAAATCAGCGAGGAGAATAAGGTGGTTTATGATGCGAAAAATCTTTATCATCCGTTTCTTGGCGAGAAGGCTGTTACAAACGACTTCACAATCCATGATCATGAGTATTATATTGTTACGGGTGCGAATATGGCAGGTAAGAGTACTTTCCTGCGCTCGTTGGGTATAAATTACCTCTTGGCGATGAATGGTTTGCCGGTCTTTGCTAAGCAGTTGAAGGTCTCAGTATTCCATCTCTTTACGAGTATGCGCACGACGGACGACCTTACGCATGGTATCTCTTATTTCAATGCTGAGTTGCTTCGTTTGAAGAAGTTGTTAGGCTCGTTGCGTGATGATGTACCAAGTCTGATTATTTTGGACGAGATTTTGAAGGGAACAAACTCTCTCGACAAGTTGAATGGCTCTCGTCTTTTCTTGCAGTATATTGCCGAACGCAATGTGACAGGTGTTATTGCTACTCACGACCTTGAACTTTCAAAGATGGAAGAGGAATACGCAGGGCGTTTTCATAATTATTGTTTTGAGATCGAGTTAGGCGAGGATATCACTTATTCGTATAAGATTACAAAGGGAGTAGCACGTAATCAAAATGCTACATTCTTGTTGAAAGGAATCTTAAACCCCAATCGTATTTGAGTGATAACCTTTTCAGATCGTAGTTTAAACGCTTGTTTGTTTAGAAATTTATTTACAACCCAATAGCCGTTTTTACCCTAAAAATAAGGTAAAAACGGCTATTTTTGTTGCTATTGTAAGTATCACGTATTCAATTAGTTACAAAACTGTAAAGTAAAAGGTGCTTAATTGGACTTCAAAAGGGCGTTACTTAGACTCCCAAAGGGCACCTTTTGCAAGCTAATTAGGCGTCTTTTAGAAGCTAAAAGAGCATGTGTTAGTTTTGAACTGTGTGAAAATAGTTTACAATACGACTAATAAACAGATGAGTTGTTCGTAGAAGATATCCTTTTAATTCATGTTCTCTGGTGAGAGGATAAAGTGTTCAATGACGTGTGCAACACCATCTTCTTCATTTGATAAAGTAACGAAGTCAGCTTCACTTTGAATGTCTTTTGCAGCGTTTGCCATAGCAACGCCAAGTCCGGCAAAGCGAATCATGCTAAGGTCGTTATAACCATCGCCACAGGCAATAACCTCTTCACGGCTGATACGGAGCGATGAGATAAGACGGTCGAGAGAGCGTGCCTTGTCGATACCGAGTGGTACACATTCAAGGAAGAAGTCGGCAGAACGATATACATCCATCTTCCCTTCCAACTCTTTGGCTAATCTTATCTCCAACTCGTGGAGAGGGGTAGGGTCGCCAACAATCAGACATTTGTTGATAGGATAGACCAACTGATTGAGGAAATCGTCATATTGGGTAACAGGCATCTTGTTGATAAAAGCCTCGTGTTGTACGTATTCGTCATCTTTATTAGTAGCAGCAATACCCTCACCTTGATAGGTTAGGATTTCCATTCCAGCTTTTTTGGCTTCTTGAAAAAGGATAGGTACAAGCTGTTCGTCCAATTTCTGTTCAAAAAGAACTTCGTTCTTGGTGCAATCGATAATCTTTCCTCCGTTGAAAGCAAGGATATATCCACCATTATCTTTTAGTTTCAATTCCTCTGCTAAAGGAACGATACCATAAGTAGGGCGGCCAGATGCCAATACGACATGTACCCCAGCAGCTTGTGCTTGCATGAGAGCTTGTTTGGTACGTGGGGTAATTTCCTTTTTATTATTGGTCAGTGTGCCGTCCAAATCGAGCACAATCATCTTATACTTCATATCGTTTTAATAATTTTTCCAATGTAATCTCCCTTGTGGGTGATGACTCATCATTATCAAGTAATATTAATCTATTTGCAAAGGTAAGGCTTTTTATGGATTAAAGACAGCGTTTTGATTGATATAAAACAATAAGTTTTAAAAGTACAAGGTAGATACAATAAATCGTGAACGTTTACGTTTGTATGGAGAATTAACCGTTTCAAAGACGTTTTAAACTAAAAGAATAATATTAATTAATTGTAGAGAGTTATGAAGAAGTATTTAGCCGAAATGATCGGTACAATGGTATTAGTCCTCATGGGATGTGGTGCAGCAGTATCTTTGGGTTGTGACCCAGTAAACAATCAGGCTGCAGTAGTTGGTACAGCAATGGCATTTGGTCTTTCTGTCGTAGCAATGGCTTACGCTATTGGTGGTATCTCTGGTTGCCACATCAACCCAGCAATTACACTCGGTGTATTTTTGAGCGGTCGTATGAGTGCAAAGGATTGTGCTATGTACATGTTGTTCCAGTTTATTGGTGGCTTGATTGGCGCAGCTTTGTTGTTCCTTCTTGTAACCAATGCAGGTAGCGGTTTTGCTGCTGCAGGTGCTGGTTTAGGTGCAAATGGTTTGCAAGATGGTATTAGTGTAGCAAGTGGTTTGCTCGCAGAGATTATCTTTACTTGTGTGTTTGTACTCGTTGTATTGGGTGCAACTTCAAAGACTAACGGTACGACAGGTAAGTTTGCAGGTTTGGCAATCGGCTTGTCACTTATCCTTGTTCACCTTGTATGTATCCGTTATACAGGTACATCTGTAAACCCAGCACGTTCATTTGGTCCTGCTATCTTCGCACAGCTTGCAGGCGGTCCTGCAACAGCATTGAGCAATCTTTGGATCTTTATCGTAGGCCCATTTGCTGGTGGTGCACTCGCATCAGTAATCTGGCGTGTTATTGAGCCATCTGAGAAGTAATTAATTTATCAGATAAATATTTAGTTAGGCTTATTAGGCAGTCATGTCTAATAAGCCTAATTATCTTTTATTCCAAAAACTATTGTCTTTTATTACGGATTTTAACACTTTAGGTTTATTAAATGTGTGGTATGTTTTGGCTATCAGAAAATAAAACCGTACTTTTGCATGTGTAAATAGGTATAGACTTATTAATTTTAAAAGATAAAAGAAATTATGGCAGTAGATTACAAGAAATTAGGTCTCGTGAACACACGTGATATGTTCAAGAGAGCAATTGACGGCGGTTACGCTATCCCAGCATTCAACTTCAATAACCTCGAGCAGCTTCAGGCTATCATCAAGGCTTCTTCTGATTTGAGATCACCAGTTATCCTTCAGGTTTCTAAGGGTGCCCGTAAGTATGCTAACCAGACTCTTCTTCGTTACCTCGCAGAGGGTGCAGTAGAGTATGCTAAGGAGTTGGGTTGCCATCATCCAGAGATTGCACTTCACCTTGATCATGGTGATAGCTTCGAGACTTGCAAGAGCTGTGTAGACTTCGGTTTCTCTTCTGTAATGATCGACGGTTCTTCTCTTCCATATGAGGAGAATATCGCTTTGACAAAGAAGGTTGTTGAGTATGCTCACCAGTTCGACGTAACAGTTGAGGCTGAGCTCGGTGTACTTGCTGGTGTTGAGGATGACGTTGTAGCTGAGGTTTCTCACTATACAAAGCCAGAGGAGGTTGTTGATTTCGCTACTCGTACAGGTTGCGACTCTTTGGCTATCTCTATCGGTACTTCTCACGGTGCTTACAAGTTCACTCCAGAGCAGT
>ERZ773051.1353-NODE-1353-length-13522-cov-3.111829_pt1 | contig 13522 bp, 9 predicted proteins | sample MGYA00580631_ERZ773051 | MGnify/ENA primary metagenome ERZ773051 (study PRJEB29015, sample SAMEA2738137) | human oral metagenome | biome: human oral; feature: human-associated habitat; material: saliva | place: China | collected 2204 ...
GTATTCTTTAGAGATTTTTCTTCTAATGCAATGTTTGTGCACAGAGAGTTTTTAACTTTGTAGTCGTAAAGGAATCCGGAAACCAATACAAATTAATTTAGTTATAAATTTAATAAATCATTAAGAATGAAAAATGTAGCAAGCGTATCCTACTCACCTCTCTCTCATAGTGAAGAGACTGAGATATATGGGGGCAGTTTAAGAGTTGGAGTAAGACAACTTATTGAAACACTCTTACACCCCTTCCGTATGTGGGCTTAGGGAATGTTATTTTTGTAGAGGAATCCGGAAACTGATACAAATAATATGTTTACGCCTACAAAACGAAGAAAAATATGAATAAAAAAGATGTGACTTTTATGCAAAGTCTTTCAAAAAGTGAAATGGTAGAAATTTCAGGTGGAATGTCTGCACGCCAAGAACGTTGGGCAAGATCATGTATGCGTGCTGGATGTGGAGGCTCTGTCTTTCAGACTTTGGGGCATTTAGCCATAGCAATTTACGAGATGTTCTAACACTTCTTTTTATAGCATGCGAGGCTTTTGTCTTGCATGCTATTCATTTAGGAAACGAATGATTAAACTTTATAAAATATTTATCAAATGAATATTCCTTATACGCCCATCCAGTGTGCAAGAAAGATGCTTGCCTTTTTTTGTGATTACCATGCTGGCTATGCTGCTTATCATTATGCCTGCGACAGTTTATTTCGCATCATCTGACACCTATGCAGATACGCTTTTCCCTCTATTGGTGACGACCCTGTTAGGTTCAATCATTATTTTGATAGCATTGCTCATAGAGAATAAGCGAGAGCATTTGAGCCTATGGGGTAGTACAAGTCGTTTTAATTTAAATCACTAAAGTTTCCCACCCCTCTATTTCATGGGTCTTTCCACCAAACTGCTTTGCGAATACCCATGAACGTGAGCCGTTAACACATGTCTAAAATATGTTTATGGTTGTGAGCTTTTCTTGTTGCCTGTCTTCCAATGCTTTGACCATAATCTCAAAGTTGTTCCGCATTTCTGAGTCGGTGACTATTAACTGCCCTATCTCACTAACAGAGAACCCAAGAACGTCACAAAGAGCAGCAAGCAACCTCTCTATGCACTTCAGCACACGATGCCATAACGTAAGTGCCATGACATCATCTTCCATGTCAGCAAACAATTCACCCATGGTCTCGTACTCTGACATCCGTTTTTCTAACGACATCACGATATATGTAATGTAGCAGAGCGTTGCATCAGCAATCTGACCATCAAAGTCTCTCCCCATGTATGAGCCGAGTCCGAGATGTCCTTTTGTCTCCTTGTTGACCACTTCAATGTTCCATCGTATCTGGTATAACTCGAAGGCACGCACAAAGTTCATCGATAAATCCGTACTAAGCATGATATTCCAAGTCTGTCGACGTCCATATCTAATCAGGTATATCCTGACTGGTATATTCCCCAGACATCCCCTCAACTCAATGTACTGACACTTGTACTTCCGGCAGCATTTGGTACGTCTTGCATACATTGCTACGAGCTCAGCGGCATTGTGTCGCTTGTTCTCCACAAAGTACTTTGTCTTTCCCATCTTTGCAAGGCCGATGTAGTGTATAGCTCCGTTGCCTACTCTCCTGACTTCCTCAATGAACTTCTCGCAGGCAAACCAACTATCCGCCAAGGCATAATGGGGATGAATACCACTCTTCCACATGCGCTGGAGCATCCTTATGGCGGAGTCCATCTTGCTCATACCGCACTCTTGATTCCGCTCATACGCTGGACTCTCTTTCATGCGTCTCTTGGAGAATCTGCTGCGGAGTTCCTTCTTGCCAAGTCCGCCATCCTCTTTCTTTCCAAGTTCCTCATGGAGGGAGAAGTCGAACGGCAGAGAGGACTTACCATCGAAGAACAGGCATAAAAGAAGCTTGTAGCCCAGAACATAGTTCATTCGTACATGGTCGAAAACCTTGGTGATATGCTCAAGCTTTCTACCAGTCTTTTCCAAGGTTGTATCGTCAAATATGACACAGGAGTTCTCGCTCTCTGTCTGAATGCCATTCTTCCGGAGAATGCATTCAAAACGAAGAACAGTATAGCTAAGCAAACGACGCCAATTCATTGTCTGCCTGACCATCATACGATAATAGCAGTTCTTTCCAGTGGTGAGAAGATGGTAGAAATTCTTCTTGTATATGGAGTGTATTGTCTCACCATTAATGCGGAAAAGACAAAGGGAAAGAATCAGTTGAACAGCGGAGATACCATCGTGTTTCTCCAAAGAAAGTCTACAGAGCAGACGTCCAAGACCAAATTTTGAGAAAAGTGAGAGAATATCGCTACTCATCTTACTTTTAACACTTAAAAGCTTGGATATCTCGCTTAAATTGTCTAATTTTGCATCCATAACAGTTACTCTTTAATTTATTGATAATCAATGTAATAAAGCACTACAAAGTTACCAATAATTATTGAGAAACTGTTATTTTAAGCCAACTTTTTGAGGGTGGGAAACTTTAGTTAAGTAATTATTTTTCCACGAATGGCGACCGCAAATACTATTTTCAGGCCTATTTAGACTACAATCGCACGTTTAACGACCACACGGTGAGTGCGATGGTGCTGTTTAATATCGACGAGTATAACCAGAATGTCAACAGCAACTTCCTGTCTTCGTTGCCCAAACGTCGCATGGGATGGGCCGGAAGACTCTCGTATGATTATAAACATCGTTACATGGCCGAGTTTAATGCAGGCTATAATGGCTCTGAGAGTTTTGCCAAAGGGCATCGTTGGGGTTTCTTCCCTTCTGCCTCATTGGGTTGGAACGTGGCTGAAGAGCCTTTCTTTAAGCCTTTGAAGAAAGTGGTACAACAACTGAAACTACGTGGTTCTTATGGTTTGGTGGGTAACGATCAAGTGGGTGGTGCCCGCTTTGCCTACCAGGCTATTGTCAACTTAACGGGTGGCGCAGGCTACAATACGGGCTATGGTAACCAACAAAGGCTGTTGACAGGTCCATCGTTTACGCGCTTTGAAAACAAGAACCTCACATGGGAAGTGGGACATAAACTCAATGTCGGCATGGATTTAAGCATCGTTGATATACGCCTCACGGTGGATGCCTTCCGTGAGATACGCAGTCACATCTTCCAGACGAAGGGCTCTATTCCTAATTATTTTGGTACGGCCAACACCGTCATCTATGGTAACTTAGCTAAAGTAAAGAACTGGGGTATTGACTTGGCTGTGGACTATGGCAAACAAATCAACAAGAACTTGTCGGTAGAATTTCGTGGCACATTCACCTTTGCCCGCAACAAAGTGCTTGAATATGACGAGGCAGCCGACACGCGTCCTGCATTGCGGCAGGTGGGAAGAAGCCTCAACACCTATTTAGGTTATGTGGCTGATGGGCTTTATATCGATAAGGCCGACATTGCAAATAGCCCGCGTTCGACCTTGGCCAATATCACAGTGGCACCGGGTGACGTGAAATATGTTGACCAGCCCGACCAATATGGCGAACGCGATGGGAAGATTGATGCGAATGACCGCGTGCAGATAGGCCACCCCTACGTGCCCGAAATTCTCTATGGTTTTGGTCCCTCTATTGCATATAAGAAATGGGATTTGTCGTTTTTCTTCCAAGGTCAAGCCAATGTTAGCTTGATGATGTCGGGTTTTGAGCCTTTTGGTACGCAGAGTAAAAACAATGTGTTGCAATGGATTGCTGACGACTATTGGCGCAGGGATAATCAAAATCCACATGCTGCTTATCCGCGCTTGACGAAGTATAACAATCACAACAACATGCAATGGTCGACCTATTGGTTGCGCAATGCAGCCTTCCTGCGGTTAAAAAATCTTGAAGTGGGTTATAAATTTAAGTTTGGTCGCGTGTATGCCAGTGCCAACAACGTGTTCTGTTTGTCGGCTTTCAAACTCTGGGATCCCGAGTCTGGTGGCGGTGCTGGTATGGCTTATCCACTACAACGCACGTTTAACATTGGTATTCAACTAACTTTTAAATAAGCATCAATATGTTTAAAATAAATCTATTTTATCGTTTTCTCATTGCCGCAACGACCGTTTTCAGTTTCACGGCATGTGACTTCTTAGATATCGTTCCCGATGAGAATGCTACAGAGAAGGACACTTACTCGGACAAAGATAAGGCTGAGAAGTATCTTTACTCGTGTTATGGCTATTTGCCACAATGCAACATTGCACAAAACTCGCTCGATTTGCTTACAGGTGATGAGGTGATTTCGGCCTTTGAACACGAGACCTTTGCGGCCTTCCCAAAAGGAAATTTCACGGCCAGCAACCCTGTTATCTCTTATTGGAATTGGTTTTTCCAAGGCATTCGTCAAGCCTATATGTTTTTAGATGTTATCGACAAGACGCCAGGATTAGATGATGCCATGCGCACAGACTACAAAGCGCAGGCCCAATTTCTTATTGGTTACTATCATTATTTGCTGGCACGCTGCTATGGCTCAATTATCTTGGTGAACGAAACACCTGATTTTGAGACCCCGGTGAAGGACTATGCGCATCGCAGACCCTATGATGAATGTGTGGAATGGATATGCAACAAGCTCGATGAAGCGGCGGCTAACCTTCCTGCTACGCGGCCACAAGTGCAATATGGATTAGCAACCAATGTGGCAGCCAAGGCTTTGAAAGCGAAGATGTTGCTCTATGCGGCATCACCACTCTTTAACGAACAGGCACCTACTTTGTTTGCTAATATGAAAGATCCCGACGATGGCACACCACTTATGCCTACAGCTTACGACCCCAATAAATGGGTGAAAGCGCGCGATGCCATGAAGGAAGCTATTGATTTGGCCGAGGCCAACGGCTATCATCTCTACACCAAGCAAGACCGATATATTGGCGATGCGAGCAAAAATCCTTATCCTGCTGCTGGCCCTGAACGCTGCATGCGCTTGCTTTCGTTGGACTATCAGGAGGTGAACCCCGAAGTGTTGCTGGCCGGAACGCGCGGCGAGGGCTGGTATGGTGTGCAAAACAAGTCGATGCCTTTCAACAATTCGGGTTCAGCTTGGAATGGCATTAGCCCCACATGGGCAATGCTCAATCGCTTCTATACCAAGAATGGACTGCCTTGGGACGAAGACCCTGCCTATAAAAACAACGACAAATTGCAGGTAGTGACGATTGATGCGGCTCACGAAGACGAAGGGAAAGTGGGCGAACAGACCATCGCTTTCAACCTCGATCGCGAACCACGATTCTATGCTTGGGTGGCTTTCCAAGGTGGTTATTATGAGCTTCAGAACGATCCTACTAACCCTGCTTACACCATGAGCAATGGACAAAAGAACACTTCTGACTCGCGTTTGGTGTGCGACTTCCTCTTAGGAGGCAACTGTAGCCGCGGAACGGTGTCACAACGTCGTCCGGGCAACTATTCTCCCAGTGGCTATCTCAACAAAAAGTTTGTGAGTCCCAACACTGTTGTTGCCTCATCAGGTGGTGGATCACGCGAATATGCTCCCTTCCCAGTCATTCGTTTGGCCGACCTTTACTTAGGTTATGCCGAAGCATGCGTGGAAACGGGTGATTTGCAAACCGCTAAAACCTACTTGAATAAAGTGCGTGTGCGGGCTGGTATTCCCACGGTTGAGACCTCATGGGCACCCACAGGCATTACACTTGACCAAGCTAAGTTGCGGCAAATCGTGCGACAAGAGCGTATGGCCGAGTTCTATTTGGAGTGTCAAAACTTCTGGGATATGCGTCGTTGGATGTTAGCCGAGCAATATTTCAACGTGAAAGCAAAGGGGTTGAACATCGATGCGACAACCATGCCCCAGTTTGCTACATTGAAAGATATTCAGTTTGAGCGCAAATTCGAAGCGCCCACGCAGTATCTTTTGCCCATCCCCATCGATGACATCAATAAAAATCCACACTTGGTGAATAACCCTGGTTACACGGGTGACCACCGACAATAAAATCATCTAAGCAAAAACGATATGAAAAAGATAAAATTTTCTCTTATGATGTTGTGTGTTGCGGCTTGCTTCTCAGCCTGCTCTGACGACGACAAAGGGCCTGCACCCACCAACATTGATGGTCAAACACTCACCTATGACAAGCGTCCCGGTGGCCTTGTCATTCGTTGGACCATCCCCGAAAATCCTACTTATAAATATATTCGGGTGACCTATCAGGTGCCAGGTGAAGCTACGCAGCGCATGCGCTTGGCCAGTGTACACAGCGATTCTATCCTTATCGACAACCTTTTGGCACGCTATGGCGACATTGTCTATCAGCTGCAGCCCGTCTCTTCTGGCGGTGCTGAAGGAAATATGGTCAGCATCACGGCACAAGCGGGTGAGGCAAAGAAGACCATTCTCGAAACTTATAAGGACCGCATCGATTTCGATATTCACCACGTGTGGACCGATGATGCCGAAACAAGCGAAGGACCACTCTCGGCACTCATTGATGGTAACGAGAACAATTTCTTCCACATGAGCTGGACTGCGCCGAAGCCTTTCCCACATTACATCGTGTTTGACTTAGGCGCACCGCACAAAGCGTTGCAATTTCGCTACGTATGTCGCAATGGAGGTGGACGCGACAATCCTAAAGCTATTGATGTGTTGGTGAGTGATGCCTTCACCGAAAGTGCCGCAACCTACGCTAACGAGACTGGAACGCGCAAGTTGGCATCGTTCACAAATCTACCTAACACGCTGCATGCAACGTATGAAACCAACCGAACCATTAAGAGCGAAACACCATTCCGCTATGTATGGTTCAAGATTAATGGTTCTACCAGCAACCAACAGTGGGTGGCATTAGCTGAATGGCAGGTGTTCAAAGTGCGCGAAAAGGTGATTGATCCAGAACTTGACGACACTACCATCATTGAATATTAATTCTTATTCATCAACAAAAGAGCGTCGGCACTTGCAGCAAAGCAAGTTGTCGACGCTCTCTTATGTTATTGCACTTGCTTCGTAGTGCACCTTATCGTAGACTAACTATGAAAAGAAAAGGGTATGTGGCGTATTCATTTGGGATAGCACGTTGTGTTGTCAATGCCTTAACGGCGATTGGAACAGCGCTTTTGCTTGAGGAAAGGATAGATGGTTTCGGCGATGCGGGCGGCTCCTGTGGCTGTAGGATGGATGCCATCGGGCTGCACATCGTTGGAGGTTAGGCCTGCAAGCTGGTGCAAATCGATGAAATCGCAATGCTTTTCCCGTGCTACTTTGGCTATGATGGGCGTGATAGCATGCACGAGCACGCTGTCATTGATGTTCCATGTGGGTTTGAAGGCAGGAATAGGTGTGGCTAAGAGGATGCGGGGATGCGAGGGAAGCTGCTGCAAGGTGTCGACCATGGCTTGCAAATCGTGCTCAAAAGCAGCGCCATATCGCCAATTTTCGGGTTTACTATCGTTTGTTCCGAGCTTGATGATGACGATGTTTGGAGCGAAATCGCGTGCCATCTGCCAGGCCTGCTCGCGCATATAAGGTCGATCTCCGCTATTGAGCAGCGTGCGAGCACTCACACCAAAGTTGCGCACATAGTAGTCCTTGCCCAATAGTTGCTGTAGGCGTGCGGGGTAGCTGTGCACATCGTTGAGGTCGATGCCCATGCCATCGGTGATGCTATTGCCAATGCAAGCCACACGGATGGCTCCGATTTGAGGTGCAGGAAGGGCTTTGAGCCAAGCCGAAAGGTTAGTGATGAGCTCGCTATGCAACGTGTCGGCAAACGCTTGCAGCAACGCTTTGCGCTGCCCAGGATAGATATGTAACGCACAAGGATTGCCTGCTTTTCGCATGGCTGTGTAATAAGCTACGCCATTGTTAACAGGCGAAATCTCGGCATCATCGTCGGCTACCAACACAATAGCGGGCGGTGTGAGATGGTTTTGCACTGTGAACGGCAACTTTTTCTGCGGTGGTGTTGCCAACAGGGGCGACAGCATGATGGTGAAATTTGGTCGCACAGCCCATGGTGCTTCGCACGATTGGCGCGCCACAAGAGCACCCTCTGCCCCGCAACCCATCATGCCAATGTCGTCGGGATTGAGATGCCACACGCGCGAACTATCGCGTATGAGTTGCATGGCACAGTCGACATCAGCCGTGCTTTGGCTGTTGTTGAGCACAAAGAAAGCGATGCCTCGTTGCGTGAAATAGACGGCCATGTGGCGTTCTTCGGGTGTAAGCACCGTCGTATGGGACGCCGTCCTGCAATAGAGCACAGCACGTCCTGAGGGATGTTGCGGCAAAAGGAACGGCATGCGAAAGGACACTCCCTGCTGAGCGCTCGCAGATAGACCTACCGCACACCATAGAATGATAAAAAGATGTTTCATTTGCATGGTTCAATCCTATTCAAATGGTGTTCGAAGTTCTATACGATCAAGGCGTTTCGGCCGAAAGTTCTACGTCGAAGATACCGCCCTTACGAAGGACAAGCGTCTCTGTGCGATAGCCTTTCAGCGAGAAACGCAACTGCTCTCCCTCGTGAGCTGTGATGCGATAAACACCGCGTGCGTCGGTGAAGACCGTTTGTTTACCGGCCTGCACCTTGACACCTGCCATTAAGAAAGCTTGTACATTGCGCACCACGCCCTGCACACTGATGCGTTTTCCCATGGGTTGTGGATGCGTGTCGTTCTTGTTTTCTGAAGTTTTCGGCATATTGGAATTCCCGACATGCAGCGTGTCGCGCAGCAGAATGTCGGCTGAAGAAACTCCTACCTGCACTTCAAAATCGCCGGGTTCAACCACACGTTGCATGGCAGCATTGTGCAAATAGAGGTCGGCAATGGGCAGTTGCAGCGTGATGGTTTTCGTTTCTCCCGGTTGCAACGCACACTTTTCAAAGCCAAAGAGCTGTTTGATGGGTGTGGCTACCGAACTCTTCATATCGCGTATATAAAGCTGTGCCACTTCTTTTCCAGCGCGTTTACCCGTATTTTGCACCCGGAATGTAACCGCGATGGTATCGTTCTCGTTGGTTTGTTTCTTCGAAAGGGCAAGCTGACTATATTTAAATGTAGTGTAAGAAAGGCCATAGCCAAAGGGATAAGCAGGATAAGGGTCGGCAAACACATAATCGCGTCCGGGCTTGTCGGGCGTACCTTTCTTATTATAATAGCCCTTATCGGTGGGCAGATGATTATAATAAACAGGCAACTGTCCCGTAGCTTTTGGGAACGAAATAGGCAGACGTCCCGACGGATTGAGCTGTCCAAACAGAGCTTGTGCCAAGGAAAGGCCGGCTTGTTCGCCGCCATACCATTGCACAAGTAGCGCATTGGCCTTATTTTTAAATGCCTCAGTGAGCAACGGACGCCCTGTGACCATGACCACAATGAATGGCTTTCCTGTGGCAGCAATGCGCTCAATGAGCTGTTGTTGCACGCCCGGCAAGGTCAAATCGGATAGGTCATAGCCCTCACCACTCGTTGAAGGTTGCGACGGACGCGCCAATAACATGCTCTGTGTGCCTACCACTACCACGGTAACATCGCTCTGCTTGGCCAACGCCACCGCTTCATCTATAGAGTCAGTGTTTTGTGAATAGTAGTCGCATCCCTTAGCATAGCGCACCTTTGTTTGTGTGCCAGCCACTTGTTGTATGCCGGCCAAGGGGGTGATGCCATGCTGATTGTCGGCCGTCCATGAATAATCTCCGAACTGCACTTGCGCAGCATTGGGACCCACCACTGCGATACTGCATAGGCGGTTGAGGTCTAACGGTAGGAAATGGTTGCGATTTTCCAACAACACAAGGCTCTCATCGGCCAACTGTTTGGCTACAGCTATGGCCTCAGGTGTGTGGATTTGTTGCCGCCAATGCAGTGTGTCGCTTGCCAATTCATCGAAAAGTCCTGCCTCAAATTTCGTGTAGAGCACATGCGCTGCGGCACTATCAATGCGCGCTTTATCCAACAGTCCTTGTGCAATGAGCGTGGGAGCCGTGCGGTAATAATCGCTCCCTGCCTCGAGATCTACCCCTGCATTGATGGCTTGTTGTGCAGCTTCAGTCTCACTGTCGGCTGTGTGATGGAAGTAGCGTAGCATAGGAATTGAGCCCCAATCTGAATAGATGTAGCCTTTAAAATGCAAGCTATCGCGCAGCAATGTGCGCAGAAAAAAAGGCGAAGAAGTGATGGCTTCGTTGTCGTAGGCACTGTAACAGTTCATCACCGAACCGGCTTTTGTGTGGCGAATGACATACTCAAAAGGCTTAACATACACATCGAACAGCTCGCGCTGTCCACCTTTTACGGAGGCCAGATTGAGTCCTCCTTGCGGCGTTCCATGGGCAACAAAATGCTTTAATGTGGGTATTCCGCCACGGCTTTGAATACCTTTCACATAGTTATAGCCCATACGCGAAATGAGATAAGGGTCTTCACCAAATGTTTCTTCCACGCGGCCCCAGCGCTGTTCGCGTGCAATATCGAGGTCGGGTGCCAACACTTGTCGTGCACCTATCGCACGCATTTCGGTACCAATGTGCTGTGCCATGCGAAAAACGAGTTGCGGATTGAACGTGGCCCCCTGTGCAATGGCTTGTGGAAAAATGGTGCAACCATCCTGCACAATGCCGTGAATACCCTCGATAACGGGAATAACGGGAATGCCAAAGCGCGTGCTGTCGGCAGCATTTTGTTGGATGGTGCTCACAGCTTGCCGATATTGTGTGGAGCTATAAGGAAAGGCTTCAAAACAACCAAAAGACATACCGTGTGTGTAGTTGTCGCGCAACTTGGCTAAATCAACGTGCCCATCGATGTTATAATGCTTGAAATGAATGTGGCGCATTTGTGCAAGTTTCTCATCAAGCGTCATGCGTTGGAGCAAATCGTGCACGCGAGTAGTAGATGATAATGCCGCATTTTGATAGGGAAGCAACACAGCCTTCAGCACACTATCTACCTGTTCGAGATAGTTTCCTGTGGGTGTTGTAGCTGCTGTTTGTGGAGAATCAGCCCATTGTTTCTCCATCGCAAAGAAATCAATGTGGGGCATTTCGCCCGTGTTAACGGACTGATAGAGCGCATGGAAGAACTTTTGCCAGCGCGGTTCATAATAGCTTTTCAGCAAACCTGCCCACTCTTTGTTGGCATAATCGTGCACACGAGTGGCCGCACTATCGGGTCCCCAATAGGTAATGAGCATCTTGGCGTTGTGTAATGCCTGCTGCTTGTCGGCAGCGGTGACACCATAATTTGCTGCCTGCGCTAACCAGTTGCCCAACAAGAAGTGTGTGTCGGTCTGTAACAAGCGGTCTTGTAATTGCAGCAAATGTATAAACTCCTCTCCTTTTTCGTGCAACAGCGCGGCATCTTTGTTACGATAAGCCTGCATAGCTGCGGCATAAACGTCACGCGCATGATTGGCCATTACCTGCCGAGCAAGGTCGACTAAGTCATATTGGTAGGTGGCACTGCCCTTATATTGGTCGGCCACTCGACGGAAAAGTCCCAATGCTTTCTCTAAGTCTTTGGGATTATATTGCATTTGTTTTGGCCCCCATGTCGACACACTGGTGACATGAAGTCCAGGTCGTGCGCAGAAAATCGACTCGAAAGTACCTTCGCCTTTGATTTTAAACTCGCCGTAAACCGAGTGCGAAAGAATGTGCCAAGCTTGCACAAGCGACTCATCAACATGCCCATAACGATAGGCAATGTAGTCGCGCAACAGACGATCTAAGTCGGGTGTAGTGGTATACCATGCCGTCTTGAGCGCCAAATCATAAACCACAGGATTGCTGTTAATGCCTTCGGGCAGAATGCCTATACCTTGCATCACACCATTCTTTGTCTGCGAAAAAGCACGATGGGGCTCAGCAACCAACACCGGAAGTTGCCCACCCATATCGGTCTTTCCGCCGAAATGATTCACACTTCCCCACAACCAGGGTGTGCCACCAAACTCGTTTGAGCTTTCCCACGAGGCAGCAATCTCGCCACTAAGATTAATCAATAACACATGTTGCTTGTCTAATTTCGAAAGCAACGTGGGCGAAGGGTTGTTGTTCCAACCTTGCAATACCCATTTTGCGGAGGGGAAATAACGAAGCATAGTCTGCTGAACAGCTGCGGCTGTGGCAGCAACATCAACACCCTTTGTGTTGCCACCTTCATGGAAAAGGTCGCCACCAAGGAATTTAAAATCGCGCCCATAGCAACGTATGAGGCTCTCATAGTAGGCCTTTGCCACCTGCTGGAACACGTCTTTGTCTGATGGGAGCAACACAGGAGGGCGGTTAAAATGGCCCCATAGCCCCTGTGAGACAAGTTGGGCTGTGGGGAACTTCTCCTTTAAGAAAGATGGAACCAGACCAGGGAAGCCTTGAACGACGGGTTGAATGCCCAGCGCTTGCATGCGTTGTAGCATCTTTCGTTGCACCTGATAGCGTGCTTCTATGAGGGCTTCACTCATCGGTCCGCCCCATCCTTCGAGATTTCCCATGAGCCACCATGCCGTATAACCTGGTCCAGGAATGAAGCGTTGCGCTTCAGTTTTGCTAAATCCCAATTGTGTAAGCGTCTCCATCCACACCTTTTCCATTCCCATGGGTGCCAACATCAAGTTGATACCATTGAGTGCCATCCAGTCAAGCTCACGCTCAAAATCGCTCCAGTTGTAAAAAGAATATGTGTAATTGTAGGTGCAATAGTTGAGCGCATAACGGTATTTAAATGGCGTTTCCATGCGCACTTCGCCTTTGATGGGCATCAGTTGGAAGGTAGGAGGCAGGTTGTCAGCGTTGTGTGACAAACTAACATGGCAATAGGTGTTGAGATAATGATTCAAAGCCATGGCCGCTGCCGATGTCGTATTGGCTCGAATCAGCAGTCGCCCTTTTTGCATTGTGAGCACAAAGGCCTCTTTGTCGGAATGCAGCAAAGGAGCAAAAGTTACCTTATCTGTCAGCATTGGAAAGCGACGTGCAACCAATTGGCGCACACCAGTGAAGTCAATCGCCGACATAGATAGTACAACTATCCAGCACAGCACAAATAGCGTGCAAAATCTTTTGGCTTGTTTTATCATTGTTTATAGACGCTTGGGATAAATCTTTTATTTTAATTTCACATCAACAAACACAGGATAGTGGTCTGAAACGGTCTTCGTTTCTTTCACGCTCCCATTCATATAAAGCTGTTTTACCACATGTGTTTGCTTCACTTCAACCTTGTTTTGATGCGCCTTGTCTACCAGCACATAGTCAATAGTCTCATTGGGTTCATCAGGCAGACTGCCTGTTGTCGCACTGAGAATGGTGAAGTTTTGAAGCAATTTAGGAAAGGCCGAGACCTCAGCTTTCCACATTGGACTGTCATTTAAGTCGCCAGCAAAGAACACAGGCGCATTGGGAAGAGTTGGAAGTTCGTGCAGCAACAGGTCAATACTGCTCTGACGATGGCGTGTTTCCAAGTCAAAATGTGTCCCAATGAAGTTGAATTGTGGGAATGAAATAAGAATCAATTTGCGCTT
>ERZ773051.1355-NODE-1355-length-13507-cov-3.251115_pt1 | contig 13507 bp, 13 predicted proteins | sample MGYA00580631_ERZ773051 | MGnify/ENA primary metagenome ERZ773051 (study PRJEB29015, sample SAMEA2738137) | human oral metagenome | biome: human oral; feature: human-associated habitat; material: saliva | place: China | collected 2204 ...
GGCGCCTTCGCCGGAGCGGGCACGAATCCCGCCGTCAGCACCGCGTGCTGTTTGATGGCGCGGATGTTGATGGGCGCATCGATCATGCCGCGACGGCAGGTGGCTTCGCACGGATGCTCGCACACGAATGCGCAGGCGCTCGGGAAAGGATTGTCGTTGCGGATGACGCGCACGGCATCCGCATAGCGCCCGGCGCGCACCAGGTCGATGTAGGCCGGGATGTCGATATGCGTAGGGCAGCCCTTGACGCAGGGCACCGATGTGAAACGCTGCTGGCAGATGCCGCGCTCGAGGTGCGATTCGGCATCTTCCTTGATGAGGTCGGCGAAAGCGAGGCCGATCCGTCCGGCTTGAAAGCCGATCGCGCAGTCGGATGTCGTGTAGAGGGCCTGGCAGGTGTCCATCAGGCGATCGACGATGCCTTCGCCCCCTTTGCCTTCGAGGATGTTTTCCAGATCGTCGGTCAGCCGACGGAGCCCGATGCGGCAGGGCGTGCACTTGCCGCAGCTCTGCGAAGCGCAGAGGCTGAAGAAGCCTGCGGCGGCCTCTATCGGGCAGTTGGCGTTGCCTGAGACGTTGAGCCTGCGGATGGCCGAATCGGTGATGACGCGGCTTTCGCGATCGGCGTCCGTAGGCGCGAAGATTGCGAGTCTGCTCATGATCCCCCTTGGTCATGGTATGGTCCGTCGCATGATACGCGAACAGCGTACGTCCGCGTAACGTGATGCGCTTTGATACGTATTTTTAACGGGGGATGGTCGGATGCGATGCGAATGCGCATATTCGAACGGGCGCATGAAAAGAGGCGCCGCTGCGATGCGGCGCCTCTCGGAGCGGTTCTTCGCGCACGACTCCGGGTGAAGGTCCGGCGATCGTGCGCGCGAGTCTTTAGGCTGCGGGCAGCTCGCCTTCGGCGATGCGCTCGAGGGCCTGGTTGTGATCGCGGGTGCCGATGAAGACCTCATGCTTGTAGGGGTTCACGCCGAGCTTCTTGGCGCGGTAGGCGATGTAGGCGATGGCCGCGATGTTGGCGATCAGGGCGATTACGGACACGGTGGTGTTGGCGGACGTGCTGAGCGTCGACTGGACGGCGAAGACGCTGTCGAAGCCGAGCTCGGGGAAGGAATCCTGGAACTGCGGGAACACCTGGGCGAACATGCACCAGATGGCAAGCGTGTTGGCGCGGTTCTGGATCCAGCCGCCCTTGTTCCAGAGCGCATTGGCGACGGTAGGGGCGAGCAGCAGCGCCAAGCCGCAGTACCACGCGTGGTTGGGCAGGCAGTTGTAGGTGTAGCAGAAGTTCCACAAATCGTAGGAGATGATGAAGACCCACGTCATGTCGGCCCAGATCATATCATCCTTCTTCTTGGACGTGTAGACGGCCCACCAGCCGGTCATGCAGAAGATGTTGATGAGGCCGGCGACGCCGTTGAAGACGTTATGCCAGCCGCAGAGCTGGGTGGCATGCTCGGAGGTCACCCAGGCGGCCGAACCGTTGTCGAGCAGGAAGTAATCGCCGGAGAAGTAATGGGCGGCGCTCTCGAAGTCGGACACGACGGCGATCAGGATGTTGATGGCCACGATGACGAACGGGAAGGCCTTGAACCAGGTCGCTTTGCCCAAGCGCCCCCAATGGTACTTGATGATCATGAAACCGATGCAGCCGGTCAGCGCCGCATAGACTTTGGCGTAGTGGAACCAGCCGTTCTGGAAGAGCACCGTCGGGTTGTTGACGGCCCATTCGGCTCCGCCCGCTGCTCCCACCGTGACGGCGATGCAGTAAATCGTCATCGCGATCGGCAGCGCCACGAACATGATGATTCCGCCGGTCTTGGAACGACGGGCGAATTCATTCAAGAGGATAAGGCCGATGAACACGATGGCCCATCCGACCCATTGGAATATGGCGTTGTCGCCATACACTTGGAACAGCATAGCTGTCCTCCCTTCTGTTCTCATCCGCCTCCCAAGCGGATGCATCCTCGTCTCCATGCCGCCGAGACCCTTCGGCTTCGGAGCATCTCCCTTTCGCGCCCGCGCCCCTGCGAGCGGGACGGCGGTTTCAGCTTTCGTTCTCCTGACCGGCTTCGGCCGCTCCTCCAAGCATGTAGCTTCCATCCAGGTCGAGATGAAGCGTCTGGGCCACCAGGCATTCAAGCACCTCGTCATCGGCATCGGGATGGTGACGGATGTAGCCGATCATCCCGACGATGAGTATGTAGAAGGTGTCGTAGATATGGTCGATGCGGACATGATGGAACCGCCCGTATTCGATCGCGGTGGTCTCGGTGACATAGCGTGCGACGGCTTCGGCCGTGCGCGAGAGGAAGTCAAGATAGAGAGCGGCGTTCTCCTTATTGGTGAGCGCGTGGCGGAACGCATCTTTGTCGAAGATCGCGCGTCGCATGAGGGTGATGCAATCGTGGAGCGCGCTCTGCACGTCGTAACGGGTGCGGGATTCGTTCCAATGCTCGACGAGCTCGATGAAGTCGTCCACATACGCGTCAAGGACAGCTTCCCTGCTTGGGTGCCTTGGACAGCGCGGTGCGGATGGCGGCAACGGCCGACTGTTGCTTCTCGACGATGACGGCGTCCTTGTCGGCGAAGTAGTAATAGAACAGCCCCCGGGCGACGCCGGATTCGCGCGCGATGTCCTTGACCGTGGTATGGGCAAGGCCGCGTTCTTCGAAGAGGCTGCGTGCGACTTCGACGATCTGATGCCGGCGGTCGTAGCCGTTGCTGCGGGATGCGGCTGTCTCCTCGCGTCCGTCGACGGACATGCGGTTCACCTCGCTTCATACGTACGTCCTGATGGCGTTTCCGCTTGATGCGAATATGGTAACTTTCAGGATATTCTATGGTCAATGTACACATACCGAAAAATGACCAATGAGCAACGTTTTCATTTCAAAAATGAAGGAAAGGACTCCGCAGGGAAGCATTTTCCGACGAAGCGTCGCAATCGTAATGGAACGTGCCCGGCCGAAGCGGCGGAGGCTATACCGCTTGCGTCATCACTCGTCTTGTTGATGAAGCAGCATGCGTAAAGGCTGTCGCGATCATCGGCGGAATAGTTCGGATTTGATTCTCTCGATGATGGAGCCGTCGGCAGGAAGCCATGCCACCTCGTCGATGGTCGAGGCTTCCAGCCAACGTGCGGAGGCGTGTTCGAGCAACGTCAGATCTCCTTCGACCACATGGCATAGATAGCATCGCATGCTCAGGTGGAAGGCGGGGTAATCGTATTCCACGGTCATGAAGTGCGAGTCCACGGCGATTCGCGTGGCAAGCTCCTCGCGAATCTCGCGCGTAAGCGCCGCTTCTGGCGTCTCGCCCGCCTCGATTTTGCCTCCGGGGAATTCCCAATCGCCTGCGAAGTCGCCATATCCGCGCTGGGTTGCGAATATCTTATCATCGTGCCTGATGATGGCCGCAACAACATCAATGGTTTCCACAATGGGCTCCTTTCTGCAGTCGCGACATTGTACCCAATGGCAAGGAAGCATCCCGTTTATCGTCAATGACCCTCTCATCGTCATCGGACATCTCGAAGGGTTTTCATAGAAACATAGAAAGAATGGTCATATGGTCGTTTCATGCCGCTTATTGCTTTGCAAAACAAGGCCAGACCGATACGCGAAGCCCATCGAGCATGCGCATCCGCCTTCGATTGAATGCGAAGATTCGGGCGTATCCTGAGGCATTGCCGAAAAGACAGCACTATAATGCGCGTGCAGCTAAGGATCCGCATCGACGGCTGCGCTCAGGAAGCCGAAGCTCCACCGCAGGCGATGATGCACGATCGGGCAGCATCCCCTGACCGTGGAGGAGGGGATGAAACCATGAATCAGAAGACGCTTGGAATCGTGGGATGGATAGCGACCTGCACGGCCATGCTCATGTACATAGCGTACTTCCCTCAGATCATCCACAACCTGCATGGAGATAAGAGCGGTTTTCTGCAGCCTCTGGTTGCGGCGATCAATTGCATCTTATGGGTCAGCTACGGGTTTTTCCAGGAGAAGAAGGACTGGCCTATTGTCGTAGCCAATGTGCCTGGCGTTATATTCGGTGCGCTCGCTGCGCTTACTGCCCTGTAGCCGGTGCATCGGAGGTTGCGCTCTCGAGAGAGATCGTTTGAACGCACGCGATGCAGGCGGATACCAGGATCTTGCCGTTAGATACGGGGCGTATCGGAACCGAGGTTGAGCGACGCATGAACTTCTATACCCTTGACTACATCGTCTCGCACCAATCCGCCGATTCGGTCCTGCGCGTGGGCATGATGCTCGCCTTGCTCTTGGCGGCCATCGTCTTCACCGTGCTCTACCTACGCGATAGGATACGGACCCGCTGGCGAGACGCGGGGGTGGGCGCCATCGTTCTCCTGCTGGTGCTGGTGGGTGTGCAAACCGAGCAATATTTCCGGGTAAGCAACCGGATATCCCAGTCCCAGCTGCTTGTGAAATTCGTCGAGGGAGTCGCTGAAGACCAGCATGTCTCGGAAAACGAGGTGCTGGTGAATTCCACATCTCTGAAAGACGGCATCATCGTGCGCCTCAATGAAGAGGACTACCTCGTTCATCTCAATGACGACAATAACTCCTACACGCTTGAGCGAACGCACACCATCGACCATAACGTCTACGTGAACGGGGAGCGCTGACATGGACTTCTATACGCTGACGGCCATCAAGTTCTCGCTGGGCATGCTCGTGATGATCCTCCAGATAAACATTCTCGGAAAGCATGACTTCTTCCTCAATACTCCGCTCAATCAAGTCCAGAATTACGTTTTGGGCGGCATCATAGGAGGAGTGATCTACAATCCGTCGGTCACGGTGCTCCGGTTCCTGATAGTTCTTCTCATCTGGTCGCTCGTCGTTGTGGCGGCGAAGCTCCTTTTCGGGAGCAGCAAGACGTTCAGGCGGGTCGTCGCCTGCCGTCCTGAGCTTATCGTCTGCGATGGGGAGGTGGACGTCTCGCGCTGCGCCAAAGTCGGCCTTACAGCCGAGCAGCTTTGCAGAAGCCTGCGCGAGAACAGCATTTCCGCTCTTAAGGATGTGGAAGCGGTCGTCATGGAGGCCGACGGCAGGCTTACGATCCGCGCGGGCGGTACGCAAAGCGATGGTCTGCTGCTGCCGTTGGCGAGCGACGGCCATCTGGTGCAGGATGGCCTGAAGCTTGCGGGCAAGGATGAGGCGTGGGTGATGGAGCAGATCAAAACGCAGGGATACACCTCGATGAAACAAGTCTTCCTAGGCGAGCTTGTGGATGGAAATCTTGAAGTGGTGCCGTTCTCTCGGGCTGTCGGACGCAAGGGGTGAACCGTCGCGCCGTTCGCGCGGCCTTTTGGGGAGCGGTTCTCCGGTCCTTACGGTTTCAAGCTTCAATCCCATCGGTGTCATATCTCAGGTTCCATCCGCGCGCGATGATTCATGCGAGGGGCCGCGCAGCGCATGTCCAAAGGTTCCATCCGCGCATGCAACGATTCATGCGAAACGGACAGGGTCTGTCGTTCCTGCTGCTATTTCGCACGCGGGTCGATGCGTTCGCGCAGTTTGGCGAATTCTTCCTTGTAATCGACCGCCTGCAGATGGGGGAATGCGGCGAAGATGCGGCGCTCCTGGTCGTTGAGCTTGCTTTGGAACGCATCCATCAGATCGGCAGGCGAGAGATCCACGCCGCGATCCTTCAAGCGCCGGTACATGTCGCCGGCAACGCGGTTGGCGGGTATGCTGCGCAAAAGATCAAGCCCTTTGGACGCCGCTGCAGCCATGCCTTCGGTCGCGGCATTCTGAGGCAGCGCGTTCCTGACCCGTTCGAACGCCCCTTCCTCGGCGGCAAGCGCTTCGTAGAGCGCGCGGGTGCGATCGGATACGCCTGCATAGAAGGCGTCGAAGCGCGCCCTCAGGTTCGCAAGCCCGATGCCGGTGACGATGATGTCCGCGACGAACGCGACGAACGCGGCGCTTCCGACGATGACGACGGCTTTGACGGGAACGACTTCCGCCAAGCTTGCGAGCGCAGGATGGATGATGCGTATCACGACGATGCAGGCGACGCCGAACAGCATGAACCCTGCCAGGCAGACGCGTCCGTTGAGGTTGAGGAAACGTCCGTCGTAATCCCACCAGCGCGCGTGGAAGATGCGTTCCATCGCATACGATGTGGCGTACTCCATGACGGTGCAGGTGCAGGCGCTCGCGAAGAAGAGGGCGATGGGGTTTCGCACATCGCCGAACAGAATCACCGCCGCAATGGCGCCGGCGCCGTAGATGGGGCAGTACGGTCCGTTCAGGAATCCGCGGTTGATCAGCCGACCTTCCTTGAGGGAGCAATAGATGACCTCGAAAAGCCAGCCGCAGAAGCTGTAGAAGAGGAAGGACAGGAACAGAAGGGCGAGATCATAGGTCATTTGCAGGGCCCCTGAAGAACGCAAGGGCCGCTTTCGCGAAGCCCGCGACGGTTTCCTGCGTAGCGCAGATCTTGTCGGCGAGGCAGAGGACGGCCGCTTCCTTCGTCGAAGGCGGCCGCAGATTCACGGGAAACATATGCCGTTCGATCACGTTGCGTTCTATGTCGTTGAGAACGAAGTCGCGCTCGGCATTGCGCAAGGCATAGCGCGCGTGCATCGTGGCATGACGGTGGTTCTCGGGGCTGGGAACATGCCAGTCGTAGAGGAAGTAGTCGTGCAGCAGGGCGCCGCGCACGAGCGAGCGCTCGTCGAGCCTGATATTCAACGCGCGCGCGATGCGGATGCTCATGCAGGCTGCGCCGACGCTGTGTGCGTAGACGCTGACGTCGCCATGCTGCATGAAGGTCTTCTCGAGCTGCATGCCTTCCGATGCAAGGATGTCCCGGCCGTGCGTGCGCACGACTTCGATCGGCGTTTCCATGCGTAGATCCTCGATATCGTCTTCGGCGCCTTGCTTGGCGCGCGGTCGTTCATTGCCGAGCTGAAAGTATACCGACTGCGTGCGGATGCCGTGTGACGGAACGGTTTCAGCCGGAAAACCCCACGCATGCGAGGCGGAGTGATCCATGCAGGCCCGCCCGATGGAGGGGAAGCGGACGCGCGGCGCATCGTGCACGGTATGGGGAAGCGGCCGAGCTGCCGGCCGCGTTGCCGCAGCCGGCAGGAGATGGATGGCGCACGCCGGCTAACCGAGGAGCTCGGCGAGGTCGGCCTCGGGAGTGGTGGTCGGAGCGATCCGGTAGTTCTCGACCAGGAAGTTCAAAACGTTGGGGCTTACGAACGCCGGCAGGGTGGGACCGAGCTTGATGCCCTGGATGCCGAGGGACAGAAGCGTCAGCAGGATGCATACGGCTTTCTGCTCGTACCAGGAAAGCACCATGGACAACGGCAGGTCGTTCACACCGCATTCGAACGCGCCGGCAAGGGCGACGGCGATCTGGATGGCGCCGTATGCGTCGTTGCACTGGCCCACATCGAGCAGGCGAGGGATGGAAGTGCCGGGAACGCAGCCCAGGTCAAGGTCGTTGAAGCGGTACTTGCCGCAGGCAAGCGTCAGAATGACGGTGTCGGACGGGGTCTGCTTGACGAAGTCGGTGTAGTAGTTGCGTCCGTTGCGTGCACCGTCGCAACCGCCGACCAGGAAGAAATGGCGGATCTTGCCGGCCTTGACGGCCTCGACGACGTCGCCTGCGATGGACAGGACGGTGCCTTGGCCGAAGCCCGTGGTCACCTTGGAGCCGCCGTTGATGCCGGTGAAGCGCTGGGTCTCGGAGTAGCCTCCCAGTTCGAGCGCGCGCTCGATAACAGGCGTGAAGTCCTTGTCCGCGCCGATGTGCGGGGTACCGGGGAAGGAGACCTCGCCGGTCGTGAAAACGCGGTCGGCATAGGATTTCGCAGGGGGCATGAGGCAGTTGGTGGTGAACAGGATCGGCGCCGGGATGTTCGCGAACTCGGTGCGCTGATTCTGCCAAGCGGTGCCGAAGTTGCCCTTGAGGTGCGGATACTTCTTCAACTCGGGATAGCCGTGGGCGGGCAGCATCTCGCTATGGGTGTAGACGTTGACGCCGCGGCCTTCGGTCTGCTCGAGCAGGGCCTTGATGTCGCCCAAGTCATGGCCGGTGATGACGATGAAGGGGCCGGCTTCGACGTCCAGAGTGACCTCGGTGGGCTCCGGCGTGCCGAACGCGCCGGTGTTGGCGGCGTCGAGCAGGCCCATGACGGCGAGGTTGACTTCGCCGGTCTTGATCACGAGCGGAAGGAGGGAATCCATGGAGCCTTCCTCGCCGAGCGCGGCAAGCGCCTCGAGGAAGAACGCGTCGGCGACGGCGTCGGTTTTGCCGAGAACGCGCGCATGGGATGCGTAGGCGGAAGTGCCGCGCAGGCCGAAGAGGATGAGGGACTTGAGGGAGCGGATGTCCTCGTCGTCGTTCCAGATGTTCGCGACGTCGTAATCGGCGGCGGCGTCGATGCCGGCCGCCGAAGCGAGCGCGGCGGACTCCGCATGGATGCGGTCGATGAGGGCGTTGACGGTCTCATCATTGAAATTCACGTTGGTGACGGTGGTGAACAGGCCGTCGATGACAAGGCCGTAGGTCTCGTCGGTGGCCTGCGCGCCTTTGGCGCAGGTGCGGGCGAGGCCGATGAGCGCGCCCGTAAGCATATCCTGGTCGTCGGCGACCTCGGCGGTCTTGCCGCATACGCCGGCATGGCCGGTGCAGGCGGTGCAGCTTGCGGTCTGCTCGCACTGGAAGCAGAACATCTCGTTGCTCATGGATTCCTTCTTTCTGTCCGTCCGGGACGCGATGCGCCTCGGAGTCCCCCAAAACGGTGATTCGAACGATAGGGACGATGAAGGCATCCGTATGTTGGTATGACAACATGTGAAGGGTCTCTTCAGGTTCGCTGAGGGTAACTTCGAGGGGAAGGAAACTGGCATGCCGATAAGGCGTCGACGTGCATGCGGATGCGTGTGCTTCGAGGTTTTGCAGAGAACGTATGGGGATGAACGGCACGTGATATACGAAATCGGTTGAGCTACAATGAACCAGCATTTCGCAGGGCAGGAACCATGGTTCGTTCACGAGGAGTCCGATGGACCTTTCTCTTTTCTCCGTGCTTGACCAAGTGTCGGCGTATCCGTCGCTTGCGGTGATCATCTTCCTCGTCATAGGCGTGACCGTGGTATCCGGCGCCACCGACGCCCCCAATGCCATCGCGACCGCCGTCGCCACGCGGTGCCTCAAGCCTTCCACGGCGCTAATCCTCGCCGCCGTCTTCAACTTCGTCGGCCTTATCGGCATGACGTACATCTCCACATCGGTCGCCAGCACGATGTTCAACATGGTCGATTTCTCGGGCAATTCCCATCAAGCGCTCATGGCGCTCATGGCCTCGATGATAGGCTCCATCGTCTGGGGCGCGTTCTGCTGGGTGCTCGGCATTCCCTGTTCGAAGTCCCATGCGCTCATTGCGGGCGTCACGGGCGGTGCAATCGCGCTCAACGGGTTCGAAGGCGTCATCATCGGAGAATGGGCGAAGGTCATCTACGGCATGGCGTTCTCGCTCGTCGCAGGTTTCGTGCTGGGCCTTATCACGGTGAAGGTCGTGACGCTTCTGTTCAACGGCGTGTCGAAGCAGTCCGGCAACAAGGTGTTCGCCGCGATTCAGGATGTGCTTGCCTGCATGCTCGCGTTCCTTCATGGCGCGCAGGACGGTCAGAAGTTCATGTCCATAGGCATCATGGGCATCATGCTCAGCTTCGGCATGGACACGACGGGCGTGCACGGTTTTCCTCTGTGGCTCATGATCCTCTGCTCTCTTGCCATTTCCGCCGGCACGTTCATCGGCGGCAAGCGCATCATCAAGTCGGTCGCCATGGATATGGTCGACCTTGAAATCTACCAGGGGCTTTCCGCGTCGGTCACCACGACGTTCACGCTGTTCTTCTCGTCCATGACCGGTATGCCGGTGTCCACTTCGCATTGCTCGACCTCGGCCATCATGGGCGTCGGAGCAGGCAAGGGCTTCAAGAACGTGAATTGGTCCATCGCGCGCAACATGCTGCTCGCCTGGGTCCTCACGTTTCCCGCGTGCGGCGTCATCGGATTCGTGCTGGCCCGCGTTTTCATCCTGGTGTTCTAAACGGCTTCAGTCGGGCGAAGGCTTGCCTCGCCGGAACGCGTATGGTCGATTCCAGGCTTTCCTCGGCGCGGGACATGCTTCGAGAGCTTCGCGGCCGGTATCGTCCACGAAGCCTTCTCGCGCCCTTTCCGTCCGCTTCGCCTCTTTTCGAACGTACGCATGACAGGGAATGCGTTATGAGAGAATGAACCCTGTCATTTTCGAAAGGAGCATGCATGGGCGCATTCATCGGACTTCTGTCCCTCCTTCTCTTCATCGTCGTGGTCTTGGTCATACTCGGGCTTCCGGGCGGGCTCATCTACGTCGTGCAGCAGCAGACCTTCGTCATCATCGAGCGTCTGGGCAAGTTCAACCGCATCACGGGGCCCGGCCTGCACGTGAAGATCCCGTATTTCGAGCGCGTGGCGAAGCGCGTCGATATGCGCACGAACCAGGTGTCATTCCGCATCGACGCCAAGACCAAGGACAACGTCACCGTGACGATGGATATCGCCGCGCAGTACCACGTCAACCAGAGCTGGGGCCAGATCCCGCAGGAATCGGGCGTCTATCGCAGCTACTATATGCTGGTCGATCCCGTCGCGCAGATGAGCTCGTATCTGATCGACGCGCTGCGCAGCTCGGTGCCGAGCTACACGCTCGACGAGGTGTTCGAAAAGAAGGATTCCATCGCCTCCGACGTGAACGCCACCGTGTCCGCCCTCATGATTTCGTACGGCTACGACCTGGTCGGCACACTCATCACGAGCATCGCGCTGCCGAAAGACGTCGAGCAGAGCATGAACCGCATCAATTCCGCCCAACGCGAGCAGATCGCCGCGCAGTCTTTGGCAGAAGCCGAGCGCATCAAGATCGTGACCGAGGCCAAGGCGTCCGCCGAGGCCATGGAGCAGGCCGGGCGCGGCATCGCGGCCCAGCGCAAGGCCATTGCCGACGGCATCGCCGACTCGCTCGAGGTCATCAAACAGTCCGGCGTGTCCGCCAACGAGGCGAACCAGCTCTTCCTGTTCACGCAGTGGACCGACATGATGAATGAGTTCGCGAAGACCGGCAAGGCCTCCACGGTGGTGCTCCCGAGCGACTTCACGCAGACCTCGTCCATGTTCGAGCAGATGCTCGCGGCCGGATCGGCCCTGCCGAAGGAGAAATAGCCGGATCCGATATCGGGAACCTCGAGAACCCGGACGTCGCTTCTCTCGGGAGGCGCGTCCGGGTTCTGTCTTCTTACGGCTCCGTATCGCTTCGGCATCCGAAGCAGGCATCGAACGCGTCGGCATCCCGTCGGCGCAGCGGCAGGTTATCTTGATGCTCAAAGTATCATCGCATCGCAAACCTTTGCGAAGTCCGTGCGCATATATGCATGTCGTTGGAGTACACTTGCGAATGCTGCGCCCAGAATGCGATTCGGCCATTTCATGCGGCTCGGCGACCGAACGATCGAAAGTATGGGGGAAGGCGCCTATGCGTGACGTATGCATCATCGGGGCAGGGATAGCGGGGTGCGCGTGCGCACGGTACCTTGCGTTCTACGATATGGATGTGGTCGTGGTGGACGAGGCGTACGACGTTTCGTGCGGCACGACGCGCGCGAACAGCGGCATCGTCCATGCCGGCTACGATCCTGCGCCCGGTACGGCTAAGGCTCGCTACAACGTCGAAGGCTCGCGCATGTATCCGGAGCTTGCTGACGAGCTCGGCTTCGAATTCGAGAGGTGCGGATCGCTCGTCGTCGCCTTTTCCGATGAAGAGATTCCCACGCTCGAAGGCCTTCTTGAGCGCGGCGTGGCGAACGGCGTCGAAGGCCTTGAGATTCTGGATGCCGATGCGCTGCATGCCAAGGAGCCGAATCTCGCGCCCGAAGCCGTCGCGGCGCTTTGGGTTCCGACCGGCGGCATCGCCGACCCGTACGGCGCCTGTCTCGCCTTCGCGGAGAATGCGGCCGACAACGGCGTCGCGTTCTCGTTTCTGACGCGCGTCGAAAGGGTAGAGCGTGCAGGGGACGCTTGGCGGGTGCATGCGGTTCGCACGGATGCAGGCGATGCATCGGTCGCCGAGGCGATCGACATCGAAGCGCGTTTCGTGGTCAATGCGGCGGGCCTTCATGCCGCCGAACTCAATAACATGGTGAGCGCGCATGCGTTCGCGATCACGCCGCGCGTCGGCGAATACCTTCTGCTTGATTCCGTCTGGGGCGACGCGTTCCATTCCACGGTGTTCCAGGTTCCTACCGCTGCCGGCAAGGGCGTGCTCGTCTCCCCGACGACCGGCGGGAATATCATCGTCGGTCCGAACGCCGTGCCGCGCGACGACGCCGACGCCGCGTACACGACGCCCGAAGGGCTCGACTACGTGGCCGCTCATGCGCGCAAGACCTGGAAAGACCTTCCTGCGCGCGATGCCATCACCAACTTCGCCGGTCTGCGCGCCTCGTGTGTCGAGGATCCTGACTTCCACATCGGGGAACCCGACGACGCGCCGGGATTCTTCAATATCCTCGGATTCGATTCTCCAGGCCTGACCGCGGCGCCTGCCGTCGGCAAGGATATCGCCGACGCCATCGCGACGCGCATGGCCGCTCCTCGCAGGGTAGGACACGATCCGCATCGCGCAGCGCCCGTCGATTTCTCTCGCTTGGACGACGAATCCCGCGCACGGCTCGTGGCCGAAGACCCCGCATGGGGGCGCATCGTCTGCCGCTGCGAATGCGTGAGCGAGGCGGAGATCGCCGCCTGCGTGCATTCGCCGGTGCCGGCGCGCACGACCGATGCCGTCAAGTGGCGCACGCGTGCCGGTATGGGTCGCTGCCAGGGGGGCTTCTGCCTGCCGCTCGTCGCCGACATCATCGCGCGTGAAACGGGATGCGACATCACCGAGATCCGCAAAGGCCGCCCAGGCTCCGAGCATTCGTTCGGGCACCGCGGCTGCTTCGACGACCTGCCGACGGTCGTTCTGGAAGGAGGCCGCGCATGAGGCGTGATGTAGGCATCGCGATCATCGGCGGCGGTGCGGCCGGCCTTGCGGCGGCGGTCGCCGCATACGATGCGGGCGTGAAGGACGTCGTGATCTTCGAACGGGAAGACGCGACGGGCGGCATTCTGAAGCAGTGCATCCATAACGGGTTCGGCCTGCATCGCTTCAAGGAAGAGCTGACCGGCCCCGAATACGCTGCGCGCGAACTTGCGGCTGCGGAGATGCGCGGCATCGAAATCGAATACGAGGCATCGGTCCTGTCGCTTTCACGCGACCGCGTCTTGAGCGTCGTAAGCCCCACGTTAGGCATGCTCGAGGTCCATGCGAAGGCGGTCATCCTCGCCATGGGTTCGCGCGAACGCACGCGTGGGGCGCTGCGCATCCCGGGCGCTCGGCCGGCAGGCGTCTACACCGCCG
>ERZ773051.1357-NODE-1357-length-13506-cov-2.628355_pt1 | contig 13506 bp, 8 predicted proteins | sample MGYA00580631_ERZ773051 | MGnify/ENA primary metagenome ERZ773051 (study PRJEB29015, sample SAMEA2738137) | human oral metagenome | biome: human oral; feature: human-associated habitat; material: saliva | place: China | collected 2204 ...
GACAGGCAGCAGAATACTGAATATAAAGAATACCTTCTGGCAAAGGATAATATAAGAAAAGGGCAGGAAGTAACATGTTTATCAACATCATTTATTATCTTGCAGCCCTGAATGTGCTGACATTAATGGCGTTTATGGTCGACAAAATAAACGCCAGGATAAATGCACGACGCCTCTCTGAGCGTATATTGCTGGCGTTATCAGCAGCAGGTGGCTCCGCAGGCGCATTGATTTCCATATTTATTGTGCGCCACAAAAGCCGCAAGCCGCAGTTTCGTAAAGGCGTTCCCGTGATGTTTTTCATCCATATGATTATTCTGTGGCTGATTGAAACATATGCCAGTTAAAGCGAAAAAATCATTATATTTTGACAGAAATACAAAACAATAAAGGCGAAAAAGCAATGCTTCTTCGCCTTTATTCATATCTCATTCTATCATTATTTCGGGTCGTCTAAATCCAAATATCGTCAATTACACAATCTAATCTTCATCATAAAATCCTTAAAACCTCTCCCCTTTCATACTCTTTTCTTCTCTGCCCGCTCTTTCAATTCTTTATTTTTTTAATCTTTTAATTCTCCGCGAAGCCTTTTATTTTTTTACCTTTTTACTCTTTTACCCTTACCTTGCTCCTTTTAATTCTTTAATTTTTTAATCTTTTAATTCTTCTCAAAGTGCTGATAGTCCTTCACTCTGTGCCATGCACCACCCCACTTAAAACCGTGGGCAATGAACAAACGATACATAAGGTCGGCCTTTGTTATCTTATATGGGAAGGCAGCCGTGCGGTCAACATATTTCATTGCCGTTGCAGGCTGAACGGTAATCTTGCCTGATGGCGACCGGTGATAATAGGGATTGTAGAACGTATTCACGTCAATGGCCTTGCCCGTAGCGTGTGCCGACAGTTTCTTTGAACCACTGACCCGACGGAAACAGAAGCTGCTGGTATTATTGGCACGCATGGAACGCTCATCGTCGGCACCGAAATCGTCAATTAATCTGATGCTGTGGACAGGGTAATGATGATGGTAAAGTTCGCGGAAAATATCGATAAGGTCGGCAGCTATCGACTTATTGCACACTATTTCACCCAGCCGTGTCTGCCCGTCAATATCAACATGCAGTACCCTTACATACCTCAGCTCCGACCGTTTTACCGTGCAACCCTTCGGGAAAGAGACGCCATCCATACGCGCAAACACCGCATCGGGAATAACTTCCTGGGTAAAACACCGCTTCTCACCATAGCTTTTTACCGACACAACCGTACCAGCCCGCCATGCTTTTAACAACTGCAAATCGTGTGCAACGTTCTGCGCTCTCGCCTCTAAAGCGACAGCAAACAAGAGCCAGGTCACGAACAGACCCGTTATTTTACAGCAAAATCCTGTCTGTTTAAAACCGGGACGATGCAGCAATGCCACGAAAAAAATGCTTACGGCGTATCGGAAATTCCTCATCATCGTATGCTTAGAAAGAAACAAACGTGTTGCATTATCAGAACTGGAAGTAGATAAATGGCTGAATATTGCTGCTCTTTACCTGAATAACGATATACACAACCAGCGTTAAGAGCACGGCCAAAACAACCACATTGCTCTTCTGCAACAGCCTTACGGCCCGGTTTTGCCAGCTGTCGGGCACAAAGTGGGTAACGTAACCCAGCAGCATAAAGCCCAGCACATACTTGTATCCGGCCAGTACCTGCGGTATCAGTTCGGCGTGGAAGTTCGTAAAAATTTGCGCCAGCATCGTTCCTACACCCGCAAAAGTAGCGTTCCTGAAGAAGAGCCAGGTAAAGCATACAAAGTGAAACGTCAGCAAAACAGCCCCTGCACGCCGCCACCCGTGGGAACGATAGTGACGCTCGCGGTGCAGAATCTCCGTGCGATAATACTTATGTGCAACCAGTCCAAGCCCGTGAATACCACCCCATACTACAAAGTTAAAGCTGGCACCGTGCCACAGTCCGCCAAGCAACATGGTGATTGTGAGGTTAATGTATTGCCTTATCTTGCCCTTTCGGTTGCCTCCGAGCGAGATGTAAATGTAATCACGTATCCACGTCGACAGCGAAATGTGCCACCTTCTCCAGAAGTCAGTAATGCTGTCACTTTTGTAAGGGGCATTGAAGTTCATCGGGAAGTGGAAGCCCAGCAACAGTGCAATACCAATGGCCATATCGCTATACCCGCTGAAGTCGCAGTAAATCTGCATGGCATAACCATATACTCCCAGCAGGTTTTCGAAGCCCGAGTAGAGCGTCGGGTTGTCAAAGATGCGGTCAACAAAGTTTAAACTGATATAATCGCTGATGACAGCCTTCTTGAACAAGCCTATCAGGATAAAGTAAACACCCTGTGCAAACATCTCGCGCGTGATGACAACGGGCTTTCTTATTTGCGGTGCGAAGTCGGTAGCACGCACAATTGGCCCGGCAACAAGCTGCGGAAAGAACGACACGTAGAACGCATAGTCCATCAAAGAACCCAATGGACGAATATCGCCACGGTAAACATCGATGACGTAACTCATGCTCTGGAACGTGAAAAAACTTATGCCAACAGGAAGGAATATGTCCCAGGGCTGGAAATTATGCCCTATCATCGCGGCCAGCATACCGGCAAAAAAGTTGGTATATTTGAAGTAAGCCAGCAGCCCCAGGTCAATAAACAAACTCAGAAACAACAGCAACTTCATCTTCGGCACGCTGCCGTTGCTGCCGGTTTTCATACGTCCTATTGCCTCTGCAATGAAGTAATCGGTAGTGGTTACCAGTGCCAGCAGAAAGAAGTAATGCCCGCTGCTCTTATAATAAAAGTAATAGGAGAAGAGCGTTACAAACAGTATGCGCAGATTGCTGCGCCGCTGCAGCAGCATGTAAACGAACGAAACGCCGAAGAACAAGAACAGAAACAGTCCGCTGCTAAATATCAAAGGACTCTTCGGATTATATGTAAGGATACTGATTAAACGCTCTATCATTCTGACTCTAATTTAATACGACGTTGATAATTCTTTAGTCCTGCCTTGAACGAAGGGTAAATTTTGTCGGCCACATATTTCCCACCGCCGAAGCTTAAATGGGTATAATCCTTATTGGCCATGTTGCGGTCGACAAGCTTTCGCGTTGCACCGTCACCGCCCATAGCCTTGAAGAAATTGCAAAAGGCAACCTTAGTGTCGGCCGCTGCCTGTTGCTGGAAGGCTACAAGCTGGTGTACTTCCTTGAGCGTCTTGATGCCGTCGGCACCCCGTTGTTCATGATCGGGCACGCTGAATACCAGTATGCTGGCGTCAGGAAAAGCCTTATGCAGATGGGTTATCACCTTTTCCATGCTCTTTGCATAGTGTTGAATAATGCTCCTGGGGTTGCCACTTACGGCCACGTTAAGGCCAAAGTGTATGATAATAAGGTCATAAGGACGCAGACGTGCAAAGTCAATAAGGGTTGATTGCGGCACATCCTGCAGCGTCAGACCGCTTGAACCGCGCACGCTCATGCAGTCGAGTATTACTCCCTGGCGGCTTTCGAGTGCCATTCCAAAGCCTGTAAATCCTTCGCCCACATCGCCGAACTTATAGTTTATCTTGCTTCCCTTGCCCTTAATCTCAAACATCTGTACCTGGTTTGAGGCGCCGAAGGTACGCGTTTGCGGCGCAGTGCTGCCTATGGCAGCAGTAACAGTGGCACCGTTTGTTGCACGGAAGAAGAGACTCGCTACATCAAACTGTCGGGCATGAGGCTGATATTTGTTAAACTGTGAACCGAGATTGGTGGTTATGCTCGCTCCTGCCGACACCGTGTAATAGCGTTCTCCAATACCCTGACGGCTGCGGTCGAAGGGCTTTTTCACCACACTGTATTCGCGCGTACCGCTGGTTTGCTGCGTAACCGTGCGGCGGCTGTTGCGGTTTATGGGGTTAGCCAGGTCGACCCAGCCCACTCCTTCGCCGCCAAATTCGCTCTGAAACAGCTCACGTAAGTCGGCCGTCATGATGTCGCTCTCTACAAACGAGTCGCCGAAATAAGCAATGCGTACCGGGCGTCCCAGCGTTTTCACATGGCCCAGAGCCTCGTAAAAGTGGTCCATACCTCCGGCTTCGCCACCCGAATAGTCAACAATGGGTTCTACGCCACGGGGCCATTGTTCCTTGAAATCAATCTTCTTGCCCGACTTTGTTGTGGCTTCGATGGCCCTGGGAGCTTTGGGAGCCGGAATAACATCGGTTTCTTCCTCGCCGCGTTCAGGCAGCAGGTCGCTCAGCATATTCACTCCACGCAGCGTCGTACCGTCGATAGTTATCCTGGGTAGCACGTGCATGGCGAGCAAAAAAAAGAGAACAAGACCCGTAAGAACAAAAGTACGCTCTGAATCTCTCATGATAGTTTTTGTGTATGTATGTGTTTACCGTTTGCCAGAAGCGCAATGGTTTGCCGGCCGTTATGTTGTATCCTTCACCATATTGCGCTGTACCGGGCTTGTTACAGCACCGTTGCGGCCGCATGCCGGCGATGCTGTACAAACGCATGCAAAGTTACTTTAAAATAACCAAACTATCATATAATTTAAAAACTGTTTTTATATTCTTCCCCATAAATAACAGCAATGCCCTGACATCCGGCTCTGCATGCCCCGGCTGAAGGGCCTTATGCTGCATCAGCAACAGGGCGAAGAACGCAACATTCCATCTGAAACTCTCTGGCTGAAGAGCCTGATGCTGCATCTGTAACATTGTATGATGTATACTTTTTCAGGGAACAGGAAAAGCATGCCGCATGGCTCTTCATGCCACATAACGCCGTTATATACCGCATGTTACGCCGTTACGACAGAACATAACAAACATATTTCCGTACGGTTTACACCGTTATGTTCGTTGTTCGGCAACCGTCAACAGCGTTGCTGACGGTCGTCGTACAGCAGGTATGACGGCCGTCGTACGCGCATACGGCGGCCGCCGAACACCACCCTTTTCACAACAATGGCAGAAACGCTGCGGCAGAACCACACGGGGAAATCAGGCTGGACATACTGGAATAACGTCTGTATCTATCGCTCACAACCTTTTTCAAAACCTTCAACTACCGAAAAGTCAGACAAAAATGGTTCTTACAACACATTGCTGTATGTAAACAGGTTTTTATACGGTAAAGCCTTGTCACTTTCAAAAAATTTACATATCTTTGTCAGGTAACTTCGTGTTCACACTGTCAAAATGCCCATAAACCCATTACGTGAGAATGATTTCACACAACTAACAAATCTATAAAAGCTTATGAAACAATTATTACGCTATTCGTTTTTAGGCGTCATCATGATGCTGTTTTCCACCAAAGCCATGGCAGCCCCGTTTGTAGTTCTGTCTTTTCCTGACGAAAACAAGGACGAAAACGGCCCCATAGGCGGAGCCTACACCAAAACATGGACCGCAAAAATAGGCAATTACGAGTGGGCATTAACCAATTTCAACAACTACAACTGGAATAACAACTGGACGTATGTACGCTGTGGACGCAAAAACAACGCGAGCGTAGCCAACATCGCTACCGCCAAAAAGATGAGCGAAGCAGTGGCTACAATAGTACTGGATGTTGACAAAATTGACCAGTCGTTACTCAACAAAGTATTCCTTGCCATATCAGAAGACGGCACAAATGCCGAAAGCATCATTGAAATGCCAGCCGACAAATGGGTAAAAGGACCGATGGTATTCACCATACCTGTGCCCAGGGCCGACAGGTTCTATGCCGTTTATTTCGACAACAAACCGGCCAAGAGCAACGGCTCGGTGCAAATATCACGCGTTAAATACTATACACAAGGCGAATATGGCGGCGCGGTAAGCATTGCCAATACGCCTGAAACAGCATACACAATAACCAGGGCACAGCAGCTCGCAACGGCAGGAGAAGGACTGAACGACTGGGTTTATGTCAAGGGAATGGTATCAAGTCTGGAGAACTTTGACTTTGCAGAGCATGCCTATAACAACGGCGAATACTGGATTAGTGAGGATAATTCAGGCACAAAACAGCTCTTCGTTTACGCCGGCCGCTTCAATAAGGACAACCCGTTTACTGAAGAAAGCAAGCCGAAAGTGGGAGATGAAGTTGTGGTTTACGGCAAACTGGCACACAAAACAGACCGTACTCTCCTCGACCGTGGCAACTATATCGTAAAAATCAATGGTGTAGAACCAACTGGAATACGCAATGTTGAAGTTGAGAAAAAAGACAGCAACAACGCTCCAGTCTACAATATGGCAGGGCAACGCGTAAGCAATGCCTATAAGGGAGTTGTAATAAAGAACGGGAAAAAATTAGTAAACAAGTAACTATTATTCTAAAATTTAACTTTCTTAATTAAACATTGTCGAATCAATTACATGTTGATAGATGAGAAAGGGCCGTGTCGTGACGACACAGCCCTTTTATATTCTGTCGCTGAAAACACCCTTTCAGTCTTGCCTTTACATGATTTTACAGCGGCCCTAATCATTTCATCCATCACTGTTTACTTTATCTTTTTACACCTTTACCTTTTTATTCCTAAGTGCGCCTCTTTAATTTTTTAATCCTTTAATTCTTTAACTTTTACACATTCCCGTCTTAAAATTTTACTTTTTTACCTTTTTACTTTTTTACTTTTAAGTTTGATGATCTTCTGATTCCTGCTACCTCTAAAGGCGAGTGTGACGTCGCGCTGCTCCTCTATGTACGGTCCGTCAACCACAACATCCAATAAAGGCAGAATCTCCGCCATGTTACCGTCTTCAATTTGTTCCATTGTGTAGCCCGTATACAGCCAAATATCCTTTGCAGGAAAAGCGTCACGAACCTCACGAACAAGCGCAATCACATCGGAAAACGAATCTAAGGGGTCGCCGCCTGAGAGCGTAAGGCCCTGGACATACGACTTTGAAAGCTCTGAAAACAAATATTGTTTATCGGCATCGGTGAAAGGACGACCGCCCGTAAAGCTCCATGTCTGCTCATTCTGGCACCCTTTACAATGGTGCGAGCAGCCCGCAACCCACAGTGTTACGCGAAATCCCTCGCCATTATTTACGTCACACGATGTAATATTATGAAAGCGCAGCATCAGTAAAATAAAAATAAAGTAATTGTAAAAAGAAAGCCAACCTGCTACAAAACTAAAGTAAACAGCCTGGAAAAACAAGGTATGCCATCCATGGAATCAAGGCAGGCGGCAAGAGAAATAAAAATGAACCGCCCGTCAGAACAGGGCGGTTCACCTATAATTCGGCAGCTGGTGGCGTTAGTCGCAACAGCAACGATACTCCTTAATATGCTTTACACGGTCACCAACCTCACACTGTTTGCCATGGTTAAAATTGTGATAGTCGGTGGTCAGGTAGCCTGTTACACGGCGCAAACGACGTATATTCTCGCTGCCACAAACAGGACAGGCATCGTTTATCTCATCAGTGTATCCGCAATCCAGACATGTATCGTTGGGCACATTAATGGCAAAGTAGGGAATATCGTGCGCCATGGCGTAATCAATAATCTCTTCAAGCGCTGCAATATTGTTCTTGGTTGTCGACGGTAATTCCACATACGTGATGCAACCGGCCGATGAATAGCCCGTAAGCTGGCTTTCAATGTCGATTTTTTCAAACGGCGTCATCTGCTCCCATACGGGTACATGAATGGAATTGGTGAAGTAATCGCGGTCGGAAACATTCTTAATCACGCCGTAACGCTCCTTAAATTTCTTCATCGCCGTAAAGCAGAGGTTCTCGGCCGGCGTGTAATATACACCGAAATTCAGTTTGTATTCATGCTTAAATTCGTTGCAGCGCTTGCTGAAAAGTTCTTCTATGCGCTTGGCCAAAGCCAGTCCTTCGGGATGAGTATGATTCATACCGATAAGAATTTGCAGCGTTTCGGCCATGCCTAACTGGCCTATTGCCAGCGTGCCATGCTTCATAGCCGACCGTATTCCTTCTTCAGGCACGTAGCCTGCCATGGTATTATTATCCCACATAAAAGGGGTAGAGCGCGGGTCTTGCGAGCAAATCCAGTTGAAACGCTCAATTAAAGTATCCTTGGCTTCGTGTATTTTCTGGTCTAAAAGCGTCATAAACTTCTCCACGTCGCCGCCTGCTTCCATGGCCAGCGTTGGCATAATGATGGTGGTTGGGCAGATATTGCCGCGCCCGTCCTTCAACTGTCCGAAGCCGTTTATGTCGAAACCGTTTGCCGTGCGGCATCCCATCGTTGAGAAATATGTGCGCGGATCGTTGCGGTCGTAACCCTCGTTGCCACTCCAGTCCACGTTGGCGTAGTTGGGATAAAGGCGTTGCGACGTCGACTTCATGGCCAGTTGCTTCAGGTCGTAGTTCGGTGTTCCCTCGCGATCGTTTACTCCTTTCATATACTGGAAGATGCCACAGGGGAAGATTGGCGTGTTATGGTGGAAGCCGATACCCTCCAAACTGCCCAGAAGAAGGGCGCGCGTTACGAGCCTTCCCTCTTCAAAGGTACATGTTCCATAGTTGATTGACGTAAACGGAAGCTGGTCACCCGACCGGCTTTGCAGCGTATTGAGGTTGTGATACATGGCTTCAACAGCCTGGCGAAGCTCCTGAAGGGTATCGCACAGTGCGCTGTTGTATAGCTTGTTATCGAGTTTTTCCTTATTGGCAAGCGTAAAATCGTCCTTCGTCAGGCCCGTTGCAGCAAAGAAACTATCCTTGTTTTTGTCGCACCACTCGTCGAAAACCGAACGTATTACGCCCACCGCGTCGGTATAGGTTTCGTCATAAAGTTTGATGAAATCGGTGTCACCGAAGCTGTCCTGCGACTTAGCCCACGCTACAATATAGTGTTTCATGAACGACTTTCTGAAGTAAGGCACCATCGTCCAGTCCAAGTGAGTGGCTGAAACGCCGCCGAACTGGTTCAGACTTTGCAGCTGAAAGATAACGGCAACCAGCTGCATGGCCGTGTTCAAAGAGCCTGCGGGACGCACGTCGCCCTGCCTTGTGTGGAAGCCTTTCGACAACAAATCGTCGAACGGAATGCTCAGACAGTTGTGGAAACCAATGGCATACTTGTTCAAATCGTGTATGTAAACCTCGTTGTTTTCGTGGTTCGTGCGAGCCAGTTTCGACATGCAGTGTTCCAGGGCATACTGTTTTTCGTACACGTTGGCAGCCTCACCGCTACGTCCTCCGCCCGAATATTCGTCGATGTTGGCGTTCTGGTTTACCACGTTCTTGGCCATGAGCTTGTCTTCGTATGTTTTTTTGATGCGATGTTCACGCTCCAGCTTGTGCTGATAACGATACTCACAGTAGGCAATTACTGCCCTTACCTCGCCCTCGCTGGCCAACACCTGTACTACGGTATCCTGAATATTCTCGATGTCAAAAATCTCACTCTTGCCAAGATACTTCTCACGACAAAGTCCGTCAACACGGTTAGCATAATGTGTTGCAATATCATCGATGTTGCCTTCGTGATGAATAGCCTTTAAATCTTTGAGTATTGCATTTTTGATTTTCGACAAATCGAACGGCACAAGACTGCCGTCTCTTTTCCTTACTTGTATCATTGCTCAGTTGATTATTATTTATTATGGTTTTATACTATTATTCAAACTACTCGAAAACATTGCGGGAAGATAACTTTTGGAAAACTTTTTTGTTTCGCGTTAAGGAAAAGTTTTCCGAAAAGTAAAACTATCAACATATTTTCTTTACTGAAGATTTCCTTTTTTGTTTACCTTGCGGCTGCAAAAGTAAACAATAAAAGAGAAACGGCAAAACATAATTAAGGTAAAAAAATATAAGAAAATAAAGTTTTTCATGGTCCTGAAAAACCATCAAAAGCACACATTTTCGTAACTGCCTTTGTATCTTTGAAGTAAGCACACGGCAACCATTTTTGTGGAACAAAGCGATGTTATTTTTGTTACGCAAAATTGTCAGGGCATACACCTTATTATATATAAGCTGCCGGGATATGGCGGTGAAGATACACGAAAACAACGGTGCGGCTGCAGGAATACAACGATGAGGATATACAATCATGACAGTAAGGTTGTTGGAACAAGACGGTAAGGATATACGATTACGACGGTAAGGTTGTGCGATAACTGTGCAGAGGGCAAAGGTCATTGTTCGACGGCCGTCAGCAGTGCTGTTGACGGCCGTCAAACGCACTATCCGACGGTCGCCATACACGCAGCTGACGGCCGTCGAACGACGAACCTAACAGGAAAACAGCAGATACATCATGATGTAATGTAAGGAGGAAAAGGGAGTAAAGCCAAGCTGTTATGGGTTAAAATTAACAGCCTAAGCTGGAGGGACTCGGAAGGGTTTGGAGAGGCGTGTACGGTGGTTCAGACCCCCAGCCCCCTAACTTAGGGGGCACAGGCAAACACAAAACAAGGGGAGACAGCACAAAGCTGTCTCCCCTTCAATAAGAGATATAATTTAAAAGATTACTTCTTCACGGCCTTAACGGCTGCAAATGTGTTCACTTTCACAAGATAAACACCGGCTGGAGCATCTACCGTAAAGCGTGAATGACGGCTTTCGGCCACGCGTGTTCCATCGGCTGCATACACTTCTACCTTCTCTACGGCTTCAGGAGCCTCAACCGTTAACAGGCTGCCCGAGAAGAGAGCACGAACTTCTGTGGTTGCTTCCACATTGTCAACACCGGTAGCATTGGCCGTCTTCACCACGGTAAGAGCCTTGCGGGCAGGTGTGGTAGTGAGGTTTTCGGCCGTCGGCATGGCATAAATGCCAAGCTTTGAACCCGAGCAAACGAGGTTGCCTGCATAGTCGAAGTTCATCTCAAATATACTGCCACCTGCATTGGCTGCATCGCATTTGAAGCTGCCTGCCGGTGTAAGTGTGGGCACATTGGCATCCCATGTAACGTTGAATACCTGCACAACGCCCTTTGCATCGCCAATAGCAAGCTTGTCCTGATGGGCTGAAACAGCGAAGCCGCCGCCGGCAGAACCGTTGAGAAGCAACGGGAAGTCGCCCTCACCACTGTTGAACGTTACGTTGCCATCGCGTGTAACATACAGCAACGACGGTACATTCTTCGTATTGTTGCCCTGTCCGCGACGCTGCGAACACCAGGCACCGCCGTCCTTTCCGGGAGCAATGGCAATGTCGGAATTGATTAAATACCGGCCCACAGGGAGCGTATAGCTTGGTGCTTTGCCCCATTCGTAGGCAATACTGCCGTCGGGTTGTCCTATCTGATAGACACCAATGTCGTTCCCCATGTCCTCATTGGCTACATAAAGACGTGTATCAGCACCCGTGCCGCCGATGGCAACGCCAGGTGTTGACGAGCCAACCTTAGCCCCATCGTTGGTGAAAAGGCCTTCGCCATCGCGTGTACCGAGGAAGAATTGTGTAAAGGGCTTCGTGAGATCAGCGGGGTCAGCAATGTAAACACCCGAGTTGGCGTCGGCCCATTCAGCCATCCATACCTTACCTAAAGGTCCTACTGCAATACGGTAATTGTTTGAAGGATTCACACCTCCGCGTGCAACGGTACTGTTGATACGCGTATACGACGGGTCGTAGGCATACAGACCGTTCTGTGCATTAGCATATGAAGCACGGTGGTTTACGTAAACTTGTCCGAAGAACGGCGATTCAGGCGACTTGTCAACAGAGCTGAAAATAGCACCGGTATAACTGTCGAGCTGGTTGATTAGCGCTACACGGGATACGTTTTCACCCTTAAGTGTTACCGCCCAGTTGAGGGTAAGGCCGGCATCTCCCGGAATAAAGTCCTGGGCAAAAGTAAAGGTATTCTCGCCCTCAGCTACATTAACCGGTATTCGTCCAACCTCGGTGCCGTCGGCAACATTGGTAAATACTATCGCAGCAGCAGCGGCAGCCGTGTTCGACTTAAACGTAAACGTATACGAACCGTCGCTCTCTTTTGTGCTGTTCAGCGCGTAAGCATAGATGTTTTTTACCACAGGCTGTTCAACACCGTTGCTGGTAAAGGCTGTAAGACGGGTGCCATGGAGCAGGTAAAGCGTAATATCGGCATCGTTAACCTTGGCTCCGGATGCAATGTTACCTGTTGCTTCGGGTGCCGACAATGTTGTTGTTTCGGTTCTTACAAGGCGTGCCTTGTCAAGACCGCCGGTAATATCGTACAACCTTACGCCGCCAACGCCGGAGGCATTTACAAATGGAGATACCATAAACTGGTGGCCAGCGTACTTAAAGCACTGGAAACCGACAGCAGCATTACCCAGATCATCGTCAGCAATCTGACCGATAACGGGGCTGTCCTGGTTCGATGTGCCGGTAGGATGGAACTCAAGAGGCATGCCCGCTTCGCCGTCAACGATATAGTTTTCATCGGTGCGAGGCGATACTGCCAGCTGTGGAGTTGCACCCTGACGGCCCTCACCATAGTTGCTTCCCGAAATGGTTTTCTCACTAAATACCGTAGATGTAACCTGGTTATCGTTTACATTTATAATCAGGAAGCGTCCGCCGCGTGACGAACCAGAGGTAACACCCGATGTAATTACTGCACAATCGTCAGCTGATCCATTCACAGCCAGACCGCGTCCTACATCTGCACGATAGAAGTTTGCCGAACTTTGAGACGTAAACCACTCAACAGGGCTGGCATCAAGTGTGGCCCATTTGTAGAACCTTAGCGTGCCACGCTTGTATCCTTCGTCTACCTGGCCGGCACTAAACTGGTTGCGAACGCTGTTCACACCAACCAGTTGTCCGTCGGCTGTAAACGCAATGTCGTTCAAACGCGAGTAGAATCCCTGGTTGTCGGTTTCGGCAGGGGCAATGCCTGTCGTCGAAATCTGCTTAATAATCTTAAGATCCTTGTTGTCAACAAGGTATAATTTAGGCTCGCCTGCGGCGTCAGAGAGCACCACTGTTGAGTCACCACGCGTAAGCATACGGCGTACAGTTCCCTCAATGGCGAGGTTATCCGACGTCTTTTCGCCCATCTTCAGCACGGAAGGAGCGGCTGCATAGGTTGTCATTGCAGGCTCTGGATAGTTATAATAGGTAACCGTTGGAGGAACATAATCGGTTGATTCGGCCAGCAGTTTTACATAAGAGGTTTCGTTTGCCTTCACCGTGAGCGGCTTTGTATTGTCGCCTTCAAGCGGCTTATAACCGTCTTTCTCGAGCATAAACGTATAATCGCCCGGCTCAAGGTTCTTAAATACAAACACACCGTTGTAGAAATTGTCAACCTGATAGGTATCAACTATGGTACCATTCTTCAGCAGATGAATCTTCGCACCGTTGATAGGCACCCACTGATCGTTCGATCCGGGAGCATATTGGTAGAGTACGTGCTTCATCTTGGCGTGCATATCCTTAATGGTTCCCATAATATAACCCTTGGTTTCGGGCTTTAAACCAAAGTATTTACAGATACCACGCGCCAGTCGTACGCCCTGCTGGTAGCAATAATCCTTATTTAAAGCACGGT
>ERZ773051.1358-NODE-1358-length-13501-cov-3.013833_pt1 | contig 13501 bp, 12 predicted proteins | sample MGYA00580631_ERZ773051 | MGnify/ENA primary metagenome ERZ773051 (study PRJEB29015, sample SAMEA2738137) | human oral metagenome | biome: human oral; feature: human-associated habitat; material: saliva | place: China | collected 2204 ...
TTGACGGAAATGTTTATTCGAGAACTTCATGCGCTCGCAGTCGATGGGCTAGAGAGAGAAGGCGATGCTACCCCTGGAAGTTATCGAAGTTCTGGGGTGCGCATCGCGCAGTCTACGCACCAGCCTCCCGGACCGGAATCCGTACCCGCTGATATGCGCCAGCTTGTTGAGTTTATGAACAAACCCATGAGCCCGCAGTATCACCTGCTGCAGGTTGCTATTAGCCACCACAGGTTCGTGTGGATTCATCCTTTCGGGAATGGAAACGGTCGTGTGTCACGGCTCATAACCTATGCGATGCTCGTTAAGCTCGGCTTTACCGCAACACATGGGTATCGAGCGTTGAACCCAACCGTTGTTTTTGGGTCGGATCGTCACGCCTACTATCGGCATTTGGAGACCGCCGATTCGTTACGCGATGATGATCTTGAATCGTGGTGCTTATATGTTTTGCGGGGAATCGAATCCGATGTGAAGAACATTCTTGAATTATCGTCTACCGGTTTTGTGTTGAATGAGCTTTACGGTCCGGTACTCGAAAAGGCTTATCAAAATGCTGTTCTGACAAGTCGTGATGTTGCGGTGCTTCTTCGTATTGCTGAGATGGGTCGGGCTCATGCTAAAGATGTTGAAGACCTTGTGCCTGGGTCTGCAGCGGTTCGCAGTAAATACCTGAAGAAACTAGTTGATCGTGATTTGCTGTATCGACCTGAGGGGACTCGTCAATACAGTGTACGGGTGCAGGGAAACGATCTGACGATCTATGTGGTGAGGCAACTTGACGAACTCGGGATGCTCCCGCAGATTTTACGTGATGGTATGTAAGATCCTCCGGTAACAGAGTAAATATTGTGTGACCTTGGGTTAAATAATGATTCTGTACCCTTCCAAAAATTCCCCGGAATGTAGGGGTAAAAGCGGGTATTGAGTTAAATAATGGTTTGCGGTCTGTTAAATAATGAGCGCTAGAAGGTGTTCGTAGAAGGGTACCTGCGTCTGGTTCCTATGACCGGCAGAAGCGTGTCTTCGGTGGCGAAGATCTGAGACAGGGTATATTTGATCCTGTAACTTCCCTCATAGTCACCGATAAGGACTTTTAATGCGTAGACTTTCTGTATTTTCTTTGGGCACTGCTCTGGTTTTTGCCCTGGGTGCGTGTTCATCAGGAACCGCATCTTCATCCAATAATTCCTCGTCCCAAAGCTCGCATGCTGCGGCATCATCCTCCGGCTCGAACGCATCGTCTGCTGGGCAGCAGATTGAAGTATCTGAACTCTTGGAGCACCCAGAAAAGGCGCGGGGCCTTGATTTTATGCGGGACGTTAAGTTTCCAATCACCTGCCCGAGCCACGAATCCGGTAAAAACCCAGACCTTGAAGAACTCAAGAAAAAGGGTATCAGCGAGAAAGAGATAGCGCTGACTGACGATAACAAAGCAGGTAAGCCCCGCCCCAGATCCACCGAATCTGTGGACAGCAAAGATAAGAAATGGACCACTATCAACGAATCCGATGGGTCATGGATCTACGATAAGCGCGGCGATGAACATGGGGAAGTCAAAGCTGATGGAACCTGGACCATGAAAACAAAGAGCCACAGCGCAGAACTGCATGCTGACGGTTCCTGGCAGGAAATCACCGAAGCTAATTATGGGTATGGAACCCGACAGGAAACATACGTTAACGCGGACGGCACCTATCGGTATATTAAAGACCGGGAAGTAAAAGTTATGACCTGCTCTAACGGCTCATGGATTGAAATATTTCCCCAAGAGATACGGGTGGGCGACCGGGATAAAGAAATACTCACCGAGATCACTGATCGAGGAGAGATTCGGGATGAAGACTTCTCGGATGCCCAAACAGCCACGCCATCCCGCGTTAACGGATATGGCTCTCCCGGCGGCGGCGGTGTTGTGCCGCTTCAGGCTCGTACAGTAGTCCCAAGCGGTATTCGCCTCTAAATAATTCCTCATAATGTGGGTGACGTGGACTAATGCGCGTCACCCACTTTTTGTGGACATCCTTGTACTGGCGGGTTAGGAATACTGTGTGCAGGCTGTGTACGGGGCATGTATATTTTATGTTCTGCTCGAAAAGTAGCCGCTAAACCTACACAGGCGTTTAAATACCGCTACCCTTAACACTATGAGCAGCAAAGCAACCGAAATCGCTAAAAACCTGCCGACCCTTGAACATCCGGACGGCAGCCCCATTCGTGCCCTAGTGGTCGATGATGAGGAGATGCTCAAAGAACTCGTCAGTATGGGCCTGAAGATGATCGGGTGGGAGGTGCAGTCGGCTGGTGATGGACCCGCAGCCTTAGCTATTGCCCGCGATTGGCGCCCCGATGTGCTGGTGCTTGATATTATGATGCCCGGTTTCGACGGTCTGGAACTGTTGGACCGCATCCGGAAGTTTTACCCCGAAGTGCCTTGCCTCTTCTTGACCGCGAAAGATTCGGTGGATAACCGCATCGAAGGGCTTGCCGCTGGTGCCGATGACTATGTGACCAAGCCGTTTTCGATGGAAGAGGTTATGATTCGCCTGCACCGACTGGTGCAGCGTTCGGGTGTTGCCGCTATTGACGATGCCGAACTCGTTGTGGGGGATTTGGTGCTCAACCAAGATACCCGTGAAGTTACCCGTGGCGGTGAACCTATCGCTCTTACGGCAACCCAATTCGACCTGCTGCGTTATTTGATGGAAAATGCGAAGCGCGTGGTCTCTAAAAGCCAGATTTTGGATAATGTCTGGAATTACGATTTTGGCGGTCAGGCGAATATTGTGGAGCTTTATATTTCATATCTGCGGAAGAAAATTGATGTGGGTCGTGAGCCTATGATCCATACGGTACGTGGTGCTGGCTATGTAATTCGACCGGCAGTTTAAGCCCCTGATTGTGTAAAGCACCTAGTCAAGGTGTATATATTCTTATATTCCGATTTAGTAATATATCCTGGAAGGGGTGAAGTCTGTGACCATTGTGGAAGCTCCCAGTGTTCCCGAGACACAGCCCCCACAGGGTAGTCGAAAAAAACGGGATAAAACCGCTATACGCCCAATGCCGCATCTGCGCAGGCGGCTTATTCTTATTCTCGTTTCGGCTCTAGGAATCGCCTGTTTTATTACCAGTGTTTCAACCTATGCCACGCTACAGAACTCTTTGCGATCACAAATCGGCAGTACCCTCAAAGAAACTGCGAATCGCGCCGCCAACCCCAATAATTCTCCCAGCGGTCACGGTTTTGAATGCCTCGATAAATCTAATCCGAAAAACCCTCTCTATACGCCGGGTCAGGGTGCCGGAACCATTAATCTTTGCGTCGATCGACAGGGCGAGTACAAATTTTCGGGGTATTTGAGTGCCGACGGCAGCATCAAGGAGCTCAGTGACAAAGACCGCGCGACTCTGAATGCTCTTCGAGGCACTGCAAATCAAGATAGCCAGCTTACCGAAGTGAACCTTGACGTTGGTAAATACATGGTGAAGGTTTCTTCACCGGGGCCTTCTTCGGATGCGCTTATCACCGGTGTGCCGCTGGGGGCAATGTATCAGACCCTTACCATGCTCTCTATCACCATGGGTATTGGGTCGGTTGCCGTGATGATCGGTACCGGGTTTTTGGGTTCGTTCGTAATTCGCAGAACGATGAAGCCCCTAGAGCGTGTCTCCGGTGTGGCGACCGAGGTGGCGCGCCTCAACCTGGAATCTGACACTATTGCTCCCGAAGTGCGTGTAACCCCCAAAGACGCGAATCCCCGCACCGAAGTGGGGTCTGTGGGGTATGCGCTCAATCAACTTCTTGATAACGTGAGTTCGGCTCTTGACGTGCGTGAACGTACCGAAAAGCAGATACGTGCCTTCATTGCGGATGCATCCCACGAGTTGCGCACCCCGCTGGCCGCCATTAAGGGCTACTCCGATATGCTGCGGTGGACGGAACCTCTCGCAGACGGCGGGCAGTCCTCGCTTGCACGCATCGATTCGCAGACCGAACGAATGTCGCGTCTCGTGGAAGATCTGCTGTTGCTGGCGCGCTTGGACGAAGGGCGTGAACCGAAATTTGAGAACATCGACCTAACCGAGCTGCTTGTCGAGAGTGTTTCGGATATGCAGGCGGCGGCACGCGACCATATCTGGCGCATGGATGTGCCGGATGAACCGGTTGAGATGATCGCGGACCGCTCGCAGATTCAGCAGGTTATTTTGAATCTGCTCTCTAATGCGCGCAAACATACGGACGAGGGTACGACCGTTATTGCCGGGCTGCGGGTATCTGCGGATCGGCGTGAAGCGCTTATGACCATTGTGGATAACGGTCCCGGAATTGACCCAGAGTTTGCGCCCAAGATTTTTGACCGATTCGCGCGGGCAGACAAGGCGCGTTCGGGCTCTGACGGGACGACCGGCCTCGGGTTGGCAATCGTGCAGGCGATCGTGCAGGCACACGGCGGGCTGATTTCTGTGCGAAGCCGTCCCGGACGAACCGAATTTTCGGTACGTCTTCCGCTTATGCGGCAGGGGGTTTCGGTCTCATAGACCGCTTGGCTCGGGGATTTCTGGCGAGCAGAGACTTTTTAAACAATATGCACTGAGTGCAGAAATATGGTTGAGCTCACACAAAAAATAGTTGCACTTGGTGCAATATTGCACTTAGTGTAATAACTGTGTGTATTGCCCAAAAGATTGTAGATAAACGCTCCGCGCGTAAAGCCGAGAACCGCATCGCCATTATGGATGCGGCAGAAAAACTCGTGCTCGCAGGCGGTCTTAAGGCGCTCACTGCGGATGCGCTCGCCAAAGAATCCGGTGTATCCAGGCGTACCATCTTCAACCATTTTTCCTCGGTTGAAGCCGCCGTCGTTGAACGCCTGAACGAGTACCTGCGCCGTATTTTTGAGGTCATCCCCGACTTCTGCACCCCCAGAGGAGCGCATCCCGAGCAGGATATGCTCAACGGCGTGCGTGCCGCATTCACCACCGAACGCCTTGCCGAGCACGTAGAACCCCACGCTCGGCTGCTGTTCGCCCTTCACGACTACGCTCTCGATAATAAGTTCAATGAGTACAGCTCAACCTCCTATTTGAACTCCATTGAGATGGTCATTGACAAGCTATGGCAGGAGAGACAGGACATACCGCGGATGCGCATCGCAATCTTCGGGAACCTTATTGCTTCCGCCATCTGCGAGGGAATCGCGGCCTCCTTCTACGACGCCGAAGGCAACCCACAGCCGCCCGAAAACGCCGAAAAAATGCGGGAAAACATAGAACACTGCCTTGACTATGTCGAAGAGCTAATCGACGGCAAATACACATAGGCGCAGTAAATACGCACACCATACTCAACCGATACAGAGACATTTGAGGAGAACCATAGTGGCTAAGTGGCTATATTCCATAGGTAGCTTTGCCGCACGCAGGGCGTGGGCGGTTATTGCTATCTGGGTGCTTGTTATTGCCGGTGTTGCCGGTAGCTATAGCGCATTCCACGGGCAGCTGAAGACCACCTTCACGATGCCCGGAACCGAAACCCAGCGTCTTACCGACGAACTCTCCACTCGGTACCCCGATGCCAATCGCGGTAACGGGCAGATTGTTGTAAAGACGGATAACGGTTCCGCAATCACCGAAGAACAGAAACAGGCTTTCATAACCACGCTGAACAGCCTCAAGGATGAGAATTCAGCCGTTGATGCCGTCAGCGATCCTTTTGCTACCGAACAGCAGATAGCCGACGGTAAAAAACAGCTTGACGAGAGCAAACCTCAGCTCGACGCCGCACCGCAGCGCATTGAGGACGGCAAGAAACAGCTCGAAGAAGCCGGTAAACAGCTTAAAGACGGTAAAGAGCAGCTGGATACTGCACAAAAACAACTCGATGAAGCCCGCGAACAAGCCAAAGCGGCCGGCGCTCTAGAGTCTATGCGTGAACAGCTCGGCTCCCAACAGGGGCAGTTGGACGGGCAACGCGCCAAGCTGGAAGAGTCTCAGAAAGAATATGACGCTAAGTCTGCTGAACTTGCCGACGCTGAGAAAAAACTCCCCGAACAGCAGTCGGAATACGCCCGCAAATCTGCGCTTTTGGAGCTGACAAGCGACTACCGAACGGTCTCTGAAGATAACTCGACCGCAATCGCCGGGGTTTTCTTCAAGACAAAGAGTGCAGAAACCCCTCAGGCTGATAAAGAAAAGCTCATGGAACACTTCAAGAGTGCTGATCTGAAGGGTTTGAAGGTCTATTTTGACCAGAATATCGCCGAATCTCCCAATGTGGGTATGGGTATTGGCGAGGTTATCGGTATTGTGGTGGCACTCATTACGCTTATCGTTATGCTCGGTACTCTTATTGCCGCCGGGCTGCCTATCATCATGGCGCTTGTGGGCGTGGTGATAGGTATTCTGGGAACCCTGTCGTTCTCATCCCTCGTCGATATGAGCTCAACCACCTATATGCTGGGCATGATGCTTGGTCTTGCGGTGGGCATCGACTACTCACTGTTCATTCTCAACAGGCACCGGTCTAACCTGATGGACGGTATGCCGCTGCGGAAATCTATCGCGGTCGCTAACGGCACCAGTGGGAACGCGGTTCTCTTCGCCGGAACAACCGTGATTATCGCCCTGCTTGCCCTGAACGTGACAGGTATTCCCTTCCTGGGATACATGGGCGATGCGGCGGCACTGTGCGTCTTCGTGGCCGTGTTGATTTCGGTAACCCTGACCCCCGCTATGCTCTCGCTGATCGGCCGCAGGGTCATGTCGAAGAAAACGTGGGCATCTATCGATACTCCCGAGAAGATCGCCGCGCATCACGCCGAGCAGGAAAAACGTGAGGCTACCCCGCACGGTTGGCTGCGCATCGTGCTCGCTAAACCTGTGGTTACCATTCTGCTCTGTGTGGCGGCACTGGGTGCTATCGCTATTCCCATGGGTCAGATGCGCATGGGTCTTCCCTCGGCAGAAAGCTCGCAGGTGGAAAGCACCGAGTACCAGGCCTACCAGATTGTTAAAGACAAGTTTGGTGAAGGCATGAGCGGTCCTGTGGTTGCAGTGGCACACACCCCTGCAGGTATGAGCGATGCGCAGGCCGAGCAGGCACAGCTCGATATCGCCCATGCGGTTGAGGCGAAAGACCCCGACAACGTAAAAACCGTAGTTCCCATCGGACAAACTGATGATCACACCCTGCAGATTTTCCAGGTGATCCCCAAACATGGGTCTAGCTCGGTTGAAACCGTGAACCTGGTTGAGAAGCTGCGGCAGGTTGATGTTAACGTGCAGGGTACCGATGTGCGCCTGGGCGTGACCGGTCTGACCGGCGGCAATATCGACGTCTCCAATACGCTGGCGCAGAAACTGCCGCTGTATTTGGCGGTCGTCATGGGTCTGTCGTTTATCGTGCTGATTCTGGTGTTCCGTTCAATTCTGGTGCCGCTGGTTGCTTCGGTTGGGTTCCTCTTCTCGATTCTGGCCAGCTTCGGTGCCGTGGTTGCGGTCTACCAGATGGGCTTCATGGGATCCCTCTTCGGGGTGCACGATCCCGGTCCGATTCTGGCGTTCCTGCCTACCCTGATGATCGGTATTCTCTTCGGCCTGGCGATGGACTATCAGGTGTTCCTGGTCTCCGGCATGCGCGAAGCCTATGTGCACGGTAAGGACGCGAAAACCGCCGTCGTCGCCGGGTACAACCATGCGGTGCGTGTGGTGGTTGCCGCGATGATCATCATGATTTCGGTGTTCGGCGGGTTCATCTTCGCCGAATCCGCAATGATCCGCCCCATCGGCTTCGGCCTGGCCTTCGGCGTGCTGGTGGATGCCTTCGTGGTTCGTATGACCATCACCCCCGCAGTGTTGACCCTGCTGGGTGATAAAGCTTGGTGGATGCCGAAGTGGCTCGATAAGCTCGTTCCGAATATGGACGTGGAAGGCGCGGCCCTTCTGGAAGAGCTTGACCACAAAGACTCGGATAAATCCGACGGCGGTGATGAAGGGTCTAGCGAATCTGAAGCATCCGACGATTCTGAGGAGAAAGAAACCGAAGCACAGGAATCTGAAGCAGCACAGGAGTCCGCGGCGAAAAAAGTAGCCGAGGTCGAGATTCCCTGGGCGAAGAAGAAAACTGAATAACCGCTAATACCGCATACCGCGCGAGCAGGTCGTATTGTGCCGAGCAGGTAGGAAAATTCTACCTTGTCGGAGCAAAAAAGACCTGCTCGCGCTTTTTAGGTGATGCGCGGCAGGCTACACAAAACACGCTTATTAACGTCTTGGTGCCTCCGTGGTCTAAGGTGAAAGTAGGGGATCGTAGCGAGAACACGAGTTCTCACCCCGAGCGCATCGAAGGGGCGCACCGCACGATGGCAGAAAGACGAACGCTCGCCGCATACTTGAACCGCATACCCGCGCCGCTGCTGGTTTTCTTAGGAGGAGGCATAGGCGCCTTCTGCCGCATCCACACACCCGGTGGCGTGCTTGCTGCGAACCTGATCGGATCCTTCACCCTGGGGCTTCTGACCGCGCTGTGGGCATCGCGCACTCGCATGCACGGCGAGGATGCTGTACGCCCGTTCCGCTTCCTGTTCGGCGCCGGAATGATGGGCGGGTACACCACCTACTCGTCCATCGCGGCGGTGACAGCGCAGGCGGTATTCATTCATTACACGGTGCACGGGTGGTACGTTCTGCTCAGCCTTGCCGTGCTCTTTATCGGCGGTCTAGCGGCCGCAGCATCAGGTCTTTTTACGGGCGGAAAAATCGCCGCCCGCTGTGAGGCCCGCCGTGCCAGTGCTCAAGAGGACTCATCATGTTCTCACTAACGGTCTTTCTGCTCGGCGGTTTAGGGGCAATGACCCGGTATTTTCTCGACGTCAAAATGTCGCCCCGGCTGCGCACCGAGCGCTCTATTATCAGCCCCGTATTCGTGATTAACCTGGTGGGGTCATTCCTCTACGGGCTGCTGATTATGCCGGTCGCTAACCCGAATGCGCTCGATATTCACTACGGCGCCTCCGGATCCGTCATTTTCTGGTGTACCGCCATCACCACCGGTCTGCTCGGCGGGTTCACCACCTTCTCCACCGCGATGGTCGAAGCGCTGACGGCACGCCGCGAAGGCAAACGGGCCAAATTCCTGATGCTCTGGCTCGTGCAGGTTATCGGGGCGGTTCTCGCGGCGCTCGCGGGCACGCTCTGCTTCGTCCTGTTGCTGGGGGACGATGTAGCCCCCATCATCCCCATCGATATTTTCTTCTAACCCGGCTAGGTAGGGTCTACAGGGTGCATCCGTGTGGGGTGCAGCACAGGTGAGGGGCGCATTCGGCGGCGTGTGAAGCTCCGGTTCTTTGATGTTGCCCCAATAGCTTTACACTGGTGGTAGGCGAGTTTTTACCACTCACGGCTTGCCTATGACGCTGTACATTATTGACGAGGAATGTGGATGAGGAAACTACTATCGGAGCAGATGGGGACGGTTAGTCTTGAAATCATCTGCGCTACCCTCGCTCTTTTTGCCCTCGGTTTTCTTCTGATGAGAACGCGCGCTCGCCGCGCGGGATCGTCGCTGACAGCCCGGCACTATATCATCACCGGCATATTTTCACTATTCTTGGCGGTGGTTTTGGTTCTGACCCTCACCCCCATCGGGGTGGATGATGGAAAATGCCACTCAGAGCTATACTATCCACGCCTCTATGCTGGCTGGAGCTGGATTCAAGCATTCCAGATGCTGCAAACCCCGGGAACCGGCGGCGCAACCTCGCGGGCATTCGCCCAACTCTTCTTTAACATCGGCCTGTTTATTCCTATAGGGCTGTTTACTGCCGGATGCCTGCGCTGGGGTCTGCGCGCCTCAGCCTTGGCAGGTTTCGGGCTGTCTCTCTTCATCGAACTGAGCCAGCTGAGCGGCAACTGGGGCTTGGTGCCCTGCGCATACCGCACTTTCGACGTGGACGATATTATCAACAACACCGTCGGCGCCCTGATCGGTGCGCTCATTGTGCTTGTGTGGCGTCGGATCCGCCGTCGGATGCGCTACCGCCACCTGCCGGATCATATCGGGTAAGGGTACATCGAGAATCCAGGAGTGAAAAGTTGCAGCGGGAACGTGTCCTTCTGACTCGTTACCTCGACAGCTTCGGAACGTTATTAGGTGCCTCGCACGCTCGGAATAACGTCCCTCAGCGACTGCAACTTTTCGCTCCCGAACTTAACCTGAGCCTACTGCTGATAGGTTCGCTTCTCGATAATCGGGATGGAACCGGTAGCGGTGTAGGTCGCCGCAGCCCTCGCAGCAGTCGCCTGGGTGTCTTCGCCTTGGGGAATCACCTCGGCGCTGGGTGCACGGTACAGGTGGCTATTTGCCCAATACGCGAACCCTAAAAGCGCGATGGCGCATGCCGACGAGATGACAACCCAGAGAGTGAACTCACTCTCGTAATAGAGTTTGAAGAACGCTCCTCCCATAAAACCGCCCACAAGCGGGGCGAAGACGGGAACCCACGAATAGAACCAGCGTGAGGTTCCCTTGCCATGAATAGGCAGCAGGGCGTGCATAATGCGCGGACCCAGATCACGCGCCGGGTTCAGGGCGTACCCGGTCTGCCCGCCTAGCCCGACCACGAGCACAGCCACCATGAAGCCGAAGGCGAGGGGTTTGAGCACATCGTTGAGGTTCAGGGAGAGTTCCACGCCGCCGGTGGTAATCGTGGGCTTGAAGTTCACGCCGGTGTACAGCGCCGAGAAGACGAGCATGAACGTGCCAATAATTTCAGAGAGCGCGTTCGTGAAGTAGTTGTGAATGGCGGGAACTGTGGAGAACACGCCGAGCTTAATTTTCTGATCGGCGGTGGCCTTCCAATGCGGCAGGTAGTTCAGGTACACCAGCCCTGCGCCTGCCATGGCTCCAAGAAGCTGGGCGATCACATACCCGGGAACCTTAGCCCAATCAAATTCGCCAAAAGCCGCCAACCCTACCGAGACCGCGGGGTTCAGATGCCCGCCGGAATACGGGTGTGAGGCGTAGACACCGAAGGCTACGGCAAAACCCCAGCCGAAGGCGATAGTGAAGAAGTTATCGCCGTGCCCTTTGGAGCGTCGCAGCTCGACGGTGGCGATGGCGCCGCATCCGATAGTGCACATGATGAGTGTACCTAGGAATTCGGCGAGGTAGGGGCTGATGGTGTGCACGGAACCCTCCGCTTGTGTTTATGTTGGAATATTTGGTTTTATATGTGTTTCTATAAGACGTGATGAAGCTCGAAATAGCAATACTTTGGGATAAAGTAACCCAAAGACATAAGCGGTATTCGTGGGTTTATGTGGAAAAGTGGGGCGTACATCACGTGTGACAGTCCAGGGTTTGGAGGCTCATTGCGCGTGTTTAAGCGGCACGGATGTTGATGCGGTTTTTGCTTGCCGATGCGACGCTGGCTATAAGGGGTGGCTTAACCCGGGCATCAGGGGAAACTTGCTTGAGGGCTCCCGGGGCAGTTCATTACGGTGGCGTTGAAGGAGTATATGCAGATTGGAGTATTTACCATGAGTCAGCGACTTCCGGCAGAAGAACTACAGGGCATTCCCGGCGGTACTCTCATCACCGAAACCCCCGAAGAAGGACGGCAGTTGGCGATGCTCATCGCGCGGCACACCATCCACCAGATTCAGCCTAACCCGGATGCTCTCAAAGCGGGACGCCCGGAATACGCGGTAGACCCGGACTCGCTGACCGCAGCCGCCCAGGTGGTAGCCATCGAGTTCCAGACCATTGCGGCAGCCAATAACTACTGGCGCTAACCCCCACCTGGGTTGACCCGATAAAAAGTGCCTTTATGTGAATAAAGCGGATTTTTTAACGCTTTATTCACATAAAGGCACTTTTTATGCGGGATGCTAGAGAATAGAAAATAAGGATGCACGGCACATGGGACCCTCTTCCATATTCGCGTCCTGACTAGCTATAAAAATCAGGAGAAACAGGTGAGCGCCACATATACCGCACGTCGGATCGTCTGGTCGAGCAAATCCCTAATACCCATGGCGCTCGCCATGATTGCCGCCGGATTTGATTTCTATGTGCCGGTCAGCGCGTTCTTCCTGGAAAGCCGTGGGTTATCGCTCACCGATATTTTCATGCTGGAAAGTATTTTGGTCGCTAGTATTTTGGTGGCTGAAATTCCTGCCGGGGTTATTGGCGACCGTTTCGACCGCCGGAGACTCGTAGGTGCCGGTTTTGTGTTCAACGCGATTGCTGAGATTCTTTTTGCCACTGGCACAAATTTCTCCATTTATGCTCTTTCATTTGTGATGAGTGGGCTGAGTATTGCCATGCTTACGGGGGTGCAAGACGCCTATATTTATGATTCCCTTGGCGATGATGCTGATGCGAAAGCGGTTGGCGCGTGGGGGCATCTTAGCGCCCTGATGCTCACCGCGGGGGTAACAGGTTCCGTGGTGGGTTCTGCGTTGGGGTCCGTCGATATTTCACTGCCCGCTCTGTTATCGGCGGCAATGGCCGTAGTTGCGGCAGTTTGTGTGGCGTTTTTGCCGCAGCAGAATCTGAAAACTCACGATAAACACCCTGAAACTTCGTGGGTTTCGCTAAAAATAGGTGTGAAACTACTTTTTACCTCACCGCTTCTGCTGTACGTTGCGGTAGGTTCGAGCGCATCCTTTGCACTTTTCAACGCGGTGTACACGCTGAACCAGCCGCTTTTTGCCGCACAAGATGTGCCTATTGCAACATGGGGCGTGATCGCTGGTGCCGGTCAGCTCCTTGCGGCAGGGTATAACTATGCGGTGGGGTGTATTGAGAAGCGGGTAGGGGAAAACCGCGCTTCTGCTGGCCATGGGGTATGGTGCCGCGGGCTTCTGCCTGATGGCGGTGCCGCATGTCCTTGCCGTGGTATCGGGGTTCTTACTCGTGGTGGTGGGTATTCACGCGCGCGGGCCGATCACCTCTGCTGTAACCAATAAACTGATTCCTGCACATCGCCGCGCCACAGTGCTGAACGTGGCAAGTTCTGTCGGGAGCCTCGTGGGTATTGTGGTGAACCCGCTCGTAGGTCTGGGTGCGGAAGCGAGCACGCGCCTCACCGTGCTGGCGATCGGCGGGGTGTTGCTGGCACTAACCCTCACCTGGATTCCAATTGCTAACCGTTATTTGGAAGCAGATGAGGATGCTGACATGTCGGAAGCCCACGTTTCGTAGGCTATTGCGCATGCGGCGAAATAACCCGCGAAATGCACAATAGCTCGCCGAATAGACAAGCGGGGGAGGGGCCTACTGTGAGGCCCAGCCCAGGATTGCCTCAAAGAAGCGCTCGCAGTCCCGTAACTGTTCAAGCTCAACCCACTCGTTCGGTGAGTGGGCTTGGGCAATATCGCCGGGGCCGCACACGATGCTCTCAACCCCGGCGCGCTGGAACAGCCCCGCCTCCGTGCCGTAGGTGACCTTCTGCGGTGCCTCGGATAAGCCTAATAGTGTATTTGCCAGGCGCAC
>ERZ773051.1362-NODE-1362-length-13480-cov-12.895270_pt1 | contig 13480 bp, 6 predicted proteins | sample MGYA00580631_ERZ773051 | MGnify/ENA primary metagenome ERZ773051 (study PRJEB29015, sample SAMEA2738137) | human oral metagenome | biome: human oral; feature: human-associated habitat; material: saliva | place: China | collected 2204 ...
GAAGGAAACCAACCCGACGGTAGAGGCGGTTCGCCGCCTCTCGCGTCGGCCGAGATGTGAGATCGACTGTTTTAGCTCCCAGCTCCCGAGCGTGCTCAACCGCGGCATCAACAAGGCTCTGTCCCACGCCTTGACCGCGTGCCGCCTGATCGGTAACGACATCTTCGACCCATGCTCGGCGGCCAGTCGGAATATCGAAAACAACCAGCGAGAGCATCCCCAAAATCCGGTCATCCTCATCGAGCGCGCACACCAAGTGCAAGCAGTCCTGAGCCAGAAGCTCCTGGATTTGTTCGAGAGACAAAGGCTGTGCGGAAGAGGAAAGCTGCGGAAGTAGACGGTCAAAGGCCTCGTGAACCTTTTCGATCGTCGATGAGTCACATTCGCTGAGGATCTCGATACGCATGGGTGCTCCTTGTTAATGCGTTATACAGGCCATAAGTATGCCACTGAGGATAGTAATTATCCGACGCTCACGAGGCCCGACTCAAGGGGACACTAGAATGCCGATCGTCTAGGCCTCGTGGATTCAGTGAACGGATGGTAGAGATGGACGGTGTCGCGGGCGTGGGCAGCACTGGTTTTACCGGTGTGTTTCCGCCTTGCTTGCTCAGCTGTGCTGAGGCTGCGCGTGCGACACTAACTTCGAGGTCCTTCGCCCGGGTCTGGGTCGGAGAGTGTGGTTGAGCCTGGGACTCATGAGATCTGGGTTTGGCGCTCTGCTCCTGTGCGGGTGCGAAGACATAGCGGCTTTGCGCCGAGTAGGAAACCAGATACATGGTCGTGTCAGCAATGATCTTCGCGAGCCACAGTGGCATCCCGATTCCCGTCAATACAGCAAGCATTGTGTACGACCCGGCGACCACTGCTACGGCAAGTGCGGCATAACGGAGGGCACTGCGACGCAAGGGCACTCCCGTGGCCTCGAAAACGCGGCGGTTCATTGCGAAATTCACTGAAGTGCTCACCAGACGAGCAGCCACAACCGGGAAGAAGAGAGCTCCAGTGAGGGAATTCAGGAGAAGGACCAGCACGTAGTCGATAAGGGTTGCCACACCAGAAGAGGCGGCGAATTTCAACAGAGGTGCCCAAATTCGAGCCGAATCTTGCAAGGGACGGAAGTGGGAAGTTGGATTTCCGGCCTCGTAAATCGTCTCAATTGAGATTTGGGTGACCGGCTGACGGAACTTCGCCAAGTGCAAAAGGACGCGGAGCTCGTACTCGTAACGATCCCCCTGGACCTCGAGCAGTGCGGGAAGCAAGGCGACCGGGAATGCGCGCAACCCGGTCTGCGTGTCCTTGAGCTTCCAGCCCGTTGCTAGCCAGAACAGGGCTGAAGTCGCGGTGTTGCCAATCCGGGAGCGAGCGGGGACATGCCCAACGAATTCGCGAACTCCCAGCACGCTTGTGCCGGTATCTGTGCAGGTCCGACCAACGCGGAAAATATCATTGAGCGTGTGCTGCCCATCCGCATCGGCGGTCACTACGCATTCCTGCGAGTCGCCTGCACTATCACGGATCCAGGTGAAACCTTCTCGAAGCGCGTATCCCTTACCGCGGTTGTTCTCATAAGAGATCACGTGCGCACCGGCGGTGGCTGCGGCCTCGAAAATATCACTGAACTTCTGGCCTGAACCGTCGTCAACGACAACGATTTTCGTTGAAGGATCTGCGCGATGCAGTTCAAGGATGAGGCGCGGCAATCGCGCGTCCGGTTGGTAAGCGGGGATTAACACGTACATGGCTCAAGCTCCCTTCGTGATGTAGATGATGTCGGAGGTAGCGCGTTCGCCACCATTAGAGGGGTTGTTGACAACCTGGCCGTTGAACCACATTTCAGATGAACCGCCGCCGTCGAGGTTGTAGGCAGTCTTTGCGCCCAGGCTCTGCATAATTTCGGCCAGGCCGCTCATCGTTACGCCACTTGACGTGCGAGAACGCCCATCCACAACGACGAAGACAAAGTGGTTGTCGTCGATAATGCCGATCGCGGTACGCGGCTGATTGCCCTGGATGGAGTGGTTACCGAAGTTGGTATCAATCTCCAGGTTGTCGATTCCGCTGATCACCTGGCCGTCCTGCAAAAGAGCTGGACCGAAGGAGAGAGTCTGCCACACGCCCTCGTTGACCAGGGTCTGTGCGTTGGTCGAAGTTTCGTCGTAGACCTTCATCGTGCCGTCCTTGTAGATGGCCAGGCCCTGACGAGCGCCGCTATCGCGGTAGATCGTTCCGTTTCGGATCACGATGCCGGTCGAGCGGAAACCGTAGTAGTCGCCGTTAATGGCGAAGACGGCGTTGTTATCCGTTGCGATCGAGGACACCAGGTCCGTGATATTCGCACCGAACTGATCGTTTGCGAAAGCGGAACGCAGAGCAGTCGCGTCGGAGAGCTGGACATCGGCGACGTAATAGGTGACGCCGTTGTTTTGGACCTGCTTGACGGAGATCTTGGTGTTTCCGTTCGTGTAGGTATCCGAGGTGATTGTTGCGCTATCCGTGTTCAGAGAAGTTGTTTGCGCGTTGCCCTGAGCGGCCTCGTACGAAGAAGCACTGGTGACTTCAACGTGGTCGATCACGTAGCGGTTGAGGGCCCACGCGGTGGTACCACCCAAAGCCAGCGTGATCGCGGTTGCACCCGCGATGATTCCGTTGCGCAGTCCCTTGCGGCGACGCTTCGCGGGGTGGGTGCGTTGGGTAGGGGCATTGTGTTCTGCCGAGGCCGAGGCTGAGCTTGCCTGAGTGGCCTGGGCGGTGGCTGCCTGCCGGCGGGCGGCGAAGGAACGGGCAAGGTCATCGGCTGAAGGAGTGGCCGGAGCGGGGAAGTCATTCTTGTTCATGCCCCTAGAATTCACGGCCGGTTTCTGTAGGGATTATGGATAAGCTGTGCTCCGCCTGTGGAACAAATACCTCTCAAAAACTCCTTGCATTTGATGAATGTTCGCTGGAAGATAGATGAGTCACGTCTAGGCAAAGGAGCCCGACACGATGATAGACAAACGCGTCTTTTGGCGACCCCTGGCCATCCTTGGGGCACTCGCCTTGTCCCTTCCGGGATCAGCGGTCGCACATGCTACTGAAGGTGCAACAGATACCCCCGTTATTCTCAACGCGCCCACGACCATTAGCGCGGGACAACTTCGTGCAACGGTCTCGCACGAATTCCCGCAGGTCACCGGATATACCTTTGCGGGAAACCCCGTTGGCGGCCGCGCGGAAACGCTTCACCAGGTCACGATCGACGGAAACCAATACACCGTCGACACTGTTGAAGCGCAGCGTGTTTCCGACCAGAAAGTCGCCTACACGGTAACTTTCGTCGGCAGTGAGATCACGATGAAAGCCGAGATTGAGGTACAGGAAATCACCTCCCGCTCCCAAGGAACGGAGGGTGCAAAGCGACCGACTTTGACCTTCCGCATCACCGAGATGAGCGGCGCGCACACGGTGGAAATTCCCGGCCACGGCCTCGTCTCAGTAAATGCAGACCAAGGCGGAGCATACGCATGTGGCATCACGGGAGTCTCCCGAGGCGCAGCCAATGGCGACTCCTATGCGGGTGTTGACGATACTTTTGCCAGCATCACCGCCTCGACGCCCATTGATTACTACGAACAACCCAGCGCCTACCTCATGGTCAACACCAATAAGGTCGCCGTCGGTATGGAAACCAACGCGACCTACGACCAGCCCCACGGCTATGAAAACAACTGGAATTCCAGGTGGAAGCGCCAAGTTATCGAACAAAACGGCATCAAGACTCTGATCGCGCAAAACGGTCAGTGGACCTACCGTTCCGAGGCCGCGACGGATGCTATTGGGGATGAAGAACGCCCCTACACGACACTTGTCTTCACAGGAGACGCGAACTCTTCGGGCGGCGTTGATTGGCAAGATGCCGCAGTTGCCTATGCGGATATCACTCCCGAGATCACCGGCGCAGCCGACAATCATAAGTGGGTCGTTACCCACATTCCCTTCGATTTTGCTTCGGCCGCAACCCATCCCTTCCTCCAGATCGCCGATGACGTCAAGCGCGTGAGCCTTGCGACTGACGGGCTGGGGCAGCGCGTCATGGTCAAGGGCTATGCCTCTGAAGGCCACGATTCGGGCCACATGGACTACGGCGGTAACATCAATACTCGCGCCGGTGGCGAGGCCGACTTCGGCACCCTCTTCGCCAGCACGAAGGATGTCAATGCGATCTACGGCGTTCACGTCAATACGACCGAGGCCTACCCGGAAGCAAACTCCTTCAGTTCTCTTCCCTTCACCGGTGGCCGCGGGTGGAACTGGCTCAACCAGTCCTACTACGTCAATCAGCGTGACGACTTGGGCAATGGCGGTGCCGTTAATCGCTTCCAGGAATTGCGCAATCAATTCCCCTTAAGCAAGTACCCGAATTTCCGCTGGATCTACATCGACGTCTACTACGGTTCGGGCTGGCAAGCTGACCGCTTGGGCAACGAACTCAACAAGATGGGATGGGAAGTCGGATCTGAATGGGCAGACCGCTTCGAGAGGCACTCGCTGTGGTCACACTGGTCGAATGACGAGCACTACGGTGGTGCAACCAACAAGGGCTTGAACTCCCAGGTCATCCGCTTCGTCGACAATGCGAATAAGGACAATTGGAACCCGAACGTTGTCTTGGGCTACCCCCAGATTGTCGAGTTCGAAGGCTGGACTGGCCACCAAGACCAAGACGCGTTCTATCGCAATATTTGGTCAAACAACCTGCCCAGCAAGTTCCTCCAGAACTCTCGCATCATGCGCTACGACACCGCGGATGCAGGGGACGGCAAGACGAAGCACACCTACACATTTGCCAATGGAACGGTGGCTTCAGGGTCGACGGCGGTTACTGCTCAAACAGAGGCTAGCTACGTCGTTGGGACGATTCAGGCAGACATGTCTTCCTCGCGTGAATTTGTCTACGACGGGGCAACAGTCCTTCGAGGCGATAGCTACCTCTTGCCGTGGAAGGACAACGGAACTTCTGCCGGGGCAGATCGCCTGTACTACTACAACCCCGCTGGAACTGCGACGGAGTGGACGCTGACGAAGTCGTACCAAGGTGTTGGGTCTCTGGCTCTCTACCGACTCACCGATCAAGGACGCGTGAAGGTCACTGATCTGGCTGTTTCCGGCGGAAAGGTCACCATCCCGGCCTCGGTCTATGACGGAGTGGCTGAAAGCGATCGCGACCACACGGCCTTCGTGCTGGTTCCAGAAAACGCTCCCGCAGCCGTCTCGACGCCCGCATGGGGTGCAGGGACCGTTTTCGCTGATCCTGGATTCAACTCGGGAAGTCTGAGCGGCTACACAACGGCTGGTTCAGTCAGCGTCGTGAAGGATCCCCACGGTGATCCTGTCGCACAGCTGGGTGCAGGCAAGGCCTCTCTATCCCAAGAGATGACCCTGAACGCAGGAACCTACCAGGGCAGCGCGTGGCTCCAAATCAACAATGGAAAGACCCGCAAGGTCACTATTTCCGCCTCGGGAGATGGAGTGACAAGCGCCGGATCGCAGCAGCGAAATGGGGACTTGGGGGCTACTCGAGACAAGCCTGTGACGACAGTATTTGAGGACTTCGAGAATATTGCGGAAGGCTGGGGCCCCTTCGTCAAGGGCGACGCCGGCAATATCACGGACCCGCGCACAGTCCTGGCCTCGCTGAACGCTCCCTACACTCAACGAGGCGGAGTCCTTCCCGATCGTTCACGAAAGGCGACGGATGATGCGATCGCGGGACACTGGTCGCTGAAGAGCCATGAAGAAAACGGCGGTCTTGTCTACCGGACTGTTCCGCAGACCGTGAATCTGCAGGCGGGACACCGCTACCGTATTTCCTACGATTACGACAACGCCGTGAGCGGTTCATACTACTGGGTCACCGCATACGATTCTGCGGGAGCTGACGGAGTCAGTGCGAACTATCTCGATTCGACGCTCCTTCCCCAAACGGAGAGGCCCTCGCACTTCGTTGAAGAACTCAATGTTGGTGCTTGCGGCTCCTACTGGGTTGGCCTCTACAACGTCCAGGGCGGAAAGTCAGGAAACGATTTCTCGATCGATAACTTCCGAGTCGAAGATCTTGGAACAACCGCCGACGTCCCCGCCTGCGCTGCTGCGAGCATCGCAACCCAGGGAAGCGCGATCGAAGGCAAGACCGTCCAGGTGACAACGACCTTGGTGAATAATGAGTCTGCGGACATCACCAATGTCCGCAGCGAATTGAGTCTTCCGGCTGGGTGGAGCGCACAGGCGACTTCGCCCACGACTGCCGAGACTCTTGCCAAGGGAGAAACCTTCACCACCACGTGGACGGTGAACATTCCCGAAGGGGCCGGTGGCAATACCGTCACCTTGACGCACCAGGCCCACTACCGGATCGGTGATGAGGACCGTACCGCCGTGGGCACAACGAGTGTGACAGCCCTGGGATCCATCAAGTCCAATGCCGTCAACTACCTATCTGACATCCCCTTCTCATCGACGTGGAACTCCAACGGCTGGGGGCCTGTCGAACGTGATAGCGAGGTCGGTGAAGATCAAGCAGGAGACGGTGATCCGATCTCGATGAATGATCAGCCCTATGCCAAGGGGCTGGGCGCACACGCTCCCAGTGACCTCGGTTTCGAACTGGACGGAAAGTGCACAACCTTCAAGGCAACGGTTGGCGTGCAGGATGGACAGTGGAGTGGCTCAGTGACCTTCCACGTCATCGGTAGCACTGACGGTTCCAACTGGTCCGACGTCGTTCCAGAAACTTCGGTGATCAGGGGAGGAAGCGAACCGAGGGACATCTCGGGCAATGTTCGAGGGATGAAGTACATCCGTTTGATCGTTGGAGACGGTGGCAATGGCAATGGTAACGACCACGCGAACTGGGGCAATGCCCGCGTCCTGTGTGGAAATGCTACCGAGGGTGGCGACACTCCCGCCCCTGATCCCACGCCGACTCTGACACTCAAGGACTACACGGGAGCCCTCCAGCTGGTCAGCGCACCGGCAGCCTACGAAGGGAACCCGGCCTCGAACATGTTCGACAAGGACCTGACGACCTTCTACGACAAGGATTGGGTCAACCTCACCGATCACCCCAGCACGATTGATCTCGCACTCTTCGAAGGAAACGATCCCACTGGCGCACAGCCGGTGAGTATCGGCGGTCTGTCGATCGCAGGACGCGCGGGGCAAGCTAATGGCCGGCCCAAGGCCTACGAGGTCTATGTTGGCCAAGACGCAGCGAACATCAATCAGAAGGTCGCCGAAGGCACTTTGAGAAACACGGCTCTTGCTCAGCGCATTACCTTCGACGAGGCCGTGAACGCGAAATATGTTCGCATCCGAGTCCTGAGCAATTACAAGACCAAGGCCGACCAACCCGATGGCCTGCTTGCAATCGCCGAGCTGGGCGTTCTTGTTCCTGATGGAACGACGCGCGCAGCTGTTTCGGGTAGCGATCGCAGTGATGGTACGCGAAGCGCACGTCGTGCTCGCTCCTTGGATGATGAACAAACGCTGACGGTGAATACAAATGCTGAAGGACTGGTCGGACAGAACTATCTGGATGTCCAGACGATGAATGATACCGATCCTGCTGCAAACCCAGAGACCGTCATTGACCGGACCTGGGCCGAAAACTGGATGGCTGCGGATCAGAAGCACCGGACCAATAGCGATCCTAGTTCCTTCCAACGCGTTCCTGTGACTTTCACGGTCGCGAAGGATGGAACGAAGGTGCGCTTCACCATTGCCGCTGATGAGGGCGATGCGCCGGTCTTATTCGACAATCTCCGCATGGTGAAGATCGAGCGTCCTACGACCAACGATCTTCTTGGCGTGGATTGTATGGCTGATCCGACTCCGGAGGCATGCACAACAATGCGGGCGAACGCACGCATTGGCTTGAGCACTGCCCTCAGCGTCTCGCTGCCGGCACCAACTCCGGACCCAACGACGGATCCAACTCCGGACCCAAGTACTCAGCCGACAACGGATCCCACCACCCAGCCAAGCGGGGATCCAAGTACCCAGCCTAGCGCCGATCCTTCTCAAAGCGGCGCACAGCAGGCTGGCTCCGCCTCTGCAGAGCAAGCGGGCACGGCCTCGGCAAAGGATGGAAAGAAGAAGAGCACCCGCAAGGGCAAGAAGTCATCTCTTGCTCGCACGGGTGGTGAGACAAGCACGATCTTGATCAGTGCCGCCCTTCTGACAGCCGCGGGCTACGCGCTGCGCAGGCGGCGCATGAATTGAGGTGACTATCCCGGTGGGGAGCTGAGCTGAGAGGCAGCTCCCCACCACACACAAGGCGGGGGTGCCGGTGAATCACCGGCACCCCCGCCTATAGCTATGAGACGCGAATTACGAGCGCTTCTTCCGCATTGTCGCGGCGCCAATAGCGCTTGTTCCGGCAGCGAGCAGCAGCACTCCGCCGGTGAGAGCGCCGGTCTTGGCGAGCTGCGTTGCAGGCGTGGGAGGAACCGAGGGCGTAACCGTCGTCGGTGTTGGCGTCGGGCCTGGCTTAATGGACAGGCGCGTGACGAAAAGGTGTGACTCGCTGCTTGTGTACTTCAAAGAATGTTCCATAAGCGGTGCCTCGGCCCAACCAGCCGATGGGCCGGTCATGGGCAAAGTCCATGCGGCGCTATATGCAGTGGTTGGAGGGCATGCCGGTGCGGGCGGGTCAAACACTGTTCCCTGGACGGGAAGTGGCTCGGCAGGCTTGAGCTGGTCGTAGCCGCCCATCGTTGGTGGGCAAGCGGGGGAGGGAGTGCCTGGGCGAACAATGACCCCAAGCTGCTTTGCGATATCGACTGAGACCAACCCCTGAGTCTGATGCTCAATTGTGTAGTCGGTATCAGGGCGCGCCGAATCGGCAAATGCGATCTTCTTGATCGTGATGACAGCCTCACCCTGAAGCTTTGACATTGCGTCCTTCAGAGCCTCGGCGGTTGTAATGGACTCAGGATTATTGACGTCGACTGTCACACGTGCCGTCTGACCATCAATCGCCACGGTCTTTGCCGTGAAGCCTTCCGGGATCCCGGTGATGGAGATGGCAGAGGGATCAGCAAATTTCAGCTGCTCAGGAAGAGTGATCTGCGTAGTGAAGCCCAGGTGTGCATTCTTCAGCATCATCTCATCGAAAGTCGCGGGAGATTCCTCGTACTTTTGCAGGAGGGTTGCAATGCGTCCACCCTGAAGATTGTTCAGGTGGATGACATTTTCGATGGTCAGAAGAGACTGCTTATTCTCAGCCTGGATCGTTTCCTTCTGTGCTGGTGCAGCGTCATCAGCACTGACCTTGAAGTCGGTATCAACCGTTGGATCATCGCCGTTGACCGGAAGGTCACCGAAAACCTTCTTGTACTTGTAGTAGCCAGTCATGCGGTCTGTTGACAGCTCTGAGGAAACAAACTCGTAGTCGGGGATCCCGGCAGCCTGGAAGAAGTTCGGACCAGTCTGAGGGGCCTTAAGGTCAGCTCCGGTCTCTGCGTCCACCCAACGTGTTGTCCGCTGTGGCGCGTTCGAGAAGCAGTCCGTGGGCGTGGATGCAATTGGATTTGATGCGACAGCAGAGGTGAAGACTTTGCTGGGGGTATCGCCACCCGTAAAGAACTTCACAGTTGCCCTGCTGGTGACTTGCTCTTGAGCGATCCGTGCCGCATCTGCTGCATTATTTGCGCCAACTGCATAGGGGATCTTGATCGTGATGGTATGCCCAAGAGGATTGCTCTTCTCGGATGTATAGGTGGTGTACAGTCCCTGCCAATCAGTCTGCGTCAAATGAAGATTGACCTTCATTTCGGTTTTCTCTGAATTGGGGGACAGCCACCAGTTCGAGATAAGAGAAGAAGAATTCGTGACGGTTCCAGGACCAACCTGCGTCCCCTCGGGAACAGAAACCGTGAAGGTGATGTCGGGGTTCTGAGCCCCCGCTGCGTGCGGGCTCTGTCCTGCTGCGGCTGCGGCCTGCATCTCGTCCTGGAAATTGGCAAGGAGAGTGACAACAGGAATCGTCAGGTTTACGGTTCCGTGGTAGGTCGCAATGACAGGGTTGGTGTTGCAGACAGTGACTGCGTCAGTCGTGATGTTTTGAGAGATCGAGAATGCTTGATCCTGGGCGTGCGCGTCGCGCGGACCCACTAGCGCCGTGCCACCGGTTATTAAAGCCGCAATAGCAGCCGTGGCTAACACAGCATTTCGAGTTCGTATCATCCTTCTACCTTGTCGTTATCTCAGGAACTGCTCTTGTGTGAGATGGGGTCTCAATGGATTCAAAAACGTATCTATTTTGAGTCTAGTTACGCAGTGAACTTTAAACAAGAATCCAGCGTATGTGAAGGTGATGAAGAAGTGAAGAACTATGCGACTTTCGTGAGCAAAACCGCGCATTCCATATGGTTTGTATGGGGGAACATATCGAAGAGGCGCGCTTCTGTCAGCCGGTAGGAATGCATGAGTCTAAGGTCGCTGACCAGCGATTTTGGATAGCACGATGAATAAATCACCGTGGGAATGTTGCTCTGATTAATCCACTGAGCAAGCTCTGTTCCAATTCCGCGCCGCGGTGGGTTGACGACGATGGCCTCGGGATAATGATCCCGATCCTGTGCGAAAGCCCACTCCTGTGCATCGCCGGCCACTAGGCTTACGCGCTCACTCACCCCGAGCTCTTCAGAGGTTTCCCGAGCGGAGGCAATGGCCTCGGGTGAAATCTCAACACCGCTGACGCGCTCCACTCCGCCAAGTGCCGCGTGCAGTGCGAAGCCACCCACTCCGCAGTAGAGATCCCAGAGGGAAGACGCCCCGCTTTGTTGTGCCCAGTGCGCGACCTGTCGATAGAGCTGCGAGGCTACCCCCGTATTGGTTTGAGAAAACGAGTGCGGTCCCAGGTGAAGTTCAACATCGCCAACAAGCATGGGGAGTGTCTGCTGCTTAGAAATGACGATTTCTTCATCGCCTTCAACCAGTGCGGCGTGTGCGGGGAGGATATTGACGGTCACTACCTGGGCGTGCGGGATTAAAGAATGCAGCAGGGGCAGCTTCGAGCGCAGCAAAGCAAGGTCGCGCTTTGAGCGCATGACGAAGCGGATCATCAGTGCGTCATCAGTTCCCTGCGTGACCAGGATGTGCTTGAGTTCGCCACGCCTGCGCGCAATGTCGTAGGGCTCCAAGTGGAGCTCGCGAATGAATGCTTTCAGTGGTTCGATCGTCGAGGCGATAACCTCGGTGTGCGCAATGCAGTGGGGGAGGTCTACTCCTGCGTAACTGGGTGCGCTTCCTGTGATCCCCAAAGTTGGGTGCTCGGCGCTTCCGCCGACCGCAAATTTTGCTTTGCTTCGGTAGTGCTCAGGCAGTGATGCAGCGGCAGGCAGCCATTTAATTTCCGAGGCCTGGGGCAGAGTTGCCAGTAGCTCGCAGGCTTCTTTTTGGCGCTGCGCAAGTTGGACGTCATAAGGAGTGGGCATGAGGGGGCACGAATGGCATTCCCCAATTGTTAGATGTACGCACTCCATCGCTTCATCTTGGCATCTTGGAAGTGTCTTCGCCACAACGAGAAGGTCTGTTGAGTGCAAGTGGGGGAATGCGTTCGGCGCTGGTGGCGTTAAGATTTCGCCATGACCGAGAACCCGACTGATCGCGTGTCCCAAGAACCGACCGAGGTTCCAGCGGGAGCGCTCGCGGCGGGTGAAACCATGCGTATCGATACATGGCTGTGGGCAACCCGCCATGTGAAGTCGCGTTCGCAGGCAACCTCAGCTGCTCGTGCCGGTCACGTCAAAATTAACGGTGAATCGGTGAAGGCTGCACAGAAAGTGCGCGTGGGTGATGAGGTTCGTCTGCGAGTAGAGGGCTTTGACCGTGTTCTTATCGTTCGCAAGCTCCTTGCGAAACGACTGGGTTATCCCTTCGCGAAACTTTGCTATGAGGATCTCAGTGAGCCGAGGCCTCGGCTGGGCGTTGCTTTTGCTCAGCGAGAACGCGGAAGTGGGCGTCCGACGAAGAAAGAGCGTCGCGATATGGAGAAATTCCGCGGAATGAATTCCGATTTTTCCGCGGATTTTCAATGGTAAATGGCAGAGTTGCCGATCTTTAGAAAATACTTCGGGAAATTGGGGAATAAAACCCGGTGAAATAAGTTGAGTATGTCAGACTCAAGTTTTGATGTAGGGCTTGCGGGCCCGGTAGCTGATCCGTAAACTTGAGTGCAACAGACTCAAGGTGGTCTGAAGGTCGAAACCTCGGCCACCACAACAGAAGACGTACAAAGCGCGGCATCGCCTCGGCGACAATTTCCACCACGCTTTGATGAAAGGAAAAATTATGGGACGCGCAGTAGGTATTGACCTCGGCACCACGAACTCCGCAATCGCAGTACTTGAAGGCGGAGAACCCACAATCATTGCAAACGCAGAAGGCACACGTACGACCCCCTCGGTCGTTGCTTTCTCCAAGACCGGCGAGGTCCTGGTTGGCGAGATCGCCAAGCGTCAGGCGGTCACGAATGTTGATCGCACCATCTCTTCGGTCAAGCGTCACATGGGCACTGACTGGAGTGTCAACATTGACGACAAGAAGTACACCGCACAGGAGATCTCCGCACGCATCCTCTCCAAGCTCAAGAGGGACGCGGAAGAGTACCTCGGTGAGCCCGTTACCGACGCGGTCATCACCGTTCCTGCCTACTTCAACGACGCAGAGCGTCAGGCAACCAAGGACGCCGGTCAGATCGCAGGCTTGAACGTTCTGCGTATTATCAACGAACCCACCGCTGCGGCACTGGCCTACGGCCTCGAAAAGGGTAAGGAAGACGAACTCATTCTGGTCTTCGACCTCGGTGGCGGTACCTTCGACGTCTCCCTGCTGGAAATCGGCAAGGATGACGACGGCTTCTCCACCATTCAGGTCCGTGCAACCGCAGGCGACAACCGCCTGGGTGGCGATGACTGGGATCAGCGCATCGTTGACTGGCTGATCGAGCAGGTGAAGGCCAAGAGCGGTGCTGACCTCTCTAAGGATCCGGTCGCACTTCAGCGTCTGCGTGCAGCAGCCGAGCAGGCAAAGAAGGAACTGTCCAGCGCGATGAGCACAAACATCTCGCTGCAGTACCTCTCGGTCACTGCTGATGGCCCCGTCCACTTGGATGAGACCCTCACCCGCGCAAAGTTCGAGGAAATGACCTCGGATCTGCTCGAGCGCACGAAGGCTCCCTTCGAGAAGGTCATCAAGGATGCCGGCATCTCCGTCAGCGAGATCGACCACGTCGTCCTGGTCGGTGGCTCCACTCGTATGCCCGCCGTTGCCGAGCTCGTGAAGAAGCTCACCGGTGGTCGCGAGCCCAACAAGGGTGTGAACCCCGATGAGGTCGTCGCAGTTGGTGCAGCCCTGCAGGCCGGCGTCATCCAGGGTGACCGTAAGGACGTTCTGCTGATCGACGTGACTCCTCTGTCCCTGGGCATCGAGACCATGG
>ERZ773051.1364-NODE-1364-length-13475-cov-3.343741_pt1 | contig 13475 bp, 18 predicted proteins | sample MGYA00580631_ERZ773051 | MGnify/ENA primary metagenome ERZ773051 (study PRJEB29015, sample SAMEA2738137) | human oral metagenome | biome: human oral; feature: human-associated habitat; material: saliva | place: China | collected 2204 ...
AGTTGATGAAAAACTTAGAGACCGCATGAGTGCTGAAGATGAAGAAAAATACAGAAAACGTCTTGAACGTCGTCTTGAGCGTACTTTCTACTTTATTATTCCTGAAAATGTCACTATTAAAGTAGGGGAAGAGGTTGATTTAGGTAAAGAAGGAATCATTGCTCGTAAGGCCGGAAAATCTTATCTTGACGATCTTATTATCGAAGGTGAAGTAGATAATACTAAACCAGGAACATACGAATTAGTATATAAAGTAACAATTGATGATAAAGAGCACAAAAGAAAACGACTTATCACTGTGATCGATGAAAACGTATAATCAATATTCATAAATTTTTAAAAGATTAAACCTATAGGAAAATACAAAGTTGTATAGTCCTATAGGTTTTCTTAGCTTTATTTTTAAAAATTAATACTGTTTTCATGAAAATAGCGTTTACTTTTTTTGTAAATGTGTTATAATATAAGTAAAGACATAGAAGTCGGAGGTTTTGATCATGGAAAACAAATATTCTAAAATTTTAGTCGCAGTTGACGGTTCTAAACAAGCTGAGTGGGCATTTAAAAATGCTGTCGCTATAGCACGAAGAAATGAAGATGCAGAATTATATATCGCTTCTGTAATTGATGCGACAATCGCAACTTCTGGTTTATCAGATCCATATATTTTCAACTCATTCTACAAACGTACTAAAGAATTAGTTGATAGTTATGCGGACGCTGCTAAAGAAGCTGGGCTAACAAAAGTATTCGGTATTGTTGAACAAGGTATTCCAAAAATTGTTCTTAGTGAAGACATCGTTGATGAAAAAGGTATTGACCTTGTAGTTTGTGGTTCTTCAGGTTTAACTGGATTCAAACGTATGCTTATGGGATCAGTTTCTGAAGGTATTGTTAGATACGCTAAATCTGACGTAATCGTAATCAAACAAAGTTCTATCCCTCAAGATTTTGAAGCGGAAATTGCTAAAAAATTCCAAGAAGAACAAGAAAAATAAGATAAATAAGTATCTCTAATATATTTAGATTAATGTTTGTTAATTTAAATTCATTTAAAATTTTTCCTTTTTTAAAAGAAATGACACATGCATTTCATGAGTCATTTCTTTCTTTTATTTCTTTTTCTTCTTTATCTTCAATAAACTCCTGCATTTTTTCTTCTGATAATGCCGGATATAAACAAGAATCACAGTCAAAAATTGGTGCTATTTTTACAATACCCTCTTTTTGATTTATTAAAAATCCCCAATTTCCATTATGTCTATCAAAATTTGCTAATAATGAATCTAATATAAACATTTCCCAAAAATGCTTTAATAATTTATTTTTATCAATTATATTTTGATCTTCAATTGTTTCTAAAACTTCATTTAATTCAATTCCATAGCCATTAGATCCAGGTTTATATGAATAACTATTTTTAATACTTGCAAAGTCATTTAACACATTATCATTATCACTAAATATTTTACAGGCTACTACTTTTTCTCCATTATATGTTCCTAAAATTACATCTTGAACATTAAATCCTAATTCTTTTAATATTCTACAAGCAACATATTCTGAAATTGAAGCATTATAATACACGCCTTTTTTTTCAGTATCAAACTTTAACATATATGTTTCATTGTTATATGTTATTGCTATTTTTCTTCCGATTTGCACCATTAAAATATAAAAATTTATTAATTTCACAATTGCTAAAATCAATTAATTTTTCATTCATTTTAAAATTTTCCTTTCTTCTAACATAATAATTTTATAAACTCTAGTTTATTCCATCTAAGCAATTATCATAAAAGAATCTTTTTATTTTTTCCATATCATTAGTTTCATAGTAATTAATAAGTAATTCTCCAAATTCTACATCTAAGTCAATTGGTACATTCAAAATTCCTTTTCCATTTGAAATAAGTATTTTATTTGCTAATAACATCGAAGTTCTTTTATTTCCATCATTAAAAAATTGTGTTTTCATTAAATAAAGCATTTTTGTTATAGCTTCATCAGTTATTGATACAGAGTTTTCTTTTATTGTCGCTAAGTTCTCTTTAACCTTATTTTCATCAGGTATTTCAGGCTTCCAATTAGTTCCACCCATCTTAACTTCATATATCCTTATTTCACCAGCTCTATCTATTAAATTGCTTCCAATTAAACTATTTATTGATTTTATAAAATTAATATCATCTTCAATATCTAAAGAATTTAATAGATAATTCCAGGCGTGTTTTAAATTATTTATCGTTTGAATTTCATCAACTCTAAGTCTTGCTATATTTCCACCATTATAAATTCTTTGTGTTTCAGGAAATGTTATATTAATTCCTTCAATATGACAACTTTTCCATATTAAATCAACAATATCTCTTTTAACTAAAAATATATTGCTTTCTCTAGTCATATTAAATTTATCAAAATAATTATTCATTTCTTTATTCCTTTCATTTCTATTTATAAACATCTTTTCTATGAGCTATAGCTAATGCTAAAATAATAAGTTTTTCATCTTCTATTTTACAAATTAAACGATAATCACCTATTCTATATCTCCATAATCCTAATTTATTGCCAACAAGGGCTTTCCCTTTTTGTCTTGGATTTTCAATATTTTCTATATTCTTATTAATCCATGATCGTAATAATTTTTGTGTATATTTATCTAATTTCTTAAATTCTTTTTTAAATTGTTCTGTTAATTCTATTTGATACTTATTCATTATCTAGTTCTCTCCAAAAATCTTTAATAGGAGTTGCTTTTTTTCCACTTTTAACATATTTGTTATAAGCTTCTTCTCCTAAATTAAAATCATACTCATCTTCGATTTTTTCAAACAATGCTTTTTTAAATGCTTCTCCTAAAGAAATTGAATTAATTTTTGCGTAAGTTTCTGCTACATTTCTTTCTTCATCTGTTAATCTAATTGAAAATGCCATATTTTTTCTCCTTATAAATATTATTATATATATTGTACTACAATGTACTACAATAATCAATATGTTTTATAAAAATATTAATTTTCCCAATTAATTAATCCAACATCACGATGTTTTAAATAATATTCCATTCTTTGAGCTTTTGTTTCTATGTTCTGTTTGTTTATTTGCTTCGAAAATCCTTTTTGAGCCTCTTTTGTATCCTCCAAAGTATTATTTATATTATTTAGTAAATCATTTAAATTATAAGCAATATTATTCTTTATAGAGCTTTTATATTTATTTTGATTTAATCTGTTAGTAATTTCTTTATTATATTCATTGACTTCAATCTTTCGCTCTTTTAAAAATTGTAAAATTTGATTATCAACTTTTGAATATATAAATTCAATTGCTTTTTCTTTTGTTATTAATAACCTTTTTTCATTATTTGATAAAATTACTTCTTGTTTTATTGATGAATTTATATAATCTTTTACATTTTTTGAAAGTTGTGTTGAACTTCCAACAATTAAAAAAGATAATTTCCTTAATTCATCTTTTAATAATGGTGGTAAAAAGACTTTTCTAAAAGAATTCTTATTATTCTTTTCTTGATAATCTTTTAATTTCTCATAAAAAGATAAAATTTCTTTTTGAATATTATTTAATTCTTTTATATTTATTCTATTGTTGAACATTTTTAATGTAGATCTACCTATTAAAGTTTCCATATCTTTATTAAAATTTTCTTTTAATAGTTTAGTATCTTTAGATTTGTTTTGAACTTCTTGTATCTTTGATATTTCTTCTTTATATACATATTTATTAAGTTCTCTTTTAATTCTATCGTATTTAATAAAATTGTTTGATTGCTCTTTATTATTTCTATCAAAAAACACTAGATGACAATGTATATGTCCTGGTTCTGTATGTACTGATGCTAGATAATCTACTTGGTCTTCTCTTATTCCATATTCTTTAGCAATATCTTTAATTTTTAAATTAATAAGATTGATCCATTCTTCTTTATTTATCATTCCATATTTTTCTGCTTCATCTTCTTTTATAGATATAACAGCTTTATTAAAAAATTGTGTTTTAGCTTTTTCATCAATATAATCTAAAATTTCTTTTTTATCTTTATAAGATATATCTTCATTATTTAACTTTCCAAACAAAGAATGTTCACCATTATTCATTGCTCCTTTAATTCTTCCAATATAATTAATATGTAGTTTCATAACTTTTGCTTTTTTATTTGGTGATAAGTTATTGATCCTTAATTGAAATTTTTTATTTTTAGCATTCAAATTTATAAAATTTACACCTGCAATCATTTCTATTCTTTCTTTCTAAATTCTTCTTTTATCTTTTCTTTATTAAAAAGTGTTTCTATATCAGTTTCAATTGCTCCATTTTTTAAAGCATTATAAGCACTTCTTTCAGCGTCTTCTTTAGATTCTTCTAAAAATCTAACATCATTTTCATTCATAGTTAAATATGAATACATTTTTAATGCTAAATATTCACTCGCATAAGAGATTTTAGTAGTTTTAGCTAAAATCCTTGCTAATCTATCAATATATGGTTTCATTACTAAATCTAAATTTTCTCTAATATCTTCATTTAATTTATTTCTATCGGTATTATAATGTTCATTTAAAATTCTTTCTATTAATTGTGATTTTGCTAAATTTTCTTTGATAGCTTCTTTTTCTAATAAAGAAGCTGTTTTATTATTTAATGATATGCATAATTTTTTCTTCATAATCAGCCTCTTATTCTACAATATTTCTATTTTCTTTTACTAACTCTATTAAATAGTCTTTTATTTCTTTAGAATTTTCTAACCCCTTAAAATATTTATTTAATTCTTCATTATTAAATTTAATCTCTAGTGTTTTCTTTTCTTCTTTTTCCTTTTTATTATTTAATATTTCTTCAATTTTATTAATATCGAATTGAACATTATTATTTTCACTTTCTTGATATGATTGTTTAACCTTTTTTATTAATGGTAAAGTTATTTTTTTACTTTCTATAACACTTAACATATCTTTTTGAACACTTGCAGGTAATGTTGATAATGTTTCTCCAGCTTCTACTGATAATGTTTTTTTATCACACATATTTTGATATTCTTCAATTAAATTGTTTAATGAAATGTATCTAAAAAATATTCTTCGAGATTCTGTTTGATTTAATAGTTCTTGTTCTTCTTTATTAAAGATTTCATCTTTATTAAATTTAACCTTTTTCATTAATTCTTGTTTTAATTTATAAGCTTTTGCTCTTTCCATAACACTTAATTCATTTCTTTGAACGATATTAGAATCAATCATAATTAACTCTGCTTTATCATCATCACATTCAACAATTCTTGCTGGAATAGTTTCTTTGTTTAATTCTTTAAAAACTCTTACTCTATTGTTTCCTGATAAAATTTCATATCTATCATTTTCTTTTTTTCTAACTACGATTGCATTTTGAAGTCCAATTCTTTCAATTGATTCTTTTAAATTATTCATTTCATCTTGATTATATTCTTTAAAAGGTTGTTTTTTATAATAATCTAGTTCATTTAAATTTAATTCTACTATTTTATATTTATTTTCTTCATTTACATTTTTCATTTCTTGAACTTCTTCTTTTACTTCTGCTTTTTGTTCTTCTATTTCTTTTTGTTTTTTTTGTTCTAAAAATTTTTGATAAGCTCCCATTTTCAATTCCTCTCTTTTTTAAAATTCAAATTCAATTTTATTATCATTATTTAATTTTAATTTTGCATTAAATAATTTTCCTGATTTACTTTTAAATCCTTTTATTTCTTTTGTAATTCCATTTTCTAATAAAGATTTTACATTACTTTCAGTTAATTTTTTATCTGAAATAGTTTTCCATATTGTAAAACTACAACCATTTTTCCAATTAGAGCAATAATATGATTTACTAGATTCTAAAACATCATTATTACATACTGGACATTTTCCTATAATATTTTTATCTATATTAATATTAACTTTTTCAATATTAATATTTTGATTAATAATTTCTTTTAATTCATCTTCTGATTTTTTTAATACTTCAAAATTACTTTTTTCGTTTTTAAAAACTCTTTTTAAATCTTTATTCATCTCTGCTGTTTTATCAACCCATAAATTTATATTTAATTTTTCTAAGTTTTGAATAAATATTTTACCTAAATCAGAAATAAGTAATTTATTTTTTTCTTCTTTTACATAACCAACTTTTTTAATTTTTTCAATCATTATAGCTCTTGTTGCTTCTGTTCCAATTTGAGATCCATTTAAAATTTCTTTATATTCTTCATCATCATTAAAATCTTCTTTTTCAATATCTAATTTTTTAAAAGGGCTCTTACATAATTTTATTAAATCTGACTCTGATAAGTGGCTCGGTGGAGTTGTTTCTTTTTCTTCAATTTCTAAATTAGTACTATATTCTTCACCAGCTATAAAATTTAAAATAGTATTTTCTTTTAAATCATTTTCATACTTTAAATAACCTATTTGTTTAATAGCTGTTCCAGTTAATTTTGTTTTATATTCTTTTAAACTTAATTCCACTTCTGTTTTGTTTAATATACATTTTTCTTTTGTGAAATTAGCGTAAAAACGATTTTTAACTGTTAGGTATGTAATTTGCTCATCTTTACTCAAATTGTCTAAAATCGGATTTTTATTCGTTATAATAATAGCTGTGTGTGACTCTACTTTAGATGAATCAAAAATTGTTTTACTATCTTTAAATTCTAAATCATTATTATTTTGTTTTACGATTATATCTCTAACTTTATCTTTTTCTTCATCAGACAAATATTCAGTATCAGTTCTCGGATATGTTAAAAATCCTTTTTCATATAAACTTTGTACTAATGATAAAGTTTTATTAATTGGAAATTTATTGGTTGTAAATAAATGTGTTTGTAATGTTGATAAAGAAAACAATTTTTTAGGTTTTTTCTCTGTTTCTTTACTTTCAACTTTTATAACTTTTATTTTTTGATTTTCTAGTTCTTTAGCTTTTTCTTTTGCTAAATTAATATTATCAAATTTTAATTCTTTAAAATTGATTTTGATTTCTTGATTATCTTTTTTAATAATAGAATTAATTACAAAGTATTTTTCCTTTTTAAAATTTTCAATTTCAATATCTCTATCATAAATCCATTTTACTAAAGGTATGATAACTCTTCCTGTATTTAAAGTTTTACCACTCTTTAAACTTACATATTCAGTTAAGTTTATTCCATAAAGCCAATCTAAAATTGCTCTTAATTTTCCTTCAACATATAAATTTTTAGTATTTTCTATTGGTTTTAAATTATTTAATTCTTCTTTAACCTTTTCTTCAGTTAAAGGATCTAACCATATTCTTGATATTTTTTTATTTATTTTAAATTCATCAAAAATTTTATAAATAACAATATTAATTAAAGTTTCTCCCTCTCGGTCAGGATCTCCTGCATTTATAATTTCATTAACATCATTTCTTTTAATTAATTCTTTTATTAATTTATATCTTGCTTTAATTCCTAAATCATCTTTAACTTTATATTTATATTCTTTAGGAAGATAAGGTAAATCATCTAAAGTCCACTTTTTATCTCTTTCTTTATCATTTTTATAATCTCCAATTGAGTAAAGTTCCAATAAGTGTCCGAACTGAGAAGTTACAATATATTTTTCATTTTCAAAATAATCTTTAAAATTATCATTTCCTCCTATTCCTCTTACTATCGTTTTTGCAAGACTTGGTTTTTCTGCAATTATTAATTTTTTCAAATTTTGTCTACTCCTTTCTAAAATATAAAATAGAGAAGAATCTTTTTCTTTCTTCTCCATTTGTATAATATTATTTTTTTCTATTTAAAATAATATCACACCTTAATTTAAAAAAGTATGCACATTTTTTCGCGCGTTTTTCTCACCTTCTTTTTCAATATACATTTAGTGCCGGCAACTGCACTAAATGTATATTTATACTACTTTTCATTTTTAGTATTACTCTAAACAGCTTGCTGTTTATGTGTTTCGTGCAATCAGTATGATTGCTTTCCTGCCTTAATTAAAAATTAAGGAAAAAAAATAATAATTATTATCTCCAGGTAAATAAGAATTATTTATTAGCTAATTCCAAAAAAATAAGGAACTAATTCTTCAAGTAATCTATTTTTTAATCTATAAAAACTTTGAAAAGAACTATAATTTAAAAATTCTATCATTTCATCAATTGTTTTTGTTTTTTCATTCATTGGCAGTTTATATCCATAAAAATATTTTAAAACTAATTGTTTACTTTTTGAATTAGGATCTGGTAAAATTTCGTTTTCAATATAAGACTCTAAAATATAATAATAAATTTTTAAAAAATCTTTTGTTGTCTTTTGAGCATTTACGATTTTTGCAATTTCTGAATAATCTCCAAAATTTAAAGTTCCATTGTCTTTATACATCAAGTTCCCATAAAAATATTTTTTATACTCTTCTAGGTCTTTTTCTGAAATATGAGTATTTTTTATAAATAATTCATATCTTCTTAAATTCTCTAAAATATATTCAACTTCTTTTCTTCTATTTTTTCTTATGTTTTCAATTTGAGCTGTTAATTCAACAATTGAACCTTTAATATTTTGAGCTTTTTTATTAAATTCATCGTTTTCAATTTTTTGAATTTTTTCTTTTTTTTCTGAATGATTATTCCATAAATTCACTTGTTCATTCATATACTTTATCTCCTTTTAAAAAAGTTAAAAATTGTTTTCTTTTTCTTTGAAACTAATAACTCTTGATTGATTTTTTCTTGCTCATATAGTCCAATTAATTTTTGAGTTAATTGATTAATTTCTTTATCTTTTGCTTTTATAATTTCATCTCTGCTAATTAATTGTTCATCTTTTAGCATAATAATTCTGTCTTTAGTAAGAATTTGCTCTTCTTTTATTTTTACTTCTGACTGAAAATGAAGCATCTGTTTTTGAATATAATTAATAAATTCAAAACTATTTTCTTCTTTTGATAAACCTTGTTCTTTATCCTCTTTATTTACTATTTTTCCTAAAATTGGCCTATCTTCACCTTTTAAAAACTCAATCGCTCTCTCACTAAAAACTCTTTTATTATTCATCATTTTAGTAGCACCAATTTCATTTAATTTTTCAAGATGATTATAGATTGTCGCTCTTGAAACCTTTGCAATATCCATAATATCTTGCATTGAATATTTTTCCGAAAAATCCATTTAATCCCTCCATAAGTTAATTTGAATAAAATGAAGCTAAATCATCATACATTCTTTTATTTTCTTCAAAATTAACTATTTTCTTTTGTTTTCCTTTTTCTGTAGTCATTTTTTTGACATCATCATAAAACCCTTCAAAAACTTTAGTAGCGTAAGTAGGGTCAATTAAAAAATCAAAATTTGCTTTAAATCCTGTTTTAGGATTTCCTTGTAAAAATTTTGAGTTATTTGCTTTTAGACATATTTCTTTAAAATCATCGGTTGTAAATATTTTTAGAAATTTTTTTATATTTTTAATTCTTTGGTCATTTAAAATTAAAATTTTAGGTAATTTAAAACAAGTATTGTTATAAGTTTCAATCATATTTTTTATTAAAACTATTTCTTGGTCATTTTCTAATGGTGTTTCGATTTTCACATTTGGAATATCATCATTCTTTTTATCAAAAATAATGTCTTCTTTCTCTCTCTCTATATTATTAATATTTATATTATTATCTTTGACTTTTTGGTATATGGGATATTGATTTTTTTGTACATACCCCTCTACGCAATTTTGCACATACCCCTTTTGTACATCTTCATTATTCTTTTTTGAATCAGTTTTAACTGTTTTGTCAGGGTGACTATTATTAAAGTTAATATCTTTAATATAAATTCTTCTTTCTATTATTTCATTCTTTTCACTTCTAATTATCTGTACTTCTAAGAATCCTAATTTTGTTAGATTAGAAATCCATCTTGAAACACAACTCTGAGTTACTGAATAAAGCTCTGCAAAATATCTATTTTTTGCAAAACAATATCCCTCTTTATTACACAACGCTGATATTTCTCCATAAAGTAGTTTTTCAGCTGGTTTTAAATTTTTATCATATCTAACACTCGCTGGTATAACAGCGTAATAACCATTATAAATATTTGTTTCCATTTACATTACCTATTTTCTTTCTTTTTTATATGTCTTTAGTATTTTTAAATTTCTTTTAAATTTTCATAAAACATTGCTGGATCATAAATCATATTTTGAATTGACCATTTTCTCACAGCGTATTTATTAGCTAATAATTTATCGCTTCCATCAAGTTTTATTTTTGGAAAATTTTTAGAGTGAAAAAAGTTATAAGAATCTTTTCTTGTTATTCCCCACATCTCCTCTAAAATTTTAGGTGTAATTATTTCAGGTGCTTCTTCAAATTTCATAATTGCTCCTTTCTAGTTTTTCTATACTTTTTCTAGACATTATACTTAAAAAAATATTCAGGTATTTCTTTTTGTTCAATACCTAAAACATCGCAAATTGATAATATTTGTTCTTGCGTAAAATAACTTTTATTTTGTAATTTATCACTTAAAGTCGTTGAAGATATTCCAATCTCTTTACAAAGTGCAATTCTCGAAAAATCTTCCTCTGCTATTTTTCCTTTTAATTTCTTATAATCTATTTTCTTAATAGCCTTCATTTCGCTCCTTTCTAGTTTTTCTATACTTTTTCTAGACAAATTATATCATAAGTATATTTTTTGTCAATATTTTTTTATAATTTTGCTTTTTTACCAAGAAAAATTGATATTTTACCAAAAAAATTGATATTTTATCAAGAAAAGTTGATATTTTTTCAAGAAAAGTTGATATTTTTCCCAAAAAAATGTACAATAAGATAAGGAGGAGTAATGAATTATATTGTAGAACCATTTTCAGTTAGATTAAAAAAAGCTATGAATAGATTAAATATTTCTGTAGATTATTTAAGTAAAAGAATTGACACTAATAGATCTGCAATTTATGCTTGGCTTAATGGTGATTATAAAGCAAAACAAGATAAATTAATTTTATTAGCAGATGTATTAAATGTTTCTGAAGTTTGGCTTATGGGATACGATGTTCCAATGAAAAAACCTACGCCTAAAAATAATATTTCAGCTGAATATGGTTTGCTTACAAATGATACTATATCTATTCAAGGGTTAGATGATGATGATATAAAAGAAATCCAAAGACAAATTGAATATCTAAAGAATAAAAATAATAATACACAAAAGTAAAAAAAAACTCTATTTTTGAGTTTAGATTAGGAGTGTGTATTGAATTTTGATATTATTTATCAAGAATTTTATTCTAATGCAATTGAAATTGTAGAAGTAGATTCTATTTCATCTTTTGCTAAATTATTAACAATTGAAAATAAAACTTATTTACTTATTGATAAAAATTTAAATGATGACAACTTAAAACTAGATATTCTAGTCGAAATGTTGTCTATTTTTTATTTTAATTTTCCCACAACACGAAAAGAAAAATTAAAGGCTTTAAAATTTAAGAACGAATACTTAAAAAAGTATTGTCTAAAAGACTGTCTAAATGCTGTCTAATTAGACACCTGCTTATTTTTAGCAGCAAAATCAATACTTTTGAAGTGTCTAAAACTGTCTAACAGACAAATATAAGAAGAAAGGAATTTATATATGCCTAGAAAAAAATCTAATGGTGAGGGACTTATTAGATTTCGTGAAGATAAAAAATTATATGAGGGTCGTGTCTCAATTGGTTATGATCAATATGGAAGATTAAAAGTAAAATCAGTTTATGCAAAAAAGAAATCTGTTCTCCTGGAAAAAATGGATCAATTAAAAAATGATTATAGAAAAACAAATTTAATTATAGACAATGAAACAACAATATCTAATTTACTTAAAAATTATATTGATAATAAATATAATGGAAATATTATTATTGAAGCTACATATTTAAGAAATTTAGCTACATTAAACATTATTAAAAGATTAGATATTTCAAATATGCCTATCATTAAAGTAAAAAATAATGATATATCTAAAGATCTACTCAAACTTACTAATTATTCTAATTCTACTATATATAAAATCAAAAGATTAATATCGAAAGCTTTTGATATTGCAATTACACAAAATATAATAACAACTAATCCATTTAAAGTTGATGATTTAATAATAAAAGTAAAATCTAATAAAATTAATAAAAAAATTGAAGCACTTACTTTAGAAGAACAAAATTTACTTTTAAATGAATTATCACATACTGATGATAGATATAAAAATGTTTTTTATATTGCTCTGTATACTGGTATGAGAATTGGAGAAATACTTGCATTAAAGAAAGAAGATATTGATCTAAAAAATAGAATAATAAAAGTAAGTAAAACTATTACTAAAGATAAAAATGATAGACCAATCTTGGGCGAAACTACTAAAACATATAATAGTTTGAGAGATGTACCCATAATTAAGCCATTATTTCCTATTTTAAGTGATTTAATATTAGAAGTAGATAATTATCTATTTTTATATAATAATTCATTTATAAGCCCAGCTACAATTAATGCTCATTTCAAAAAGTTATGTAAAAATGCAAATATTAAAGTATTTATAAATCCTAACAAAACTGTTTATACTAATAATGAAATTAAAAAAGTTAATTTAAAAACTTCTAGCGTTAATACGCATATGTTAAGACACACTTTTGCAACTAGATGTATTGAATCTGGAATGAATGCTTTAGTCTTATCAAAAATTTTAGGTCATAAAAAAATTGAAATAACATTAAATGTATATACTTCTGTTTTTAATAAATTGACTATTAAAGAAGTGGACAAAATAAATAATATATTTTAAATAAATGTTCGGCTATTATGGTACTACTGTGGTACTAATAAAAAAATAAATCCTAAAACCTTTTATTGTAAAGAGTTTTAGGATTTCAGTTATGGTTGGGCTAAATGGAAATAATGTTTTTTATTATTCCTATCAAATTCCAATATTCTCAAGCATTTACTGGGGTTTATAGATTTTTAAATAATAATAAGTTTACCTATTTGTGTCTATTTGTATCCAATTTTTCCATTTTTTCTCCTAGTATTGTGGTACTTATTGTGGTACTATAATATATTTTCGCTAATTTAATAAGTCCTAAAAGTACCTTTAATTAGGTACTCTTTTATTGTCTAAAACAACTGTCTAAAATAGGTGTCTAAATACTATCTAATCGGTGTCTAGTTAGACAGTTATTATCTTTCTTCTTCATTTTCTTGACTTTGAGTATTTTCTTCTGTTGCTTCAGCACTTTGCTTTTTATTTTTATCACTTAAAATGAATTTTTTTACATTACTTTTAGCTTGATATTCTAAACACTTTTCTTCTAATAGTTTAAAATTGCAATAATATTTTTTTATCTTATTATTTTTAATTTGTTCATTATAAATTTTTTCAATATTATTAATAATCTTTTCTTTTATCGAATAACAAAATGAAAGTTCGCTT
>ERZ773051.1365-NODE-1365-length-13470-cov-8.093850_pt1 | contig 13470 bp, 10 predicted proteins | sample MGYA00580631_ERZ773051 | MGnify/ENA primary metagenome ERZ773051 (study PRJEB29015, sample SAMEA2738137) | human oral metagenome | biome: human oral; feature: human-associated habitat; material: saliva | place: China | collected 2204 ...
ATGATCTCTGGCAGAAGTTCAATGTGCCGCGTGGGGTACTCTTCGCGTGTGCTGTAGCCCTGATCGTTATTGAGTTTGGGTTGGCGCTCCTGCCCTAACCTGAGTCGTATAACAGTTGTGGCGGTGACCGAACAACGGTCACCGCCACAACTATTTTTAAGATGAAACAGGCTTAGATTAGACAGGGTTGTCGGGGCTGGGCAGGGTTACCACCTCAGACCAGCGCGTATCCTTAGCGGCCGCACGGTTCGCGTCGCTCTTCCGCTTCACATCGGCTGGCGCCTGCTGCGCCCACGCCTCAAAAGCAACAATGTAGTTCTCGGGGTAGTTTGCCGCGAGCAGTTCCTGTCGGGTCGGGAAGTACTCCTTACCCTCTCGAATATCGACGTAGTTGCTTGCTTTGTAGGGGTCTGCGCTCTGGATGTCAGCGCGCGGGCCGGAGGCTACCTTTCCGCTTGCCACGTTATTGTCATCGATAGCGCGCACCCATGCTGCGGCGTAGGCGTGATCGGCCTTGTTCTTTTCGTACAGTGCCAGGCACTCGGCTCCCGCTGATTCAGCTTCGGCGCGGGTGGGGAAGTTCGCCTGGTTGCGTACAACATGCCGCGCGGAGACGTAGGAGGGCAGTGCCGTACCGCGGTCGGCGCTGATGGCTTCCTGCTGCTTGAGGGTTTGAGCTTTCGCGGTTTCGTCAGGTTCAAGGCAGGGGGTAGATGCCTTCTTCGCCGCGGAAGAGGAAGCGGACCCGGTGGGGCTTGTTGCTGACGGGGAGGAAGCCACGGTCGTGTTCGAGGGCGCGGGAGTGTTTGATGCCGTGCTGGTGGAGCTACCGCAGGAGGCAAGAAGCAGGGGAAGAATCGCCAGCGCGGCACCGCGTCGTAGACCGCTGGAACGAAGTGAAAGAAGAACAGGGGTGTGGGTCATGAGACCACCTCACAAGAAGGATGGAACGATATATTGCGTCTCAGTATATGTTGGACGGTGTAGTGTGTGGGGTGTTTTGCAAATACCCACACGGAATGGAAAAAATTTCAGCAAATTATCTAGGTATTCAATCGTTATTAGTGGGATATCGCTTGTCAGTTGTATTTAGAGGAGGAGAAAAGGCAATATTGGTTTTACTGAAAAAGGCACATATTTTCATTGACCACATATCAAATCTGTAGGTATAGTGGGGCGCAATACATTACTACACCCACGTTATGAGGTGGCCCCATGGCTCTCGCCCCGAAGACCTTCTCCGACCACCGCAGCATTGTACGATGCGGTACCATCGCGGTTGTCCTGCCCCTGCTCCTTGCCGCCTGTGGTGGTGCGAACACCGCGGCAAGCAGCACCTCCTCACCCTCCACGGCGAGCGCCTCAGCAACGGCAAGCACCACGCCGCCCATCGGCTGCTCCTCATACTCCGCCGAAGCTCTTGCATCAGCAGAAGCCGCCAAGCCCGTCCCGCGCACCGATGAACAATACCCCGCGTACATCCAGTACCGGAACATCCTCGCAGACGGCGCCCACATAATCGAGCCCAGCGAAATCGACAGCAAGTGCCACGCCGCACTCAAAGCAGGGCGGAGCACCCTCCCCGAATACGTTCAAAACATCGATGCCTACAACGCCCACCCCAGCACCGGAGTCACCGACCCCTTCGCCGGTAGTGAGTACCGAGACATCAAGGACCGCAACGAATTCATCCCCCACCGCGCAGACCTGGAAGAAGCCGCCTACCCCGAGATAATCATTCGTCTCTACGAAAAGTGGTACGAGGCAGCCCCCGCAGACATCAAGACGCTCAGCGACGACAACCGTGCACGATTCCTCGCCACGAGCGCCTACCAGCAGTGGAAAGCCCAGCCCCAAACCCCCAGCAGCGCCCGCCCATAAACCCACTCACGCATAAGCCCCCTCAAAAATAGTTGTGGCGGTGACCGAACAACGGTCACCGCCACAACTCTTTAAACGCTCCTCAACGGGCTTATTTTTTTTGGGGGGGGGGGAGGGGCTAGCTGCCCTTCACCTCGCGTGCCAGAGCCAGCAACTCCTCATGCACGGTCGTATCGCCCGTAACCTCCGGGTGGAAAGAAATACCGATCAGGTGGCCCGAACGCACACCCACAATCTTCCCCTCATGACGAGCCGTCACCTGCACACCCTCACCGGTGCCAGTCACAATCGGTGCACGAATAAACGCCGTATCAATAACCACCTCATCACCGGCAGGAGTCAGCCACGGCAGGCGCACCTCCGCAGAATCAACCTGCGAACCAAAAGCGTTACGACCCACCGAAACATCCAAAACACCCAGCGACTGCTGACCCGGCGCCGGATCCTCAATACGCTTCGACAGCATAATCAGACCAGCACACGTACCCAGAGTCGGCATGCCCGAAGAAATCGCCTCAATCAGCGGCTCACGCACACCAAAAATACGGGTCAAACGGTCAATCGTCGACGACTCACCACCGGGCAGAACCAGCGCATCCAGACCCTCAAGCTGCTCACCGGTACGCACCCAACGCACCTGCGCACCCAGGGACTCCAGCATCAACGCGTGCTCACGCACACCGCCCTGCAACGCCAAAACACCAACCGTCAAACCCTCACCCGGCAAAACACCGGCAGGCTGAACCTTCTCAACCATCACCGCTCCCTTCACAAATCAACAAACACAAGGAGGGTGGGACCCGCCTCAGCGAACCCCACCCCCTCATCAAACACTCACCCCAAACGCGGGGTGCGCGCACGAATTACCAGCCGCGCTCCGCCAGGCGGTGCGGTGCCGGAATGTCAGCAACGTTAATGCCGACCATAGCCTCACCCAGACCGCGAGAAGCCTCAGCAACCTTCTCCGGGTCATTGTAGAAAGCGGTAGCCTTCACAATAGCCTTCGCGCGAGCAACCGGGTCGCCCGACTTGAAGATACCGGAACCAACGAACACGCCGTCAGCACCGAGCTGCATCATCATTGCAGCGTCAGCGGGGGTAGCCACACCACCAGCGGTGAACATGACCACGGGCAGCTTGCCGGTCTGAGCAACCTCACGAACCAGCTCGTACGGTGCAGCCAGTTCCTTAGCCTTCACGTACAGCTCATCGGGCATGGTGTTGTACAGGCCCTGCAGCTCAGCAATCTGACGCTTAATGGTGCGGATGTGCTTGGTCGCCTCAGAGACGTCACCGGTGCCAGCCTCGCCCTTCGAGCGAATCATAGCGGCACCCTCGGTGATGCGGCGCAGCGCCTCACCCAGGTTGGTAGCACCACACACGAAAGGAACCTTGAACTGGTGCTTATCAATGTGGTTCACGTAGTCAGCGGGGGAAAGAACCTCAGACTCGTCAATGTAGTCGACCTTCAGGGTCTCCAGAATCTGAGCCTCAACGAAGTGGCCGATGCGTGCCTTCGCCATGACCGGGATCGAAACAGCATCAATGATGCCCTCAATCATGTCCGGGTCAGACATACGAGCCACGCCGCCCTGCGCACGAATATCCGCGGGAACGCGCTCGAGAGCCATGACGGCAACAGCGCCAGCATCTTCAGCGATCTTAGCCTGTTCGGGGGTGACGACGTCCATGATGACGCCGCCCTTGAGCATGTCGGCCAGGCCGCGCTTAACAAGCGGGCTGCCGGTTACGGTGTTGTTATCAGTCATGACCTTATCTTCTCACGTTCTGAGTGTTCGCGCGCACTCACGGAGGCGGATTTTCTGTTCTCTGACACAGTACGACCCGAAGTTCACGTCAGAATGACACAAAACGTCATGAAAAGCGGTCAGAGTAGGGCAGTTCGTGGACTGAGCAGACCCACCGGCGAGCGCAGGGAATAAAACCGCGGGTATATTCTTTAACCCAGTAGAACCCTGCACACAGGCGCAACGGGTAGGCGCTCACCACGTCGTAAACGCCACCCCGAAGAACGCCACCTCGAACAAGAGCTCGCAGGGCACATCAACACATTCACAGACCGCGTAGCGCATCAGGAACTGAGCCGGGGCACTCATATCAGCACCCGAGCGTAGTACCCCTGCGCCCAAGCAAAGGAACAGCATGCTCGAAGTCGTTATCGCACTATCCCTCGCTGTCCTCGTAGGCAGCGCAATCGCACACAAAACGCGGATCACCCCCGCCATTGTGCTGATTTTCATTGGCCTGGCTATCGGCATTATGCCCGCCCACGAACTGCACGAAGTTCAGAGTATTGGCCTGCCCTCGCACGTCATCCTCGAAATCTTCCTGCCCATCATGCTCTTCTGGGAAGCCCGCAACACCTCATGGCGTGAAGCGCGCAACCGCATCGGCGGCATTATCCTCACCGGAACCCTGCTGGTCATTGTGACCGCCTTCGGCGTCGCCGGGATTCTGCACGAGCTCACCGGCGTGAGCGCCTGGGGTGCGGCACTGCTCATCGGTGTGGCGCTCGCACCCACCGACGCCGTCGCTGTCGCAACCCTCAACGGTAAACTGCCCAAGTCCTCCATCACCACCCTCAAGGCTGAGGCGCTCATCAACGACGGCACGACCCTCGTGCTGTTGACCCTCGCGCTGCAGGTAGCCGCCGGTCAGGGACTGTCCCTCGGCCACTCCAGCGGCATGTTCTTCTTCTCCTTCCTCATCGGCATTCTGGTCGGCCTGGCGGTCGGCTGGGTAGCCAACAAGATTCGTGCCCACATCGATAACCCGATGTGGTTCACCTGCTTCATGTTGACCGTGCCCTTCATCGCGTTCCTGCTCGCGGAGAAGATCGAGCCTTTCCCCGATATGAAGGGCTCCGGCGTGGTTGCTGTCGTGGTTGCGGCGTTCTTCCTCACCTACTACGGCCCGGACACCATCAAACCGCATAACCGCAGCTACGGTCTGCCCACCTGGGCGTTCATCACCTTCGTCATGAACGCTGTGCTGTTCGTCATGGTCGGCGTGCAGCTGCCCACCGCCGTGGAACGTATGGGCGTCACCATTAACCTCTACGGCACCACCTGGAGCTACGGCCTGCTCGTTGTGCTGGTCGCCTGGATTGCCTGCATAGTCATCCGCTACGTATTCCTGCAGATCTACATTTTCATGGTTCATCTTCTGGACCGCCGCAAAAAGCAGCGCACTATGCGCGACACCCACCGCGGCCGCATCCTCTCCACTATGGCGGGTCTGCGCGGCGGCGTGTCCCTGGCGGTGGCGCTGTCCATCCCGGCAAGTGTTGAATACCGCGACTTCGTGATCTTCGTGGTGTCCGGCGTGGTGCTGTGCTCCATGGTCGTCCAGGGCATGCTGCTGCCCGCCGTGATCCGCTGGGCGAACCTGCCGGTCGACAACAGCGAAGAAGAAGAAATGAATGAAGCAATCCGCACCATGATTGCTGAGTCCTTCGACTCCATCCAGGAAATCGGTGGACGCATCAACGCCCCGCAGGAAGTCATCGACCGCATCGCGGAAGAGCACATGTTCCACATGAGTATGTACCGCAACCTGCACACCCTGCACGTGCACGGCGACGACACCCCCGAGAACGTGCTGAAGGTGCTCGAATCGCACGAACAGGAAAAGGAACTGCGCCTGGGCGTGATCGAAGTTCAGCGCGATATTCTCAAGCGTCTGCGCGACGAAGGCCGAATCGACACGAACGTACTGCACCAGATCCAGGAACGCCTGGACATCGAAGTCATGCGTGTGCTCGGCCCGATTGAGCTCGAATAAAACCGCTTATCCCTAATCCGCTTCAGCAGGCTGGATGTGGCATTAGCTAGATTGCTGGATGCTACACCCAGCCCGCTTTTGCGTACATTTTTACAGCCGTCCAGCATATTTTTGTTGATGGTGAGCATCTACCCACCCGCGCTGAACATCGGTAAAATATGAAAGTTACGCCCGCACTCACCCCCCACGCGGAAGCCTCAACGGCCCAGGGAACGAGCAAGACATTTCGGGCACCCCGGCACCCGCACACTCGCGGACATCAGCCGTCTATCTGACGCTCACAAGTGACCGGACCACACAGACCAAGGAACCTATGACGTCCCACCAGACTGAAAACAACGCGCCCAAAAACGGCGCACCCGCCGCAGGACACGGCCCTCACGGCCCTCAGGGTCCCCACGGCGCAAGCGAAGACCCGCAGAACATCTACCTGCTCAAAGACGCCCCCATCCTCAAGGCGCTCCTCTCCCTCGGCGTGCCCATGGCGCTCGGCCTCGCCATCACCAGCATCTACAACGTGGTGAACTCCTACTTCGTCGGCCACTACGGTAGCGTTGAAGAGCTCGCCGCCACCGGCTACGGCGTGCCCGTCTTCGGCGTCATCATGGCAATTGCGGGCCTGTTCGGTCTGGGTGCCTCCACCCTCGCCTCCCGCAAGCTTGGCGAAGGCCAGCCCGCCCACGAAATCCACCGCGTCACCTCCTTCGCGCTCTACTCGGCACTCGGTGTAGGCGTTATCGCGGCCGCTATCGGCTTCATCCTTGCCGACCCGATTACCGGCATCATGGGCGCCTCCGGCGGCTCCTACGAGCCGACCCGCATCTACGTGCACCTCATGTTCCTCGGAGCGCCCCTCGCCATTGGCATGTTCACCCTCGAACAGCTGGTCCGCTCCGAGGGCTACGCCAAGCAGTCCATGTACGGCATTATTGTCGGCACCGTCGTCACCTGCATCTTCGACGTGCTGTTCATCGCCGTCATGGGCATGGGTATTGCCGGTTCCGGCTGGGCGATGCTACTGGCGAACGGCGCATCCATGCTGTACTACCTGCTGTTCCTGATGCGTCAGAGCGAGAACTTCTCCGCAAACATCCGCGACTTCTCCCTCGACCCCGCCATCATTAAGCCCGTGGTTGCGGTCGGTGCCGCTGAGCTCATTCAGAGCCTGAACCTGATCTTCGCCGCCCTGCTGCTGAACAACCTCGCAGCCTCCTACGGTGACGACACCGTGGCGGCGTTCGGCCTGGCAATGCGCCTGAACATGGTGCCCGAAATGCTGTGTATGGGCCTGTGCATGGGCGGTATCCCGCTGTACGCCTACGCGTACGGTGCCCGCAACGGCGCCCGCGTGAAGCAGGCGCTGCGCACCGCAACGATCCTGTCGGTTATTACCTCCGCGGCCATCACCATTCCGGTGCTGATTTTCCGCCGCGAACTGCTCGCCGTGGTTGGTGATGAGCGCCTGGTCTCCACCGGTGAAGAGGTCCTGGTCGCGCTGATGCTCGCCGCCGTGTTCAACGCGGTCAGCATCGTGTTTGTGTCCTGGTTCCAGGCGGCCGGTAAGGGCGGCCCGGCAATGCTGATGACCCTCGGCATTGCGCTACTGTTCTTCCCCGCCGTGTACTTCGGCAACATGTGGTTCGGCTTTAAGGGCCTGACCTGGGCGTTCCCCTTCACTCAGGTGCTTGCCTGCGCGCTGGGTCTGGTGCTGTTCCTCGCTACGGGCGGCTCGAAGGTGCCCCCGGCTGAGCCTAAGGTTGAAGCTGAAGGTTCTGAGGAATCAGACGCTCAGGCTACCGCTGCACAGCCCGAACAGAAGGCATAGTCCTCGGCCTGCGAAAACATAGTGAAATCCCCGGACTCCCACTTGGGAGCCCGGGGATTTCACGTTAGCTTTTACGCTGATTGAGGCGCTAGTTCTTCCACCTAGTTCTTCCACCAGGAATCAAAAATCGTCACCGGAGTAGTGCGCTTATGGTGGCTACGCAGGTAAATCTGCTCCAGCTTCGCGGCCGCCGCCTCGTCGATTTCCTTACCCTCCAGGTAGTCGTCAATCTGCGGGTACGTCAGACCCAGCTCATCCTCATCGGTACGGCCGGGCACGCCGTCCAGCAGGTCAGCCGTCGGAGGCTTAGCCCACAGACGCTCAGAGGCACCCAAAACACGCAGCAGCAGCTGGTTCTGGCGCTTATTCAGGCCGTACAGCGGCAGCAGGTCCGCGCCGCCATCACCGAACTTCGTGAAGAAGCCGGTAATGGACTCCGCCGCGTGGTCGGTGCCGACCACCAGGTAGCCGGGGTCGCCAGCAATCGCGTACTGGGCGATCATGCGGGCGCGCGCCTTCACGTTGCCCTTGTTGAAGTCGCTGATCTGCTCGCCGGTCGCGGCAGTGTAGGCGCTGTCGAAACCGTCCACCGCTTCGGCAATGTTGAAGGTCAGGGAGCGGGTGGGCTGGATGAAACGTAGCGCCTCCTGCGCGTCCTCTTCGTCGTGCTGCACACGGTAGGGCAGGCGCACCGCCACGAACTCGGTGGTGCGGCCGCGCTCGTTGAGGCGGTCCACCGCCAGCTGGCAGAGGCGACCCGCCAGGGTGGAGTCGATGCCGCCGCTGATGCCCAGTACCAGGCCGCGGCTTCCGGTGGCTTCCAGGTAGTCGCAGATGAACTGGATGCGGCGCTCCACTTCTTCGCGTGCCTGCTCTTCGGTCATGTTGGGCTTGACGCCCATTTCACGGATGATCTGTGCCTGTAATTCACGCATGACTTAAGTGTACGCTCCACCTTATAGCCCGTGCGGTGAACCGCCGAGGGATGCGAGGTAGTGTTCCACACGGTGCGTTCAGAGCGGCGCACGCGGTGGGTTCAGTATCCTTTCAGCCCCGCAAATACACAGCATACTCACCGGTAAAAACCCTGCGCGGCAACCCGCGCGGCTGTTAGGATGAACATACGGTTCAAATACCGTTCAAAACAGCCGGTGATGAGGGAAAACGCCCCACACACCCGCTACGCCACAGAACACGTCAACCAAGGACGGTGAAGACAGCACCATGGCAAAAACAAAAACTGAACTCTACGACGAGCTCGTAGACATCGAAACCAGCCTCGAAAACCACCCGCTCACCTCGGGGAAAATCGCGGAGGCGAACATCATCGTCGAGCAGATGAAGGAGCAGGGCGCCACCCCGGAAGAAATTAATGAGGCACTCATCCGGCAGGGGCTGCCTTCCCTTGTGGAGATAGGCAAGAGTACCTTGACGCAGTCTTTCAGTCTCTGGAAGCTCAATCACCGCAAGTCCAAGGTGGAAGCCGCCATTGAGAAAATCAACCGTAAAGAAGCCCGCCAACGCTAACTAGCCCGCCTCGGGCAGGACGAGGCAAGCAAATACCCCCGGCAGATGCGTACAGCATCCACCGGGGGTATTTAGCACTCAAATATAACGCTTCGACTAGCGGTTATTCAGCACGCGCACGTTGTAGCGGTGCAGGAACGCCGCCATCGCGCCACGCTCAATCGGCTGAACCGGACGGAACGAACCATCAGCCCAACCCGTCGTAATACGCTGATCAGCCAACCACGCAATCTCACGATAGAACTGGCTACCGGTCGACACATCAGTAAACGGCGACACCGCAGGAGCCGAATAGGCCGGCGAACCCGCAAAACGGTAGAAGAACGCCGCCATCGCGTCACGGTTCACCGCATCATTCGGGCGGAACGTGCCATCAGACCAGCCGGTCGTAATGCCGCGGGCGCGCATCCACTCAATCTCCTTGTAGAACGGGTGGTCACGCGGCACATCCTTGAAGCTTGGGGTGCTCGGCGCAGTGAACTGCGGAGAACCCGCCATACGGTAGAAGAACGCCGCCATCGCGCCGCGCTCCACCGAACCGTTCGGGCGGAACGTGCCATCAGACCAGCCGGTCGTAATGCGACGCTGAGCCAGCCAGTTAATGTCGTTCACGAACGGGTAATCCGCCGGAACATCCTTGAAATGCGCACTCTCGGCGGGAGCCTCGGAGGACGACGACACGCGCAGAACCTGCGCACGCTCACCGGCCGCACCGTTCACGCCCGACAGGTCGCCGGTCGCGTTGTGCATGTGCAGGAACAGGGCAGAGCCCTTTGCCTCACCGCTGCGGTGCGCCACCAGGTTCGTGCCCGGCGCATCCACGAACAGGTTTGGAACGCCCGCCGAATCACCGCTGAACCACAGCGCCGGGGTGGCGTAGTTGAACGACACCGACTCGGTCGTATCCACCACGGTCGTGGCGGAGAACGCGCTCGCGGTGGTCACCGAGTACGAAATCTCGGTCGACTCAGCCTCCGGGTCCAGGCCCAGAACGCTCAGCGGAACACTCATCACCAGGGTGTTCGAATCCATGATGTTCGTATCGGTATCGCCCCAGGTGCCGTTCAGCGGGTACAGGGCGTTGGCGATTGCATGCCACTTGCCGTCCAGGCCGCGCTGCGAAACCTTCACGAGCGGGTAGTCCAGGCCCTTCTCACGCACCGTCTGCAAGCGGTAATCGGTCGTGCCGTCCTTATCGGTGTCGATGAAGACGTAGTAGGTGCCGCGCGGGGTCACCTCCGACCAGTTACCCCAGGTCGAAATACCGAAGGACAGCTGCGCCTGTGAGGTGTCCTCGCCGGCAGCCTTCAGCGCCGCCACGTTCGAGGTGGCACCCACGTACTGCAGGTCCATGCGGGAATCCGAACCCACACCCAGCTTCGCGGTCGGGATGCGCGGGCTCGAAGCACCCAGCTCGAAGGCACCCAGCAGGGAGCGGTAACCGCCCTGGTTCACGGCGGTGCCCTCAACGGACAGGCGCTGCTCCAGCGCACCCACGCCGTTCGAATCGAAGTGGATATCCGCACCGGCCACGCGCAGCGCGCTCACCGGCTTCGGGGCCACGTGCAGGGGCATACGCAGGGTCTTCACCGCGGCCGAGGAGTCAGCATCGGTCAGAATCAGGCGGCCCGAGGCGCTCGCAATGTACTGGCGGGCACCCGAAATGGTCACCATGCCGGTCGAGTAGTTCAGCGAATCCTGGGTCGGATACATCGAGGGGTCGATGGTCTTCTCAAGCTTCGACGGGTCGATGCGCACCGTCACGGTGAACGTGGCGGTCTGGCCGGCACCCACAGACACCGACTGCGGGTAGGAGAACTCCACACCCGGAATACTCGTGCTGCCGTCGTAAGATACGGCGTAGGTGTGCGCCACCGAATCGGTGTTCTCAACGCTCACACGGTGCTGCAGGGTCTGCACGCCGGCGTTCGGGGTGTACTCAACCACGCCGAAGGTATCCGAAACCTGCTCGGGACGGGCGGCGTTGAACAGCATGACGCGGTCGGCCACCGCCGCACGCGTGTTGATGCGGCCGGTACCCACGCGGTCCACCGCGTAGGGGTTGCCCCAGGCGTCCTGCATCCGGTGATCAGCGGTGTTCATGATGGCGGTCTTAATCATGCGCGGGCCGTACTCCGGGTGCGCCTGCATAATCAGCGCCGCAACACCCGCCACAAACGGCGTGGACATGGACGTACCGGTCTTCACGGTCGCCTCGGTACCGCCACCAACCAGGATCGAGGAAATGTTCGTGCCCGGTGCCGCAACGTCTGGCTTCGTGATGCCGTGCGAACCGTGCATACCGCGCGCGGTCGAGGTGTTCGCCTGATCCAGCTTGCCGTTCTGCACGCGAATCGACTCGCGCAGGTTCTCGCCGAGCTGCAGGGTCAGGTTGCCCGAATCAATCTGGGAGGAGAGGCGCTCCACCTGGCTCTTGGCCAGACGCACGCCCGGAATAGCGGAGTTGCCGCCGATAGCGGTGTCGCCCACCTCCGTGTCGGAGGCGATGACCACGCCGGTCGCGCCGGCAGCCTGCAGGTTATCGAAGCGCACGCGCGAACCGCAGGGTGCGGTGCCGTCGGCCTCAGCCCAGTCGATGAGGGCCCACTTGCCCTTCAGCGCCGCGGCCTCCTCCTCGGTGAAGGCCTCGCACGCGTAACGGTTCCGGGTTGCGGCACGCACCACGGTGCCGCGCAGCTGCTCCTCGGTCGCCTTCGAATAATCGAAGCTCACCGAGTAGTCGCCGTAGGTGTCCGCCTCGTTTGCGGGGGAGAGGATCTTCACGCGGTCAGCCATCTGGGTCGAACCGATAGAGTTCGCCACGGTCAGGCTGTAGGCGCTGGTGCCGGGGCCGCCCGAGTTGGAGTAGGTGTCGCCCACGGCGTTGTAGTTGTTGGCGTTACCCGCCGCGACCACGGAGAGGATGCCCTCGCGGTAGAGGGAACCGACCGCGTAGTTCACGGTCTCGTCGAACACGCCGAACTCGTTGCCCAGCGACAGGTTCGCGATGTCGGCGCGGTCCGAGAAGTCGCCGTCATCGTTGGGATCGAGCACGCGGTCTAGACCCAGGGGGACGAACGCGGTGGTGCCCTTACAACCGAAGATGCGCAGGCCAATCAGCTGGGCCTCCGGTGCGGAGCCCGGGCCGATCTTCATGTCCTTGAGCTGCTCCTCGGTGAGCTTGGCATAGTCGCCGCGGAAGGTCGAGCCGTCCGCGTTCACGCCGTAACCCGCCGCGGTACCGGCCACGTGGCTGCCGTGGCCGCCGCAGTCCAGCGGGTTCGCGTCCGGGTGGGGAGTGGAGGTTTCCTTCTTAGCGGAGTTGTAGTCGTCACCGACCAGGTCGTAGCCGCCCAGGAACTTCTTCGGGTCGTAGGTGCCCTCGGGAATCGTGTCGGAGGCCTTCGCCTTCTCGTAGGCCTCCTTAGTGCCGGGGCCGCCCAAATCGGCGTGAGTGTAGTCGATGCCGGTATCGAGCACCACAATCTTCACGCCCTTACCGGTGTAGCCGGTGGAGGCGGTGTTCTGCGCGTGCTGCTGAGCCCACACGGAGAGGGTATCGGTATCGAGCACGGAACCGGTGTTCTGCGGCGCCATGTCCTCAATGATGCTGATGCGCTCCACATCGGAACGGTTCGCCAGCGCGCGAATCTGCTCGACGTTACCGTAGAGCGCCACGCCGCGCATCGTGTTGTGGGTGGTGTACAGGACCTGCGCGCCGGACTCCTTCGCGGCGGAGGCGCCCTGCTGCTGCACGCTGGCACGAATCGCCTGCACCTGCGCCTGCGCGTTCACGGGGGCCTGCGCGCGGGAGCGAACCGCATCCGGCTGGGTCTGGGCGTACGCGCCCTGACCCTTGAAACGGACGAACACGGCGCGTTCGCCGGTGGCGCCGTCCAAGCTGGGGGAGAGGACATCGTTGTTGTTCTCGCCGGTGCCGGTGTCATGGTGGGGGGCGTCCCGGTCTGCGCCGCGTACTACGCCCGGTGCCGCGTAGGCGGCGGTACCGAACGGTAGGGCGGTCAGCCCGAGGGTGAGCCCCAGGGTGAGTGCGCCGCAGCTACGTGCCAGCTGCTTGAGGCGACCCGGCTGTGTGTGCCGGGCTACTCGCGCGGGGGTAGCTTCAGGGAAGGTTGCCACTGAATGCTCCTTGATTCTTTTATTGATGGGTGTGTTTCTTAGCGGTTTCTTCACTGCGGGTTCCGCACCGAGAGTGCTACGGTGCGTCCGCACTGCGTCTCCAGTATGTCTACAGCGTGTCTGCGGTGCGCCTCCGGCGTGTCCGTATGGCGTGTCCAGGCAGCGTGAACGTCAAGGTTCATGCCGCCTGGTGAAGAAACCTTCATTCATTGTCTCAACGATTCTTTATATAACCTAGTCAGACTCGTATTACGGAACATTACGCGTCAATAGAAAGCACCCGGCCACAGAAA